>Ga0265327_10002338_pt1 | contig 20225 bp, 18 predicted proteins | sample 41621metaG_FD_202089 | JGI IMG/M metagenome (GOLD analysis project Ga0265327, IMG submission 202089) | Rhizosphere microbial communities from Carex aquatilis grown in University of Washington, Seatle, WA, United States - 4-16-21 metaG | ecosystem: Host-associated > Plants > Roots > Rhizosphere...
GCCGGTGCGACGGCGCACCCGGCGAGCGCATCGGACCTCGTCCCGTCAACTTCTGCATCCACCCCGCTGGTCGTCCCATAAACACCTCCATGATTGAAGGTGTTGCGACGACCGGTTGAATCCGCCCAATACCAGATGGCCGCCTACCGCAAGCAGCTCGTTCAGCATGGACTGAGCCAAAGCATGTCTCGCAAGGGAAACTGCCTGGACAACGCCGCGATGGAGAGCACCTTCGGAACCCTGAAGTCAGAGTTCTTCTACCTCAACAAGTTCACCAACATCGACGAACTGCGGGAAGGCATACGCCGATACATTCGGTACTACAACCACGAGCGCATCAAGCTCAAACTAAAAGGCCTGAGCCCGGTGCAGTACCGAACTCAGGCCTTGGGGCACTAGCCTCGAACCGTCCAACTTCTGGGGGTCAGTTCACTCGGTGCCTTTTTTGTTGAGTCGCCAGCCGCTCAGACGCGCTTGCGGTACTCGTGCGTGCGGGTGTCGATTTCGATCTTGTCGCCGTTTTCAACGAACAGCGGCACCGAGATCTCGAAGCCGGTGCCCTTGAGGCGGCCGGGCTTCAGGACCTTGCCCGAAGTGTCGCCCTTGACGGCCGGCTCGGTTTCGATTTCGCGGACCACCGAGGTGGGCAGTTCCACCGAGATGGCCTTGCCGTCGTAGAACACGACTTCAACGGTCATGTTGTCTTCGAGGTAGGAGATGGCGTCGCCCATGTTCTCGGCTTCTACCTCGAACTGGTTGTAGTCGCTGTCCATGAACACGTACATCGGGTCAGCGAAGTAGGTGTAGGTGCAGTCCTTCTTGTCCAGAACGATCTGGTCCATCTTGTCGTCGGCCTTGAAGACGGTTTCCGTACCCGCGCCATTGAGCAGGTTCTTCATCTTCATGCGGACGGTGGCGGCGCCGCGGCCACCACGGCTGTATTCGGTCTTCAGCACGACCATCGGGTCCTTGCCCTGCATGATCACGTTGCCGGCGCGAATTTCTTGAGCGATCTTCATAGTGTTCCGAGCTTGGGGAGCGGTTTGATGCGGTGGGGCGCCATGGATGGTTGACCCGAACTTGCGCGCCCCAAAAACGAAAGATTGCCCCAAATCTTTCCCTGGCGCGGCAGCAAAGCCGCTGATTTTAGCCTGAACCGGCGACGAAGCTGTGCAGCTGGGTTGTCAGATCGGGCTGGGACGCCAATTGCGCACGCCAGGCCAGCGCATGGGCCGGGTCCAGCGAGGGTAGGGCGGCGGGCCATCCGCCGCGGCCGTTCCACGCGCGGAACAAGTCCTGCATGCCGGCATCCGGCCGGTAGTGCCGAAGGAACGCCTCCAGCTTGGGGCCATGCGCGCCGTCGTCCTGGAAGTAGATCTGCCAGAGGAACGGCTTGCCCGCCCACTGGGCGCGCACGAAGGAATCCTCGCCGCGCACGCAGTTGAGGTCGCAGGCGCGCAGCAGCTTGTCGTAGTCGGGCTGCGGCAGGTAGGGCAGGGCTTGCCAGCGCACCTTCGCGGGCAGGGCGGGCTGCGCGTATTTGCCTGGGCAGCTCAGCACCAGCGTGGCCGCGTCCGCCAGCAGTTCGACGAGCCGTTGCACATCGGCCTGCGGGTAGGCGAAGAGACTGACCAGGCGCTCGCCCTCGCACGGCACGATGCCCTGCGCGGCCAGCCAGGCACCTTCGTCGAAACGCGCCTCCAGCAGGCCCGGTTCGCGCAGCAGGCCGCCGGTGCGCGCGGTGAAGCCGGGGTAGAAGAAATGCTTGGCCAAACCCTGGCCCGGTCCGCTGAACTGTGGCGAGGCCAGGCCGTGACTGCGCTCCACATAGTCCTCGGCGCTCAGGTATTCGAGGTTGATCCAGCGCGGGTGTACGGTGCGCGCGGCCATGCGCTGAAGGATGGCGTCAGGCAGATCGCAGCCGAAGAGTTCGATCACCACGTCGCCGATCTGCTCGGGGACGTGCCCCCAGGGCAACACCTGCACGCCCGGCGCGCCACCGGGCGCCATCCAGCCCAGGGCCGCGGCATCGTCCAGCCACAGCCGCACCTGCTCGCCACGCGCGGCGAGATCGCGGCTCAGGCGCCACGCCACGCCAACGTCACCATGGTTGTCGATGACCCGGCAATGCAAATCCCATCTCATGCCGCAAATTATCATCGCCGCATGCATCCTGATGAAGACAAGGCCGAGCTCGGCGCCAAGCAGCAGGCCGAGTGGGCAGCGGAACGCGCGGCCATCGAAGCGGCCGAAGCCAAACGCGTGGCCGAAGTTGAACAAGCGGCGCGCGAGGTGCGCGAGCGCATCCTGCTCGAAGTGGCCGCGCTGCCGCAGTTGCCCGGCGTCTACCGCTATTTCGACGCACAGGACCAGGTGCTCTACGTGGGCAAGGCCAAAAGCCTCAAGAAGCGCGTCTCCAGCTACTTCCAGAAAGACCACGGCGGCACGCGCATCGGCCTGATGGTGGCGCGCATCGCGCGGCTTGAAACCACGGTGGTGCGCACCGAGGCCGAGGCCCTGCTGCTGGAGAACAACCTCATCAAGGCGCTGTCTCCGAAGTTCAACATCCTGTTCCGTGATGACAAGAGCTACCCCTACCTGAAGCTCAGCGGCCACGCCTGGCCGCGCGTCAGCTACTACCGCGGCGGCGTGGACAAGCGGCATCGCTACTTCGGCCCCTACCCGAGCGCCTGGGCGGTGAAGGAAACCATCCAGCTGATCCAGAAGGTCTTCCGCCTGCGCACCTGCGAGGACACGGTCTTCGCCAATCGCAGCCGGCCCTGCCTGCTCTACCAGATCAAGCGTTGCTCGGGGCCCTGTGTGCCCGAGGGCCAAGGCGAAGGCTATGCCCGCGACGTGCGCAACGCCGAGCGCTTCTTGCTCGGCGAGACGCAGGAGGTGATGGAAGGCCTGCAGGCCGAGATGATGGCCTACGCTGAACGACAGCGTTATGAGGAAGCGGCCGAGGTGCGCAACCAGATCCAGTCGCTGTCCAAGGTTCTGCAGCAGCAGTCGGTGGACGAGAACAGCGCCAGCGGACGCGACCGCGACGTCGACATCCTGGCCGTCAAGGTGCAGGGCGGCCGCGCCTGCGTCAACCTGGCCATGGTGCGCGGCGGCCGGCATCTGGGTGACCGGGCGTATTTCCCCAAGCATGTGCTGGAGGCCACCGCTCTTGCGCTGGATGAAGATGACGCACCCGACAGCCTCCCCGCGAGTCCCGAGCGCCAGGTGCTCGAAGCCTTCATCGCCCAGCACTACCTGGACGTAGCGGTGCCGCCGCTGATCGTGGTCAGCGACGAGGTGGATGCCGGGCTCGCACAAGCCTTGGGCGAGCAGGCCGGCCACAAGGTCACGACCCAGGCCCAGCCGCGCGGCCAGCGCCGCATCTGGCAGGAGATGTGCGTCAAGGGCGCCGAGTTGGCCCTGGCGCGCCTGCTCAGCGAAGAGGGCTCGCAGCAGGCGCGCACGCGAGCGCTGGTGGATGCGCTTGATTTGTCCGTGACGGAGCTCGATACCTTTCGCATCGAATGTTTCGACATCAGCCACACCGCGGGCGAGGCCACGATGGCATCCTGCGTGGTGTTCGAAGGGCATCAGATGCAGAGCAGTCAATACCGTCGCTACAACATCGAGGGCATCACCGGCGGGGATGACTACGCCGCCATGCGCCAGGTGCTGACGCGTCGCTACGGCAAGCTGGCCGAGGCCGCGCAGCTGGGCACCGGCCGCCTGCCCGATCTGGTGCTGGTGGACGGTGGCCGCGGCCAGGTGAGCATGGCGCGCGAGGTGTTTGAAGAGCTCGGCCTGGACCTAGCCCTGATCGTCGGCGTGGAGAAGGGCGAGGGCCGCAAGGTCGGGCTTGAGGAGCTGGTGTTCGCCGATGGCCGCGAGAAGGTCTACCTGGGCCGTGAATCTGCCGCGCTGATGCTGGTGGCACAGATCCGCGACGAGGCGCACCGCTTTGCCATCACCGGCATGCGCGCCAAGCGCGCCAGTGCGCGCACGGGCGGCTCGCGCCTGGAGGACGTGCCGGGCATCGGCCCCAAGAAGCGCGCGCAGCTGCTGCAGCGTTTTGGCGGCGTGCGCGGCGTGGCGGCGGCCAGTGTGGAAGAGATTGCCAGCGTGAAGGGCGTCGGCCGCGAGCTGGCCGAGGAGATCTACCGTGCACTCCACTGAAAATCAGCGTTATGCGCTCTGGCTGGCCACGGCGCTGATCGCGCTGCTCTCGGGCTGCACGACGGTCTCGCTGGCTCCGGTGCCGCCCCCCGCGCCTCGGCCAGAGCCGACAAGGCCCGCGCCGGTGCCGGCGCCCACGCCTGCGGCACCGCCGCCCAGGGCCGCGGCGGCGGGCCTGCAGCTCGGCCCGCCCAAGACGCCGCGCAACGCCGATGAACTGCGCCGCCAGGCCGCCGAGCGCATGGTTGCCGCCAATCCCGAGCGCACCTACATGGGCAAGCCGCAGGACATCCTGCTGGCCATCCCCGTGCTGGAGATCGAGCTCAACGCCGATGGCTCGGTCAGGCGCATCGACGTGTTGCGCAAGCCCGGCCAGGCGGCCGAGACCGTGCAGCTGGCCATCGATGCCGTGCACCGTGCCGCGCCATTCGGCGATGTCTCGCGCCTGCCCAGGCCCTGGCGCTTTACCGAGACTTTCCTGTTCAACGACGACCGTCGTTTCAAGCCTCGGACTCTGGACGGCGGTTGAATCAGCGTGGTGCACAATCGCCGCACCATGTTCTTCACCATTCCAACGCTGCTGACCTGGGCCCGCATCGTGGCCATCCCGGCCATCGTGGGCGTCTACTACCTGGACTGGCGGCCAGAGAGCCAGAACCTCTTCGCCACCGTGCTCTTCGTGGTGGTGGCCCTAACGGACTGGCTCGACGGCTACCTGGCGCGCAAGCTCAACCAGACCTCGTCCTTCGGCGCCTTCCTCGACCCCGTGGCCGACAAGCTGATGGTCTGTGCGGCCCTGCTGGTGCTCTTGCATCTGCACCGGGTGGACGCGCTGGTGTCGCTCGTCATCGTGGGCCGCGAGATCACCATCTCAGCCCTGCGCGAATGGATGGCGCAGATCGGCGCCTCGCGCAGCGTGGCCGTGCACATGGTGGGCAAGCTAAAGACCACGGTGCAGATGGTGGCCATCCCCTTCCTGCTCTTCGATGGCGCCCTGTTCGGCGTGATCGACACTCGCCTAGTGGGCAGCGTGCTGATCTACCTGGCCGCCGTGCTGACGATTTGGTCGATGGCCTACTACATGCAGAAGGCCTTGCCGGAAATTCGCGCCAAGGCCAAGTAGGTCCCCAGGCCTTCCAGGCGCTTACATCTCGTTTGTATACGGATTTTTACCGCCCCGGTGCGGGCAGTGAAACCGCATAGAATCCGCTTCCCCGCGCTCGCTCGACGGCCCGTTGCCGCGTCGGCTTTGCTGCCTGAATGACCGCTCACGCGGCCCAGAAAGGCAGTGTTCAGCGGTCCCGAATTTCCACACTCATGTGCAATCCTTTTCTGGGGGTACTTCAGTGAACAAGTCCGAATTGATCGAGCACATTGCCAAGCAGGCCGACATCTCCAAGGCGGCGGCCGGCCGTGCGCTGGAGGCGGTGATCGGCGGCGTCAAGACGACGCTCAAGAAGAATGGCACTGTCTCGCTGGTGGGCTTCGGCACCTTCAGCGTCACCAAGCGCGCCGCGCGTGCGGGCCGCAACCCGCGCACCGGCGATACGATCAAGATCAAGTCGGCCAAGGTCCCCAAGTTCCGCCCCGGCAAGGCGCTCAAGGACGCGGTCAATTAAACTCCGCTTTCTGTCACCGGATCCATTTCCGGGTGCTTAGCTCAGTTGGTAGAGCAGCTGCCTTACACGCAGCATGTCAGCGGTTCGAGCCCGTTAGCACCCACCATCCAATGCGCGCATTGCGAAGGCGAACCCCCGGTTCGCCTTTGTCACATGTGAGGCATGCCTGAGGTTTTCGATGTTTGAGTTCGTTCGCGCCCACACGCGCCTGTTCCAGTTCCTGCTGCTGTTGGTCATCCTGCCCTCGTTCGCCCTGGTGGGCATGTCGAGCTACACGAGCATGATGGATCAGGCCAATTCCACCGTGGCCACCGTCGATGGCGGCAAGATCACGCAGCCCCAGCTGGACGCCGCCGAGCGCCAGCAGATCGAGCGCATCCGTGCGCAGAACCCGACGGTCGATCCCAAGCTGCTGGACACGCCCGAGATGAAGCGCCGCGTGCTCGACGACCTTGTGCGCGAGCGCCTGCTGCAGACCGCCGCCGAGAAGGACCATCTGGCGATCAGCCCCGAGCGCGCGCTGCTGATCATCAAGACCGACCCCGGCTTTGCAGCCATCTACAACCCGGACGGCACGGTCAACAAGGCCCTGCTGGCCGCCCAGGGCCTGACGCCTGGATTGCTGGAGCAGCGCGTGCGCCAGAGCATGTCGCAGCAGCAGGTGCTGGCCGGCATCGGTGATACCGGCATCGCCACCAACGCCAACGCCGCCGTCGGTTTCGACGCGCTCTTGCAGCAGCGCGAAGTGCAGCTGCAGCGCTTCGACCCCAAGGACTTCGCCGCCAAGATCAACCCGAGCGACGCCGAGATCGAGGCCTTCTACAAGGACTCCGCCAACGCCAAGCTGTTTGAGCAGGCCGAGAACGCGCAGATCCAGTACCTCGTGCTCGATGTGAATGCGCTGAAGGCGGGCGTGACGGTCAGCGAAGACGACCTGCGCAACTACTACAAGGAAAACGCCTCGCGCTACAACGTGGCCGAAGAGCGCCGCGCCAGCCACATCCTGATCAAGGCCGACAAGAGCGCGAGCGCGGCCGACAAAGCCAAGGCCAAGGCCAAGGCCGAGGAACTGCTCGCCCAGGTGCGCAAGAACCCGGGCCAGTTTGCCGAACTGGCCAAGAAGAACTCGCAGGACGAAGGCTCGGCCGTCAACGGTGGTGATCTCGATTTCTTTGGCCGTGGCGCCATGGTCAAGCCTTTCGAAGACGCCGCCTACTCGCTCAAGCAGGGCGAGATCAGCAACGTGGTCGAGTCCGATTTCGGCTACCACATCATCCAGCTGACCGGCGTCCGCGGCGGCACCCAGAAGAGCTTCGAGGAAGTGCGCCCACAGATCGAGGAAGAGGTGCGCAAGCAGCTCGCGCAGAAGCGCTTCACCGAGATGGCCGAAGGCTTCACCAACATGGTCTACGAGCAGCCCGACTCGCTGCAGGCCGCGGCAGACAAGTTCAAGCTGCCGCTGCAGACGGCCACCGTCGCGCGCACGCCTTCGCTGACCGCCAGCGGTCCCTTGGCCTCGCAAAAGCTGCTCGAAGCCATCTTCTCCAACGACACGCTGCGCAACAAGCGCAACACGGAAGCTGTGGAGACCGCCGCCAACCAGCTCGTCTCGGCGCGCGTCACGCAATACAACCCGGCCCAGCTGCAGCCACTGGCGCAGATCAAGGACCGCGTGCGCGATCTGCTCGTCAAGAAGCTCGCCGCCGCGCAAGCCGTCAAGGCCGGCCAGGAGCGTCTGGCTGCGCTGCAAAAGGGTGGCGACGCTGCAGGCCTGGGCGAAGCCCAGGTCGTCTCGCGCGCCAAGCCGCAAGGCCTGCCGCCCAAGGTGCTCGATGCCATCCTGAGCGCCGACGCCGCCAAGCTGCCCGCCAACGTGGGCGTGGACGCCGGCGAAGGCCAGTATGTCGTCGCCCGCATCGACAAGCTGCTACCGCGTGATCCCGCCGTGATCGAGGCCAAGCGCGCGACCGATCAATACGCCAAGGCCTGGAGCAACGCCGAAGCCATGGCCTATTACGACGCCCTGAAGACCCGCTTCAAGGTCACCGTCAAGGCGCCGGCAGCGGCTGCTTCCGCTGCGGCGCAATAAAATTCAGCGAAATCCCTTATGGCCCGGATTTCCGGGCTATAATTTTTGGCTCAGCGGTGGCTATAGCTCAGTTGGTAGAGTCCCAGATTGTGATTCTGGTTGTCGTGGGTTCGAGTCCCATTAGCCACCCCACCGCTTTCTCCTATGAAGACGCCCCTCACGGGGCGTTTTCGTTTGCGGTCCAAAACCCCTGAAAATTCCCATCGTGGGAATACTCGTTAAAGCGCCGAGCGCTTCACGACCTTGTTCCGGTCATACACCCGCGCCGTCACGGCCGGGTTCTTGTGCAGGTCTGGCAGCTCGCCGGTGACCTGTTTGTGGACCGTCGCGTAGTAGGCTCGCAGGTCGTGGAAGCTGAAGCGCTTGCCGGCCGGGATCACGCCCTCCTTGATCGCCTGGACAACGCACCGCTGCCATAGGGTCATGAAGCCGCGCGCCGTGTAGGCGTTGTTTCCTCGCGTCGGGAAGACGTAGAGCGAAGGCACTTTGCGGGCATCTCGGACAAGCGCCGCGCCCTTGATCCTGAACGCGAGTTGCATCAGTTGCTGGAGAAGGCCGAGAAGCTCAAGGCCAGTATCCGGGCCAAGGTTGAGCACCCGTTCCGCGTGGTCAAGCGGCAGTTCGGCTATGCCAAGGTGCGCTATCGCGGGCTGGCCAAGAACACGGCGCAGCTGACGATGCTGTTCGCACTCAGCAATCTGTGGATGGCGCGGCGACAACTCTTGGGAGCGCGGGGATGAGTGCGCCCGGCAAGCGCTGGAAGGGCGCGCTGAAGGCGCATAACGCCGAATTTCAGCGCCAACCCGGCCTTCAGCCGTCATTTCGATCCGCCTCGCGAAACTCAGGTCGCAACAACCACTCCGTCAGCCTCGCGGGACGGGGTTTTGCCTTCCTTAGCTGACAGGCTGTGCTTGATCACTTGTCCGCGGCCGCTGAAGGTCGATGGGGTAGCTGGGCACGTCAACGGCGGAGGTTTTTCAAGACGCTATCAACGGCCTTCACAACGGCCTCGGGATGCGTCTCCTGGATCACGTGCCCGGCACCCGTCACGACGCGGACCTCGCCGTGCTTCGATGAATTTGCGACGTCGGTCAGCAGCGCCACATTGGCGGCCTCGATGGCCTTGACGGTGTCGCTCGCCGGCTTGCCGGGGAACAAGTAGGGGCTGACGCCGCGGGCCAGGACGATCACGGGCAAATCGCCGAATGGCTTGCGGGCCGCCTTCAACTGCGCGCGATCAAGATCCAGCACCTGACGCTCGGCTTGCCGCGTGCGCCAGTAGGCAGGGGTGAGGCGCTCCTTCAGGTCGATCTCGCCGAGGATTCCCGGGAACGCCGGATCAGCACCGCCGATGCACTCCTCATACGCCTGCGACTTCGGGTCGAAGCCCTTGGCTGCCTGTGCTGCACAGCCGTTGCCGAACTCGAGGATCTGTCCTTCGGACGCGGTGATCGAGTTGTGCGTCAGCGCGTCGGGACGCACGTTCTCGTCCTCGTGCATTGGCTCGACCAGCACCAGGCCGCTGACTTCAGAAGGATAGTGCCACGTGTACAACTCGACGCTGCCACCGCCGAACGAGTTGCCGACCAGGACGTAGGGTGGCGCCTCGGCCGCGGCCGTCAGCAGGGCGTGCAGATCGGCAACGGCGTTCTCCGCGTCCGCCGCGCGCGGCGACGGATCGCTGAAGCCGTAGCCTGCACGGTCGTAGACGCAGGCGCGCGTCTTGGCGGCCACCTTCGTCTGGACGGCCCACCAGTCCCAGCCGGCGCCGCCCGACGGAGCCTCGAACACGACGGTCGGCGAGCCGCTGCCGCTGCAAAACAGATTGAGCCTGCGACTGCCAATGTCGACGAGTCGGTGCGCCACAGCGAACTCCGCGCCGGGCGCCGTGGGCGCATCAGCGAAGGCGAGCGGACAGGATAGCGTCAGGGCGAGCAGCAAGATCTTTTTCATGGTGTCGTGAGCGTGAGAGATTGTGGGTTTGACGGCGCGTCGTCCGCCCGGTATTCCAGGATGTCGCCGGGTTGGCATTGCAGCACCTCGCAAATGGCCGCGAGCGTGTCGAAGCGCACGCCACGCACCTTGCCGGACTTCAGCAGCGAGATGTTTTGCTCGGTGATGCCCACGCGCTCGGCGAGTTCGCGCGAGCGCATCTTGCGGCGCGCCAGCATCACGTCGAGGTTGACGACGATAGTCATAGCTGACCACCCGCCTTCATACGAAGCCCTCGTTGTCTTCGGCGATGCGCGCGGCTTCGGCCATCACGCTGGATATCGCGAGGATCACGACGCCGAGCAGCAGCACCAGGAAGTCGTTCGAGGAGAAGTCGAGGGTGAACTGGCGCTTGCTGGGCCCGTTCTGCCAGGTGACGATCACCGACAGCCCGGCGCGGTAAATCGGCGACAGCACGGCCGCTGCCAGCACCCAGCGCGCGAAGCTGCGCAGGCTGCTCAGCGCCCGCGCGCTGAAGATGCGCGACTGCAAGTACTCGCCGAACAGATGCCACAACTGCAGCAGCGCAGCCAGGATCACCGCCAGCGACGGGATGTCCCACAGCACATAGATCACGCGCGTCCGTGGCGTGAGCGGGCCGAGGATCTGGACGTTGACCAGGCTCTTGATGATATGGGCCGCATAGTCCTCGAAGAACCAGGTGCCTAAGGCGTTCAACACGAACAGGACACCTCCGGCCAACACCAGCCCGCGGGCGAAGCGCGCAATGCGATGGAAGCGCGCCTGCGGCGAGGTCCGGGGCGGTGTGAGAGCGGATGGATTCATGGTGGTCGCGGTACGAGGGCGCTGCTTGCCTGCGAGCCTGATTCAAGTTCGCCGCCTATCAGCAATATTTTATTGTAATACGATAATTTATCGTCGCACAGCATAAAAATTCTGAACACCCATAGACCGCTGCGATGGGCGATGGAACTTAGTTAGTACCAGTCACTATCGGAGGGGCGTCAATCAGTTGCTGAATTCGCAGCCACCCGGTCACTACAACGAAGTCCGTCCCCATAGCAGCCCTTTATCCCTTTCCCTGTATTCGAGATAACGCTGAGCATCCAGAGCCGCCATGCAACCCGTACGGGCGCTGGTGATGGCCTGGCGGTAGATGTGGTCATGCACGTCGCCGGCGGCGAACACGCCCGGTGCGCTGGTTATGGTGGCGAAGCCATCGAGGCCGCTCTTGGTCAGGATGTAGCTTGGCCGACCGGGGCATGCGATCAGACACGGCAAGGCTCAAGGTGTGTCCCCGGCCTCCCTCGCCCGCAGCACTTTCGCCATGTCGTTCACGAAGCGATTGAAATCCAATGGCTTCGTCCAGTAGTCCGCAGCACCCGCAGCTCGGGCGCTTGTGATGTCATCGGCGCTGGCGGTCGCCGAAAGCACGATGACGGGGATGCGCCGCAGGGCCTCGTGTGCGCGTAGCCGCCGTAGCACGTCGAACCCATCCATGTCGGGCAGTTGCATGTCGAGCAGGATGACATCGGGGCTCTGACTGTGGGCCAATTGGATGCCGGTCTCGCCGTCCGCGGCGGATAGAAACTGCACGTCGCGCCAACGCGCGAGCAAGGCTTCCACGAGCTGCATGTTGACGGCGTTGTCCTCGATGTAGAGTACGCGGCCACTCACCGGGTGGTCTGCCGCTGGTTCGAACGCCGGCGCGTTGGGTGTAGGCAGCGGCAGTGGCTCGGCATCGTCGAACGGCAAGCTCAGCAGAATTCGCGTGCCGTGACCAGGTTCGCTGGTGACCTCAACATCTCCGTTCATCAGCTGCATCAGTTGCCTTGATAGCGCCAGGCCGATGCCGGTACCCTCGATCCCATGACCTTCGCGCCCCAGGCGATTGAAAGGCTCGAACAACTGATCGAGCTGGCGCGGAGTCATGCCGATACCTGTATCGAGCACCTCGATGACCGCGCGGTCACCTCGAATGAAAACGTCAACGTGCACGGCACCTTCGGGTCGGTTGTACTTGATCGCATTGGTCACCACGTTGAGCACGACCTGTCGAAGCCTTGTCGGGTCGGCGATGGCATTGCATCGGCGTCCGTCGCGATAATGAGCGACGAGCGAAATGGACGAGTCGGCTGCGAGCGGCGAACTCATTTTTAGGGCCTCGTCTAACACCGGAATCAGCTCAAGGCGGCGCGTTTCGATGGCAAACTGGCCGACCTCGATGCGCGACAGATCTAGTACATCATTGATAAGACGCAGGAGATGCCATCCGGCCTGCTGAACGTGTTCGAGATGCTCAAGCTCCTTGGACGTGAGGCGGTTCTCAGCCTCCTTGCGCACCAGGGCGGAGAAGCCGAGGACAGCATTCAGCGGCGTGCGCAGTTCGTGGCTCATGTGCGCCAGAAACTCTGTTTTCGCGCGGTTCGATGCCTGCGCCATGTCGCGAGCTTCGCGCGCCTCTTCTGCCTTTTGTAGATCGGTGATGTCCATGCTCATGTAGAGGATGCAAGGCTGACCGAGGTAGTCGATCGGCTCGGCGTTCATCAGCTCCTTGCGGACATCGCCCGTGTGGTCGACCATTTGGGCAACCATGTTGCGCACCTGCCCCTGCTCGCGCAGCACTTGATAGAAAAGGTCGCGATCCTCCGCGGCCACGGTGTAGGTGAGTTCCGTCGTTTGTCGGCCGATCATGTCCTCGCGCTTCGATCGATGGCGTGCGCACATGGCGTCGTTGACTGCGACCACGCGTCGGTCGTCCACGGTCAGGATGGCCGACGCGACCGGCGCGGCTTGGAACAACTGCGTGAACCGTGCCAAGCCGGCCTCCACCTGTCGGGTCGATTCAAGGTGTGCTGCATCGCGGTCGATGCTGTCGAGGGCGAACGAAATGTCGGCAGTCATCTCAGCGAGCAGAGTCAATAGGCGCGTCTCGAAAAAGCCTACTTCACTTGCAGCCAGCATGAGGACTCCGATTACGGCATCAGCGCGCCGCAGTGGCAGGCAAGCCAGCGTGCGCAGGTCATGGGCGCGTGCGCGCTCGCGCCACGGTGCGGAACTCGGGTCGTTCAGATAGTCGCGACTGACGAGGAGGACGCCCCCGTTCAGGGCGCGCGCGGTGAGCGATGCGCTGGCTTCTGGCGTGCTGATATCCCACGGGTTAGGAATGTCGTTCAGCAGCGCCGCGCCGGGCCCGGCTTGCGCGACTCTCACAGCGAACCGTCCTTCCCGCAGATAAACGCACGCGAGCTGCGCGTGGCCGGTGTCCACGCAGATGCGACAGATTTCCTCGAATAAGGCCCCTGGCTCCTTGATGCGCAGGATGGACTGGTTGGTGCGGGATAGAGCCTCGTAATAGTTGGACATCCGCTGCGCCATCGACTGTGCCTGCCGGCTGTCGCGGGTGCTGCGCATCAGGCATACCAGCACGACTACGATGCCGAAGCCTATCGCCGCCACTGGATAGCCGTGCCGCAGAAAGGGCCCCGGCCCTTGCCAGCGGTCGAGCAATGCCTGGGCCGGGCCGAACAGCGGGGCCAGCGACAACAACCCATAGCCGGCTCCCGGCTCGCGGTGCGCGAAGACGAGACACAGTGCCGAAAGGCCCAGGTCTACCCACAATAAGGGAGCAAGCAAAGGCAGGTGTGCCATGGGGAAGCCTGCGACGAGCGCCAACATGAACACGACTGCCGGGAACGCGAGCACGCTGAGCACCGTCGCTCGCATTCGCAGCGGTACCGCGAGTTGCGAGGTCAACCCCATGCCATAGGCACCGCGGATCGCGTACATCATCAGCAGCGTGACGCCGCTCGGCATCGTCGCGGGAGACTCGGGCAAGGCGTTCATCAATAGGAGCACGGTGCAAGCCATCGATCCGCCAGCGAACCAGGCCATGCCTGGCGTGCGTTCGCGAAGCCACACGACCAGTTGCACCAGCGTGATCAAGCCGATCACAAATAGTGTGATGTCGGGTGAAGGCTGCAGTTCGACCGGCGGATGCGTCATGGCGGCTTGAAGTCGTCGCACCTGGTGGCTAACGTCGCCGAGTTCTCGCCATGGTGACGGGGACTCGACCGCTCACGTCGAGATCATGCGCGCTTGTGGACACGGATGCCAGGGGCTCGGAGCTAGAACTGCTGATTCCACTTTCCCAGATCATTCGCCGCGCTTACTTCGGCGTCGGCATCTAGGTGGACCTATGCACTATCACTTGGCTGAATTAGCCAGTCAAAGCCTGGCGTCGTGGCAATAGTGCGCAAGGCAGCCTGATGCCGAAGTTCACTTGACCTTGGCACCGCAGCGGTTGCTGTCCCTGGCAAACCTGAGACGGCTGCACCTTGTCAGCCGTATTGCGGTGGTTATCGCATCACGGCAGGCGAGTCGCCCCAGGGCGCATCGCGTGCGGGCACCGAAGCCACGCCGACCAGCGGTCGGCGGTTCCAGTCAATAACGGCGTTCGTATGAAGGCGTCGCACGACCCAGAGGAAGTAGATGGAAGCCGGCACGCCGAGCAGGTCGAAGCCGAGGGTCGCGACGCCGTGATTGCGGGTCACCGCCAGGATCAGATGCATGGCCGCACAGGTCGGAAACACGGCGGCCAGGGACAGACCAGACAAGGACCACGCGCGATGCAGCACGTAGCGGCGCACTTGGGTGGCGACAAGGTACCAGCCCACCATTCCGTAGGTCGCCGACACAAAGAGATTGGTGAACAGGATCAGAGCGGAGAGTTCGCGCGCCCGAGTGGCCTCATCAACTACCAACTCGAGGCCACGCGTGGTGCAGATTGGCAGACCCGGAGTGACCGGCGAAGCCATCGACCAGCCGGCAAGCAGACCGACGGCGCCAAGGCCGGCGACCGTCCAGGCAGCGATGGTGATCGGACTCGCAACGAGTATCCGATCACCGGGGCCGCCCAGCATCGCTTCAAGCCGCAGCAGGCAGAACACCAGCCCCGCAGGCATACCGAGCAGGGTGACGGCCAGCATCGCCGGAGACACTGTGCCGCCATTGAGGACACACCAGCCGTGCACCAGGTGATGGGGACCGCAGCTTGCTGCCATGAGCGAGAAGCCCAGACCGAAGCGCGACAAGCCACGACGCCGGTATTGGCTGAACGCCTCCCACCCGCTCAGCAGACCGAGGCCGGAGTACGCAAGGCCAACCAGCAGGTTGCCGATGCCCACGATCCACATCATGATCCGGTGTCCTCCGGCCGGCCCATCGGCGCGCCGATGTGGAACAGGAACTCGTCAATGAAGGATCGGTGGGCGCGCCGAGCCTTGGCACCGGTCGGATGCTTCAGGCGATTCGTCCAGTTGGCGGGCGGCAGCCACAGCGGAAGCCCGAGTAGCGCTGGAATGTCCGCCGCTGGCACGGGCCGCGAGAACAAATATCCCTGTGCCACCGGGCATCCCATGTCGCAAAGCGCCAGTGCCTGCTCTTCCGTCTCGACGCCTTCGGCGATCACATGCTTGCCCATGGCGTAGGCCAGACTGAGGATCGATGACACGATGGCCGTGTCTCCCGCTTCCGACGGCAGTCCGTCAATGAACGACCGGTCGATCTTCAGCACTTCGACGGGCAGGTCGCGCAGACGGGCGAGCGACGAATGCTCTGTACCGAAATCGTCCATTGCCACGTAGACGCCCATGCTCCGAATGCGGGCCAGCATGCCGACAATGTCGGTGGCGCGGCCCATGAGGGCGCTTTCAGTCAGCTCTAGGCACAGGGACTGGGGCCGAATGCCCGATTCATCGAGCACGCGCTGGAGTTCGACCGCGAAGTCGGGGTTGTCGAGTTGGCGCGGCGAGATGTTGACGGTCATCGACAACGACTGGCCGCCCGTCGCAGCTCCCCAGGTCGCCAGTTGCCGGCCCGCGGCCCGCAGGACCTGCCAGCCCAGCTCGTCAATCAGGCGGGAATCTTCGGCAATCGGGATGAACTCCATCGGCGACATCGGCCCGAGCTCGGGATGCTGCCAGCGCGCCAGGGCTTCCACGCCAACAACCCGACCCGTCACGAGGCTGACCTGGGGCTGGTAGTGGACGTAGATATGCTCCGCGCGGAGCGCCATGCGAAGATCCGACTCGACACGCATCCGCCGCGCCACACGCGCATGCAGCTCCTCGTTGAAGCGTTCAAGCCTGTTGCGCCCCCGACCCTTGGCGACATACAGCGCCGTGTCAGCGTCGCGAAGTATCTGCTCGGCGGACTGGTCTCCGGGCTTGCTGAGTGCGACGCCTATGCTCACCGAAGTCACGACCTCGCGACCAGCAAGCTGGATCGGCTCCGCCATGACTGACAGCATGCGTGCGCCCAGGTCCGACACTGACGCCTGATTCGTCTGCGGGAGAAGCACCACCAACTCGTCGCCGCCAAAACGACTGACCGTTCCGGCCGACCCCACGCAGGCGGTAATGCGTTGGCTCATCTCGCGCAAAAGCTCGTCGCCGCTGTCGTGGCCTAACGAATCGTTCACCAGCTTGAAATTGTCGACATCGACAAAGAGGACGGCCACTTGCTGATCGTCGACCGGTTCGCTCTGCAGCGCGCCTGCAAGTTGGTTCAGCAGCACCCCGCGGGTCGGCAAGCCCGTCAGAAGATCGTGCGTCGCAGCGTGGACCAGGTCTGCGATCACTGCGAGTGTCTTTTCATGCGAGCCTTCGTGCGACGCAGACTCGCGCAGCAGCGCTTCACTCATCGCCAGGAGCGAATCGGTCCGTCTGACGGTCAGGCGTCGTGCGGCCTGACCGGGATCCTCGGCGGTCATACCGGAAGGCCTGGATATCGGTTGTTTTCCATGATCGGACTCATGCGCACGGGACTTCGAAAGCCAGCGGGCCGGTCCGGTGCGGACCGTTGGTTCGCAGCAAGCTGACTCCATGGACCTGATGGTCATTGGATGCTGCCGGGCTTTGACCCACAAAGCAAGTAAAGGGCCCGTAGGGCGATGTTGGATCGAAAACCATTGGCCCCATGCCAACGCGGATTGACGTTGTGCGCACCAAGTGACCATGAGCAGCACCTGTAGGTTTTCACCCCGAAAACTCAGTGTTCATGCGGGATGGCAGGGTGTTTCAGGGCCGACTAGATAGCTCTTGTGTAGCTTGCCACGGTCAATCCTTGGGGGCTCGCAATGCTTGGCCTGAACAAATGCTACCTCGCTACCGTCAGCATTTTCTTGCTGGCAGCGGTTCATACGCGCCGTCGTTCCAGAGTGCAACGATGGCTGCGAGAACCACGAATACCAGCAGTCCACCCAGGAAATTGCGCGTCGCGCAGTGGGCGAGCCAGAGCTGCTCTAGCTTTTAGCTGTTCTGTCGATGGTCGTTTTCAGAGCGATTAAGGTGGAGCGAATCCGAGCCCGTAAGAACACCGACTGGCTAGCTTTTCCGGAGGGCAGGACCTCATGGGGAAGCTCAGCAAGATATCCTTCGACTCTGTCGACGATCGCGGTCTGGAAATGCAACTTTCCACCGATGGCTTCGACCTTGAGATTTTTCCGTTCAAACGTGGTGGAGCGAGATTGAAACAAAAGCTGATTTGGTTCGTGCTGGCCCTTGCGGTCACGACGCAGGGCGCCGTGGCGGATTCGGAGCTTGCTTACCCGCCTCTGCTGAAGCCAGAGGTGCAGGAGGCCAAGGCGGCCCATCTGGCGGCGGAACTGCTCTCGCGCTACCACTACAAGGCCACCCCGCTCGACGATGCCTTGTCGAGCAAGATGTTCGACCAGTACCTGAAAGCACTCGACCCCGAGAAGATCTACTTTCTTCAATCCGACATCGACCACCTGGCCGTCAACCGCACCCGGCTTGACGATGCGATCCTGAGCGAGGATTTGCGCGCGCCGTTCGAGATCTTCAATCTGTACGAACGCCGGGCCGTCGAGCGCATGGCCTATGCCCGCACCCTGCTGAAGAAGGGTTTTGATTTCAACAGCGACGAAACGCTGATGATTGAGCGCAAGGACCAGCCCTGGCCCGCGACCGAGGCCGATGCGCTCGATCTCTGGCGCAAGCGCGTGAAGAACGATTGGTTGCGACTCAAGCTCGCGGGCCAGGACGACGCGGCCATCGTGAAGGTCCTCGACAAGCGCTACGACAGCGCCTCCAGGCGCATGGGCAAGATCACGGGCGCCGACGCCTTCCAAGCGTTCATGAACGCCTACACGATGGCGATCGAGCCGCACACCAACTATCTGGGGCCGCGCGCCGCAGAAAACTTCGACATCGCGATGCGGCTGTCGCTGGCGGGCATTGGTGCAGTTCTGACCGATATCGACGGTTACGCCACCATCCGCGAGCTGGTGGCGGGCGGGCCCGCGAGCCTGTCGGGGCAACTGCAGGTGGGCGACCGCATCGTGGGCGTCGCGCAAGGCACGACCCAAGCTATGGACGATGTGGTCGGCTGGCGCCTGGACGACACGGTGGCCTTGGTTCGTGGCGCGGTGGGTTCGACGGTGCGCCTGGACATCCTGCCCGCCGACAAAGGGCCCGACGCGCCGAGCAAGACCGTGGTTCTGGTCCGCAACACCATCACCATCCAGGACAGCGTGGCCAAGGCCAAGGTCTATTCGGTGGCGACCGGTGAGGGCAAGCGCCTGATCGGCGTGATCACCTTGCCCTCGTTCTACGAGGACATCGACGCGCTTCGCAAGGGCGACAAGGAATACCGGAGCGCAGGGCGCGACGTGGCCAAGCTGCTGGCGGACCTGAAGGCCCAGAAAGTGGATGGCCTTTTGATGGACCTGCGCAACAACGGCGGTGGCTCGCTGCGGGAAGCAGTCGGCCTGACGGGCCTGTTCGTCGGCAAGGTGCCGGTGGTGCAGACACGCAATGCCAAAGGCGACATCACCGTGGAGAAAAACGTCAACACCGGCGTGGCTTGGGACGGACCGATGGGCGTGCTGATCAACAGGGCCTCGGCTTCAGCGTCGGAAATCTTCGCGGCGGCGATCCAGGACTACGGCCGCGGCCTGATCATCGGCGAGCCCAGCTTTGGCAAGGGCACGGTCCAGACCGTGGCCAGCCTCGATCAAGTCGCCAGGAATACCAGTCCCGTGTATGGCGAATTAAAGATGACCGTCGCGCAGTTTTTTCGGGTGAACGGCGGCACGACGCAATTGCGCGGCGTCGAACCGGACATCGGCTATTTGCAAAGTGGCGACGAGACTCTGTTCGGCGAATCGAGCTTCGGAAACGCCTTGCCCTGGACCCGCGTCAATGCGGCCGACTACGCGCCTGTGGGCGACATCACGGCGCAGCTCCCACGCCTGCGGGCCTGGCATGAGAGTCGCGTTCAGCGTGACCGTGACTACCAGGGGCTGCTGGAGGATCTTGCAAAGGCACGGGAACTGCGCAGGAACAATGTGATTTCACTCAACGAAGCGGTGCGGCGCAAAGAGCGCGCCGCTTTGGAGACGCGTATGACAGCCCTGCTGGGATCCGAGGGAGCGGATGCGGGCGGCGCGCTGGCAGATGATGGCTTGCAGTTCAATGAGCGCAAGCTCAGCAAGGATCTGGCCATGGAGAAGACCCAGAAATCCGCCAACGACGTCCTCCTGAACGAGGCGGTCAGCATCCTGTCCGACAGCGTGGCGTTGAAAGAGGGCAAGTCCCAAATGGCAGCGAGCGCGTTGTCCACCCGTCCTGTCGTGGTCACGACCCTGTCTGCGGCGCCGTCGAAACAATAGGGGCGACGGACTGACGCATCGACCGGCGGGGGGCGAATGAGCACTGGAATACAAAGGATCTTGCAGAAGTCTTGGTCTGTCTCTACTTCTCGACATTCGACGCGCTCGAAATCATGAAGCAGGCCTGTGCTCGAGCCTGGGCTGTCACACCCAAGGTCGCCTCTGCACTCGGCTTGTCGGAGAACCCAACGCGGCCCCGCGCACTGCCCGCGAAGGAGTACTGCAGCGTAGTTGCGGTTTGGATTTATCGGTCACTATGATCTCCTACGAAACGAGATTCGCGGCCCCGCAAAGACGGCCAGCTCGACGGTATTGATGTCGGTACCAGTCGCACGAACCAAGGCGCTCCGACCAGGTTGACAATCGAGTGGGAATAGTCACTGCCCATCGTATGCGCTGAGATTCAGCGTTACGGACTGATGAAGCGGCCCCTCGGGGCCGTTTTTTTGGTGCGCCCAGCATGGGCGCACTCCTAACCGTTGTTGGTGGCGTAACAGCGGGAAGGCACTCAACAACGTGCTGCCTGTCGCGCGGTTCGGTCAACTGGGATTGGCCTGGCTCTCCTTGAGCTGGCCCCCTGAATGACCGGACACGGTCCATCGCTTATCTTTGAGGATAGGAGTAGGACTGTGAATATGACTAGGCGTACGGAATCTGTAGAGATCGTGATGACCGATCAACGCCGGAGGCG
>Ga0265327_10002339_pt1 | contig 20220 bp, 19 predicted proteins | sample 41621metaG_FD_202089 | JGI IMG/M metagenome (GOLD analysis project Ga0265327, IMG submission 202089) | Rhizosphere microbial communities from Carex aquatilis grown in University of Washington, Seatle, WA, United States - 4-16-21 metaG | ecosystem: Host-associated > Plants > Roots > Rhizosphere...
TTAAGAAAGCATCACCAACTTTTACTCAATCAAAATACCATAGCTTGTGAAAAAATATTTCAACTTCCACCTGCGCCAATTTTTTTTAGCTTTATGGAACGCCTACTGGTAGAACGCTTACAAGATAAATGCGAGCATATAGAATCACTTCTTATTCAAAACAAAAACAATTGGGAAAACACCTTTTACATACTAACTGCAAAATATTTTGGCATGAAAACTAATGCTCACCCTTTTGAGTGGGTTGCATATAATTTGCCACTTTCTGTATTAGCTAAACATAAAAATAGTTTAATACAAATTGAAGCTTTGGTGTTTGGTGTTGCCGGCTTTTTGGCAAATAATCATACCAACGATTATATTCATTTGATGAAACGAGAGTTTGATTTTCTGAAAGAAAAATATCAACTTAAATCATTAGATAAAAATGTGTGGAAATTTGCTCGTACACGTCCTGCAAATTTTCCAACAATCAGACTTGCTCAATTTGCCTATCTTATATCTAACTCATCACACTTATTATCTAAAACTCTTGAGTCAAAAAATATCAATGAATTGATAAATCTTTATAAAATTGAACCAAACAAAAAGCTCAATCCATTTGATTTTATTGATCATAAAACAAAAGCTCAACAAACCGATATGGGATTAGATGCTATCGAAACATTACTCATTAATACTGTTTTACCATTACTGTTTTTATATGGAAAACGTAATGAAAAAGATGATTTGTGTGAGCGAGCGTTAACTTATTATGAACTGTTAAACCCTGAAAATAATTCTATTATACGATTTTGGAAAACATTGGGAATTAAATCAAAAACTTCTTTCGATAGTCAGGCATTGATTCAATTAAAAAATAATTATTGTGCAAATTTGAAATGTTTGAGTTGTATTATTGGCAAACAAATTCTATTAAATTAATATGATGAAATGGCGTTATAGCGTTTTTGTTTTATGCTTGATTTTGTTTTGCCATTCTCAAGCACAAACAAATCTATACTTTATTAATAAAACAAAGAACAAAATCATTGAGGTTCAGCCGGGGGAACAACTTTCACTTAAATATGCCGGTTATTTGGGTCAGCCTGAATTTGTTAAACAAACTGTTACTGAGATAACCGATTCGTTTGTTGTTCTTGGTGTTAACCCTGAAATATTTGGCAGTACTTATCAAAAAGCTTTATCTGACAATCCAAAATTCATATACAAAAAGGTGATGTTAAAAGATATTATCTCTTTTCGAAGATTGACAATTAGCAGGCAACTATTGAAAAGCAGCTTAATGATTGCCAACATTTTTGCAGCAGGTTATTTATTAACAGATCTATACAAAAAAAATAACTTGTCAACTATTGAAACACTAGGTATTTCTTTGAGTGTAGGAATTATTACTTCCGTTATCATAAATTCCGTTTTACCTGAAAATCCCAAATATGATTTAAAAAATGGGTGGATAGTAAGAGCTGGAAATGTAAAACCCAAATTATAAAATGTATTCCGTTCTTTAAAAAGAATAGCCTAAATTTGCAGTGTAATGGATAAGTTAAAATATTTTTTTGAGAAACATGCTTTTGGTGTTTGCAGTTATCTTGGCGAAAGGTTTGGGATATCTTCATCAACTATTCGGCTGTATTTCATTTACACTTCTTTCATCACTTTTGGTTCGCCAATAATTATTTATTTATGTCTTGCGTTTTGGCTAAATCTTAAAAAATATTTAAGCAAAGGAAAACGTAAAACAGTTTGGGATTTGTAAAATATTCATGTTTTGAATAAAACAAATATCATATTCACTTTTCTTTCAATTTATATTATAGCCGCCTTCACATGGTGGACTTATGCCCATATTCTTGAAAATAAAGAAATCTATAATCTTGAGAAAAATAAGATCGAAATTGATTGTTATAAGGCTACATTAGATGTTAATGGGGCAATTGCTCAAGAAATGTTCAATGATTCAAACGATGTTAAAAAATATTTCATTCTAAATTATCCAAAACTTGAAATTATTTTTGATTCACAAACAGCTTATGATTTCAATAATTTCCTGATTCGCCCTAAAGCTGAGTCTTATAAAGACCTTGAAAAGAATTTGTCACGCAAAATTTGGATGTACACCTCTGAAGGTTTTGCTATGGTTGTACTTTTGTTTTGGGGCATTATTCTTATTTATCGAAGCTTACAAAATCAACTTAAACTAAAAAGACAGCAAAGTAATTTTTTGCTTTCAATTACTCACGAGTTAAAAACACCTATCGCCTCAATCAAGTTGTATATCGAAACCTTGAAAAAGAGAAAGCTTGATGAAGATCAAACAAAAACAATTTTACAAAATTCACTAAATGATCTCTCGAGATTAAATGATTTAGTTGAAAATTTATTGCTTGCATCTCAACTTGATAATCATAAATATGAGCCAGTATTTAAAAAAGTTAATCTTAGTGAGTTGGTGAATGAAACAATTGATAAATTTGCTCTTCCAAGAGAATTGCAATTCACTTTTAAAAAAGAGATTGAAGAAGATGTGTATATCAATGCGGATGAAAATGCTATCTTCTCAGTAATCACAAACTTATTAAGTAATGCAGCAAAATATTCTCCCAAAAAGGGAGTTATAGAAATTAATCTAAAGAATGATGCTGATAAAATCATTTTATCCGTAAGTAATAACGGACCAAGCATTTCTGAAGAAGATAAAAAAAATATTTTCACAAAATTCTTTCGCGCTGGTGATGAAAATATTCGTAAAACGAAGGGAACCGGTTTAGGGTTGTTCATTGTAAAGAATCTGTTAAACCTTCATGGTGCTGAAATTTTTGTTAGAGATAAATATCCGCAAGGAGCTATCTTCGATATAACTTTTAAAAACAATGAATAGAATACTATTAGTTGAGGATGAAGAAAATTTACAGCATGCTCTGAAACTTAATCTTGAGATGGAGCAATATCAAGTACATGCAGTTGGAGATGGAAATTCCGCTGTGAAAGTTTTCCGTGACGAAAAATTTGATTTAGTCATCTTAGATATCATGATTCCTGAAATGGACGGATGGATGGTTTGCGAAAATATCCGTTTGCATAATGCAAATATTCCGGTGCTTTTTTTATCAGCAAAAAACACCTCTGCAGACCGTGTAAATAGCTTACGAAAAGGTGGTGATGATTATCTTACAAAACCTTTTGATCTTGAAGAGCTATTACTTCGCATAAAAAAATTAATTGAAAAAAGTGAACGCATTCAAAGCAGTGATAATCGTTCTAATTTGCTTTTTGAATTTGGTAAAAACTGGATAAATTTTGAAAGCTATGAAGCCAGAGGTGTTGAAGGAAAATTAGCACTTACCAAAAAGGAAATTTTATTAATGAAGCTCCTTATTGACAATAAAAATCAAGTAGTAAGCAGAGAGCATATTTTAAAAGTTGTTTGGGATTATACCGTTATTCCTAATACCCGAACAATTGATAATTTTATTTTAAACTTGAGAAAATATTTTGAAGATGATGCCAAAAATCCTGTTTATATCCAATCAGTGAGAGGTGTCGGATATAAATTTGTATTTTAATATTTTAAAACTGACTCATATTACTTTTGAAAACTTAAATGAAAAAATTGAGTGCCATATTTTTACTTTTTGTATTGATATTACAATACTTCAATAAGGTAGAAATATATATATGCTATCATCTCAATAAAGATTTTATTTCATCAACTTTTTGTGAGAATAAAAACAAACCAGAATTACAATGTGACGGAAAATGTTACATGAAAAAGCAATTAAAAGCCACCGAAGAAAACCAAAGTAAAGCGCCTATAAATATTAGAGATTTTCAGGAAATAGTTTTTTTCTGTTCACAATCAGAAATAATTCTTCCAAAACAAAATACTTTACCCAATTTGAGATTTACAAATCATAAAAACATAAACTACACTTCTCCCTTATTTGGGATTTTTCATCCGCCTAAAACTGTTTAGCAAATTTCAGAATTTCTATTATCATCATTTTAAAATGCCTTGCCCAAGCAGGATTATTGCTGTTTGATTGCTTGCATTTACGATGGCAGTTTTTTAACATGTATCATTTCAAATATGTTTTATGAAAAATTTTAAATTAATAATTATCCTTTTTGCCGCTATTATATTTAGCTTTACTTGTAAAAAAAATGCTGATACCACACCGGCTGCAACACAACAATCAACAACCGGAACACTTTATTTTCATCTTCATACAGATGTTGATACCAATGAGGTGGCAACTTATGGTTCAGTTTATACTTTAACTGGGGGGAGAAAAATTTCAGTTACAAAAGCTCAATTGTATATTTCAAATATTCAATTGATAAAAGCTGACAGTTCAATATATGCAGTTCCAAATACTGTTCTTTTGAAAGTGCAGGAAATAGAACCATACTTAGTTGGAAGCGTTCCATCTGGAAATTATATATCTGTTCGTTTTACGGTTGGCTTAGATTCTGCAACAAATGCAAAAATTCCCACATCATCAGATATTGCACTCAACAATCAATCTATGTGGTTTGGGGCTTCCGCTCAACCAAGCGGATTTATTTTTGTGAATTTTCAGGGTACAATTGATACAACTGCAGCAGCTAATAGCAACAACTTAATTCCTTTTATGTATATGATTGGAACGACTGCAAACAAAAGACAAGTGACAATGCCTTATCAAAGCTTTACGATTACAACAGGACAAGCTCAATATTTACACATTATCATTGATTATAATAAATTATTGACAGGAATAAATTTATCTAATGGAAATAATTTAATGATTATGTCTCCTAGAGCAAACATTAACAATGTTGCTAAAACTATCAGCAATAATATTCCAGCAATATTTCAATACGAATAAATTTTGAAAAGTATTTTTAAATATTGTATTTATTTTATTCTGTTATTAATTGTAGCATGTACAAATAATAAAGAGAATCCTAATCCGGCAAAGTCTATACAACCTTTGCCGGATACGGTTTCTTTCCATAAAAACATTCAACCGATATTTACAAATAATTGCAATAATAATGGCTGTCATGCAGGAACAATTCCATCCAACAGAATCAATCTTGATTCTTCAGTAGCTTATAGTCAATTGTTAAAAAATGGTTCAGGGTACGTTGACACTATCAATCCATCAAATAGTGTGATATATGTTTCCATTATTTCTGTATCAAACCCAATGCCTCCTACAGGAAAATTAGATGATTATTCCATACAACTTGTATTAAAATGGATTCAGCAAGGAGCAAAAAATAATTAATTTATTTACTCAAATACATACTCTTTTCCTTTGTCCATTGTCGGAAAATTGGATCGTGAAGATCTTTGATAAACCTGATTGCTTCACCTGTTGATTTCATTTCAGGTCCAAGTTCTTTATTGACATCAGGAAATTTATCAAAAGAGAAAACCGGCTCTTTAATTGCGAAACCAACAAGCTTTCTTTCAAATTTAAAGTCTTTTAATTTATGTGTTCCAAGCATCACTTTTGTTGCAATATTGATGTATGGAATTTGATAGGCTTTAGCTATAAAAGGAACTGTTCTCGATGCACGAGGATTTGCTTCAATCACATACACTTTTTCGTTTTTTATCGCGAATTGAATATTCAACAACCCGCGAATATTCATTTTAAATGCAAGGTTGATAGCGTAATCTTCCATTTGCTTTTTCACATTTTCGCTTAAGCTAAATGGAGGTAAAACAGCATTTGAATCACCTGAGTGAATTCCTGCTGGCTCAATATGCTCCATCATTCCGATGATATGAACATCTTGTCCATCACAAATCAAATCCACTTCTGCTTCTTCTGCTCTATCCAAAAAATGATCAATCAACACTCTGTTTCCCGGTAAATCTCCAAGCAAATCAATCACAGCTTTTTCGAGATCTTCATCATTGATAACGATCTTCATTCCTTGTCCACCCAACACATACGATGGACGCACAAGCACAGGATATCCTACAACTTGGGCAACTTTTATCGCTTCATCCGCATCTTCGGCAACACCATAATTTGGATAAGGAATATTTAATTCTTTTAATAAGTCAGAGAACGAACCGCGGTCTTCCGATAAGTCCATGCTTTCATAATCTGTTCCTATAATTTTGATTCCGTTTTCTTTCAGCTTTTTTGCAAGCTTCAAAGCTGTTTGCCCGCCAAGTTGCACCAATACACCTTCAGGCTTTTCGTGCTCGATGATATCCAATAAATGTTCCCAGAAAACCGGCTCAAAATATAATTTATCAGCCATATCAAAATCTGTTGAAACCGTTTCAGGATTACAATTTAACATAATGGCTTCGTAACCACATTCCTTTGCAGCAAGCAATCCGTGTGTACAGCAATAATCAAATTCAATTCCTTGTCCGATGCGATTTGGACCTGATCCAAGTACGATAATTTTTTTCTTATCACTCGACACACTTTCATTTTCTCCATCGTAAGTTGAATAAAAATAATTTGTTGGAGAAGTAAATTCTGCGGCACAGGTATCAACAGTTTTATAGGTTCTGATAATGCCCATTCCTTTACGTAAAGCACGAACTTCATCTTCTGTTGTATCAGCTCCAAGCAGATATGCTATTTGCACATCGCTGTAGCCTTTTTGTTTCAACTCAAGCATCATCTCATGTGGCATATTTTTGATATTGAAACGTCTTGTATCTGTTTCAATTCTTACCAAATCGCTTATTTGAGTAAGAAACCATCGATCAATTTTTGTAATTTTTTCAACAGATGAAATTGGAACTCCTAAGCTCAACGCATCTTTTACTGCAAATAATCTATCCCATGATGGATGTTGCAACTTCTCTAAAATCTGATCGAGATTTTTGCTTTGATAGCCATCAGCTCCTAAACCATTGCGTTTTATTTCTAAACTCTGACAAGCTTTTTGTAAGGCTTCGATAAATGTTCTTCCAATAGCCATCACTTCACCAACCGATTTCATTTGCAGTCCGAGAGTTTTATCCGCACCTTTAAATTTATCAAAATTCCAACGAGGAATTTTTACGATTACATAATCGAGTGCTGGTTCAAAATATGCTGAAGTTGTTTTTGTAACTGGATTTTTTAATTCATCAAGATGGTATCCGATGGCAAGTTTTGAGGCAATCTTTGCAATTGGATAACCGGTGGCTTTTGAGGCAAGTGCAGACGAGCGAGATACACGAGGATTGATTTCAATTGCAATGATGCTTTCATCTTCGGGATTCACAGAAAATTGTACATTACATCCACCACTAAAGTTACCAATACTGCGCATCATAAGAATTGCCATGTCACGCATTCTTTGATAACAAGAATCACTCAAAGTCATTGCAGGAGCAACGGTTATTGAGTCTCCGGTATGAATACCCATCGGATCAAAATTTTCTATCACACAAATCACAGCAACATTATCATTCTTATCACGCAGCAATTCCAATTCATATTCTTTCCAACCAAATACAGCTTTTTCAACAAGCACTTCATGTGTAGGCGATGCTGATAATCCACGTTGTAGAGCATGGTCTAATTCTTCTTTTTTCCATACAAAACCTCCACCTGTTCCACCCAAAGTATACGAAGGACGAATTACCAATGGGAAACCTATTTCCTGTGCAATTTCTTTTCCTTCTAAAAACGAATTTGCTGTGCGAGATGGAGCAACACCAACTCCAATTTCAATCATTTTTTGTCTGAATTTTTCACGATTTTCGGTGGTTTCAATCGCTTTGGTATCCACACCAATCATGCGCACGTTATACTTTTCCCAAATGCCCAACTCTTCACATTCGATAGCAAGATTCAAAGCTGTTTGCCCTCCCATTGTTGGCAGAACTGCATCAATTTTTTGCTCTTGTAATATTTTTTCAATCGATTCAGAAGTTAGCGGCCACAAATAAACATGATCGGCTGTTACCGGGTCTGTCATGATGGTTGCAGGGTTTGAATTGATTAATGAAACTTCAATTCCTTCTTCTTTTAATGAACGCGAAGCCTGGCTTCCTGAATAATCAAACTCACAGGCTTGCCCAATAATGATGGGTCCGCTTCCGATGATAAGAACTGATTTAATACTGGTGTCTTTTGGCATATTTTAATGGGCAAATGAGTTGATGTGAGATGCGCAAGCAAATATTTTTGCAACATCTTAAAATTGGGCAAAAATAATGGATTAATTGAAAGTAGAATGATGTGTGAATAATTTAATTGAAATTGGTTCATTTGAAGAGGATAAGCACCTTGATAAAAACAAAAACCCACAATGAGTGAGTTTTACATTTTTTTGCGTTGATAATGGATAAACCTATTGATCTACCCATATCAAACACATATTACACTTATGAAATTAATGTCTATTTTTTCTTTCTGAATGTTCGGATATAATTAATGATATCCCATCTTTGGTCATCAGTTAAAGTTCTTTTTGCTAATGGCATCGGTTTTCTTCCTTCCGAAATTTTCCAAAACAATTCACCATCTGTTTGATTTTGCACTCGATCAGAAGTAAGGTCTGCTACTTGTTTGTCTAATAAATCTGCGCTATTTCCATCCCCTTTACCTTCTTTCCCGTGACAACGAAAACATTCAGTTTTATATGTTTTCTTTCCCCTTGCAATTGATGACATATCTGAGGTGTATAAGTTCTTTTTCCCTTTTTCTGATTCCGGAACATTCCATGGCATGCTATGTTGAGCAGATACAATGGATACGTAAAAAAATGCTCCAATCATGAGTAAGGATTTTATCATGATTTTTTTGCTGAATGGTTTTTTCATTTGTTTCTATTTAATTAATATCTATACATTATGCACTACTATTCTAATTGTTATTTCCTGAGGGTTCTAATATAATTTACAATGCTCCAAATGTCTTCAGGATCAGTAATGTCTTTTTTAAATTTTGGCATCTCTCCTCTTCCTTCAGAGATTTTATAAAACAAAGAACCGTCTGATTGGGATTGAGTAACAGATGCAGTAAGGTCTTTTGGTGTAACTTTTAAGTCAGCTCCTTTAGACCCATCGCCTATTCCTTTTTTCCCATGGCATTCTTCACAATTCTTTATATATAATTTTTTCCCTGTAGCAATTGTTTTAGGGTCTGATTTTACTGGATTAACCATATTCAGATATTTTGGAGGTACAACCCATGGTTCGCCACCGCTAAATGTGCTAAAAGAAAATGATGTTGCTGTCGCTACAATAAGAGCTGCTGTTATTATTTTTTTGTTTTTCATATTGATTTTATTTGAGAATGATTAATGTTTACAAATGGAATTTTCTTGTTAAATTAAATCCTAAAACATATTGACTAGCTAAAAAATCATTTTGGTTATACATGTTATTAGTTTGTTGCAATATGCTGGTATAGTTGCCTGCAAAAATCTGAAATACGTGTCCAGATGTAGCAAACTCAAGCCCAAAACTAATATTTGGACGAGGGTTATTAGAAGGGTGCTGAGTTAATGGTTGATCGTAATTTGCAATCACCCCAAAAGTTTCAGTAATCTTATATCTTCCTAAACAAGCAATAGCGAAATGATCATTATTCATTATAGGGCTTATTCCACCTTCAGAATTAAAGTACCCTTCAACATTATTATAATGTGTCAAACTTGGAGAAACTTGCAATGAAAAATCTTCTGTGATTTTTCTTGCAATCATAATTTGTGAGAAGTAAGAAATACGATCTGTATTGCTTACGAATTGATCTGCTGTTGTAATTACAGCCATATTTGCATAAACTGATACACTTATTGGCCATCCACCTTTTACTGATTGCCGTATTAAAGCATATTTGATATTACCATCCCATTGCATTTTTTCTTCAGTTAATCCTATTCCGATTTGTAGATTGTCTATTGGAACATAATAACAACCAAATCGAACATTGGCTCCAGCAAACAAACCATACATATCTGTATATCCGTTATTGATGGTTCCAAACCTGTGTTGAAGGGATATTTCAAGAGTGTTTTTTACCGGCATATTCACTGTTTGGTTGTCGATTATATAGGTACCATCAAACGTGTTTTTTACCGGTTTCAATTTAACTACTGGTTCAGCTGGTGTTTCCTGAGCTATCAATTTATTCATACTTATTACGCTCAAAATAAAAATGATTAATGCTAAGCCTAATATTGAATGTATTTTAATCTTTATATTTTCCATAACATGTTTTTTTAATTATTCTTTGCCCCTTGTTTTATCCAAGCAAGAAGATATTCATTTATAAATAAAGGGTCACTGGCTGGTGCATTTAAAGGCATAGCAGGAACAACTTTTCCGATAAGTCTTAAATAGATTATACTATTTGCAGGATTGCTTACCTTAATCAGATCAGGTGTGTTCATCAATGAGCTGTATGCTTTATCAGCTGTTAATGTTGGTGCATGTGCACCAGCCACATGGCACCCACTTAGTGCACATTTAGTTGTAAGTATCGGAACGATGTCTTTTGAAAATAATACCGTTTTTGTGATAACAGGAACTGTTGGCTTAACCGTTACTGTTACATCTTCTGTACATCCAGGAATAATAAATATTCCCATAACTATCGCTGCTAAAACTATTGCTATTAATTTTCTGTTCTTTGACATAATCTTCAGATTAATATTGTTTAATATAACTGTGATTATTTCTGAAATTTTAATGTTAAACCTGAAACAATAGCATGTTGATTATTTGCATGGTTAAAAAACACTCCAATTCCAAATGGCTGATCAACAAGATTTGTAAAATTCACATCTTGTTTTAATACATCATTTGTTTTTAATGCTCTTTTGATGATTAGTTTCCATCCTGTTCCAGTATTGTATGCATTACAAGTGATATCTGCGCGACTTCCTTGAAAAGGAGCAAAGAAACTTCCTGGTATGCAATATTGGCCTACCCCTAAACCACTACGTTGATAATCAGAATTTGGGTTTATCGTTGACCCATCTGCAAGATATAAGATACCAGCTGTATCTATTCCTGTTACCTTAACCGCTAACCCACCAGTTGAAGTTGCTGTATCACTCAAAAACAATGCGTTAGATTTTGCAATAGCTTTAGATGTTGGATAAGCATACATTGGAAGTAGAGAACAGGTGTCTTTACTTGTTCCTGTATTTGAATAGAGAATCTTAACTTTTTTAGTTGATTTGTTGCTAAACGCAAGTGGGGTGGTTGGAAGTTGGGCATCTGTTTTACGTCCATCTGCAAAATTAACTCCTGCTGCATAATCTTCATATCCATCGCTCATTTGATTGTATTTTGTTGCCATGATCATATCAGCCCACCATAGATCTAACTTCTCAGTAGGTCCATTTGTGTGCATATATGATTGTAAAACTCCTGTCGAATTTGGAACATCGAGGTGGCATACGCCATAACATCCTTGTGATTTAAATCCATAGCAAGAGCTGTCAACATTAAATAACATAGCAAATTTATCCTGAGTGAACCCTAATCTGTTTACAATTCCATTTGCATCAACAACAGGTTTAGTAACTTCTTGAGCCCAAGCCTTTGTTGATGGGTCATAATACCACCATGCGCTTTGAACATTTGGTGTTGAATTCCATTCAACAAGAAAATAAACATTGTTTAAATCGTACAATGAACGCATTGTCACATTTGTGCTGTTCCCTAGAAATCCTAAAAAATTATTAGAACTCAAAAAAGTAGCATCTGGAACAACCGCTGCAACTGTTAGTTTCGGGGCATTACCAAAAGCTCCATCTGATCCATCCCATGTACCAGATTGTAATTGTTCAATAAATGTTGGTGCAGTATTAGTAAAAATAGAAGTTAATGTACTAGTGCTTGCATCCGAACTTGCAGGTGTACTAATATCCAAAACCTGATCGTGTTTTGTACAAAAAGTAAAGGTAGTCAAAATGCATAAAAGCACTGCAACTTTTAAAATTTGATTGTTTAAGTTTTTCATATGATTCATTTTCAATTGTTAATAAAATTATTGCTTAATCATCTCTTCAAGTTCTCTTTGTTCAAGACCTTTATCTTTTTTAATCTTAAACATATTATAAAATATATATAGATAAGTAGACCAAACTCCTCCGAATAAAATTACAAAAACTAAAATTAGAGAAGGTGGTGCATAAGGTTCCCATAATGCACGAGGAAAAGGGTTCTTTTCTGAAGCAATAACATTTCCCCATTTTACTTCTGAGTTTGCTTCAACTGTACCAAAAACTTCATTGTCTTCAATTTTTGCAATTACTATTATGCTTCCCGTTGAACCGCCTGGAATTTCTTTAGGGTAATTAAATGCTGCAATACCATTTTCGTCAGTATTTAATACATTGTCTTCTGCTGCAGGCATTATACCAAACATTCGTTTAATATAGAATTTTACTGCAATGTCTTTTACTGGTTTTTCTTTGCCATCATTTCCAAGGGCCATTACTGTGGCTGTGACTATTCTGTTAGTGTCAGTTGCATTTAATTTCACTGAAATATTTGCTTCTTTAAAATGTATTTCTTCGTCTGAGTTATTATACATTTCATCGTTCTCAATCTTTGCAACAATATGGTAGGACATTCCTGTATCGATGGGTAAATCTTTAGATAAAACCATTTCTGCTTTGCCTTCATTGTTTGTTATACATGTACCAATATTTTTTTGCCCAACATTATTTTGAGCATAAAAATTAACATGTGCATTTTGAGCGGGCTCTCTTTTGTTATCTTTTGTTTTTGCTGTTATTTTAACAGCTATCATTTTTGATAGCTCTGAATTTTTGTGAAAAGATATCTGAATAGACGTATTCATCTTTTCCTTTGGTTCATTTTGGTTTTGTGCTGTTGAGCATACTAAGCATATTACAATAAGGCTTAATGTAAGTGCTATGCTTCTGAAAATTATTTTATATGTTTTCATCGTTTTATTTCCTTTATTAATTAACGCTAGCTTCAGTTCTCAGCCTTTTTTCAGCTTCTCTTTTATTCTTTATTTCCAGAATTGCTTTTCTATCGTGTTCAATCTCTACTCCTTCTTCTACTTCCCACACGGCCATCATCGGGAATAATTTTGAAAACAATGTGATCACAATAAAAATTCCTGATAGACAGCCCATGGTCACAGACCATTCAACCCAATTTGGAAAATAGGAAGACCAATCTGCCGGTACTTCCTGAATAGGCATATAAGGGTGCAATAGAGTTGGCACAACGATGATGTACCGCTTGATCCACGCACCAATTACTATTATGATACAGGTAATTGATAGTGGTAATATTTGCCTTCCTTTTGGATTTGCCATAATAATAATTGGCAACAAAACACTTCCAAATTGCAATGTCCAGAAAACACCTGAATAGCTTCCAAAGAATAAATCTTTTAACAAAAAACCTTCGTGGGTAGCCATTTTGTATGCTGGAATCCAATACTCATTTAAATTTAAATACGCGTAAATAAGTGTTAACGCCAGAACAATTCTTCCCATTAAATCAAAATGACGAGGAGTTATATATTTTTCAAGATGATACGCTTTGCGGAAAAAGGCCATCCCTAAAATCACACCTGCTGATCCAGAATAAAGAGCACCTGCCACGAAGTAGGGACCAAACACTGTGCTGTCCCATCCTGGTCTGAGTGTCATTGCAAAAATATAACTTACAACTGTGTGAACAGAAACAGCTACAGGAATGATTACGATTGTCATCACTGTCATCACTTTTTCTAGTATATGCCATTGGTTTTTTGTTCCTGTCCAACCTAATGCTAAAAATGTATAAAGCCATTTTCTGAATTTCTTAAATTTTGTATCACAAATGATTAAACGATCACGGCAAAGCGCCATGTCAGGAATCATCGGCAAAAACAAAAACACTGTGCTACCTGTGAAATAAGTACATATAGAAATCACATCCCACAATAATGGTGATTGAACACGTCCATAAATTACCAAATTTAACAAACGGTCAGGTCTCCCTAAATCAATAATTGGCATAATTCCACCAAAAAGTAATGATACAAATGTTAACAACTCTGCAGAGCGTGTAATAGGTCTCCTCCATTCTTGTTTTGTGATACGAAGTATTGCTGAAACTAAAGTTCCTGAGTGGCTTATTCCTATAAAGAATACAAACGTAGAAATGTATAAACCCCATGAAACATAATTCCTCATTGCTGTTGATCCTAATCCATGTCTGAGTTGAAATATAAATGCAAACAACCCCCAGGCCGCCACAGCAAATAAACATCCAAGCCAAATTTTGGTAACGAGCCCCCATTTATGTGTTGGTCGAAGACAGTCTTCTCTTACCGCCTCTAATTCATAACTTATATTGCTATTTTCCATTTTTCGTTTTTCGTTTAAATATTTTTAAAAATTACATCATCATATTTCCCATATCCATTTCTTTATGCTTATGGCCATTTTTTTCACCACTATTCATTTCTGGTTTTGGATATTTTCTGTTTTTAGGTGGCAAATAATAAACCCTAGGTTCTGTTCCTAAATCTTCCAATAGACGATAGCCTGCATTGTCTTCAAGAAGTTGTGAAAGCTTGAGAGTAACACCGGATGAATTTGTAACAGCATCCTCGTTTTGGTCCCCAAAATAAATCACATTCATTGGGCAACCACTAACACATGCTGGCATTTTCCCTTGGCGTAACATATCTGGGCAGAAATCACATTTTTCAACCGTGCCCATTCTTCTCGGATACCCTTGCTCAGGAGAATATTTCATTGCTGCAACTTCTGGCGTTTGAACTGGGTGTGACCAATTGAAAAAACGGGTGGAATAAGGACATGCCGCCATACACATACGACACCCTATACAACGCTCGTTGTCAATTAACACAATTCCATCTTGTCGCTTAAAAGTTGCATTTACCGGACAAACTTTTGTACATGGTGGGTTATCACAATGGAAACATGGTTTTGGTAAATAATATGGGGCTGTGGTTTCAGAATCTTTCATCTTAAAAACTTTTATCCATTCCCGATCAAGTTCTGTAAAATGCATTTCCTGACATGCATCAGTACATTTTTTACATCCATCACACTTTGATAAATCAAAAACCATTACAAATTTCTTTCCTTCAATCCCTTTTCTCGCCTCTTCATTGCTTACAGGTGCTGAACAACACTCCTTTAAATTTTTTGAATTGGTTTTATACATTTTGCCGTCATTTCCCATGACGGTTTTGTCCATACCAGAATGTTCTTCTTTTGATAGAACCTTTTCAAGTCCTGCCACACCAACAGCCAATGTTCCTCCGGCTAATAATCCTAGCTTAAGAAATTTTCTCCGATTCTCATTTGTGCTTTCGTTTTCTTTTTTCATATAGTATTGATTTTTGTAGACGAGTTTGCTAATCTTATTGTGGTATTATGATAATACTACAATTCAAAATTATCATGACTTGCCTTACGCATCAATACAAAGAATAGCGTAATTTGCCTACCATAAAGTAGGTAATTTTATATACCAAGAACTACGTAGATAGGTTTTATTAATTATGGAAGTTTTAAAAAAAAGAATATTTAATCAACACTAATTAATCCTGTGTGAACAGCATATTTTATAAGAGCTATGGTTGATTCGATGTTGAGTTTTTGCATCATGTTTTTTCTATGCGTTTCTACTGTTCTCACGCTTATAAATAATTTTTCTGCTATTTCGTAATTAGAGAATTCTTCTGCTATAAGTTTAAGTATTTGCTTTTCACGAACTGTTAAAAAAAGTTTTTTTTCAGCAGGTGTTTCATTAGCGATATCTTTTTTATTAAAATACTCTTTTAATAAAACATTAGATAAACCGCTGCAGTAATAATTTTCCCCATTACAAACTGCTCGAATTGCTAACTCAAATTCCCCTCTTCCTGCATTTTTATAAAGACATCCAGTTGCTCCAGACTTAAAAATTTGTTCAATAAATTCTTCTTCTGAATGGATAGTTAAAATAAGTGTTTTTAAATTTGGAAAATCTTTTTTAACAATATTAATTACTTCAATTCCTGTCATTTGCGGCATTGAAATATCTGTTATTAATAAATCAGGCGATAACTTTTTTATCTTTTCTATTGCATCAATTCCGTTTTCTGCCTCTCCAACTATTGTAAAATCTGAGATATCTTTTAGCATATTTTTTATCCCTTCTCTAACGATAGAATGATCATCTGCTATTAGAATTGATATATTTTTCATTTTTTTTAGTTTATAGGTATTTCAACCATTATCTCTGTTCCCAAATCCTTAGAAGAATTTATTGACACATTCCCTTGAAAAGCTTTTACTCTCTCTTGAATATTCATCAACCCAATTCCATTCCATTTTGTTTCATTTATTGTGTCAAACCCTTTGCCATTATCTTCAATAATTAAAACTATTGAATTTGAGTGTTGAATTAATTGAATTAACACTTCGCTTGCTTGCGCATATTTAACAATATTGTTTAAGGCCTCTTGGGCTATTCTGTAAAGTGTTAGTTCAAGGTTTTTTTCTAGCCTTTTTTTCAATTCATACTCTTGTAATATAACATTTATTTTATAACTGCTTTTTATTTGTTCACAAAGGTTTCTAAGAGCCGGAACCAATCCAAACTCTTTTAACAACGGTGGAATAATCCTATATGCAATATTTCTTGTTTCAATTATTACATCGTCAATAAGAACTTTTATTTCATTTAATGTTTTTTCTGTTTGTTGGTCATGTTTATAATTCTCTATTTCTGTTTTTGTTTTATGGGCTATGCTTGTGAGGGTCTGAATTAATCCATCGTGAAGATCGCCTGCAACTCTTTGTCTTTCTTTTTCCTGAGCATCAATTATTGCTGAAATCTGTCTATCATTGATATCTTGTATTTCCTTTTCCTTAACGCTTAAATCAAAAAGGTTTTTATCAATATGTTTTGTCATTGGGTTAAAATAAAATAATCCAATTGCCAAGTATAGCATTAAGGAAAATACCAGAAAATATGTTCTGTTATAATAAAATCCATTAATCTCTTCTTTGTTTTCTAATTGATATTGGTTAGTAATTAGATTTAATTCAACTGACAGATTTCTTGATGAATCTAATAAGTACTTTAAATGCGGGTTTGTGTAAGAAACTTCATCATCATATAATTCAGAAAGTAAATATGCCTCATCAATATATCTTATCACCTTTTTATTCAAAAAAATTGGCGCGCTATAATAAATTGAGTCTATTTTTTTTGAGTGATACTCTTCTAAAATTGCTGATTTATCGCTTGCTAAAAATTCATGATTCAGTTTCATTTCGTTTATAGATTCAACAAGTTGTTCCCTAATTTTTTCGTGCTGTGGTGTCTTAATACTACTGACAAATTGCATCGCTAAAAAAGGAATCGATTGTGACAAAAACCCTTGTTTGCTACTTTGGGTTATCATAAAACCATCAGAATCTGTTGTTCTTATTGAATATAAAAAAAAGAGGTGTGAAATAATTGACATTAAACATAAAACCAATAAGATTAATCTATTTTTTCTTCTAAAACTTTTGACAAGCTTGAGCCTATATGTGTCTATGTTTTTATTATTTGTTAGCACGCTTTTTTAAACTTATAATTTTTTGTTTATTACTTTGATTGTGTATAAAGTAATAAACAAAAATATCTATGATAAGTCAAAAAACTGTCTACAAAACAGCAATAAATTTTATGATTAATATCAGGAGTTTATTATGTTTTTTAAATAAGCTGCTTTAGAAATCGAGCATCGTTATTACTAAATATACGTAGATCTTTAATATCATATAATAACATTGTAATCCGTTCTATTCCCATTCCAAAAGCAAAACCTGTGTATGTTTTATTGTCAATATTATTTAATTTTAATACACTTGGGTCAATCATTCCACACCCTAGTATTTCAACCCAACCGGTATATTTACAAATATTACACCCTTTTCCTTTACATATAATACATGATATATCCATTTCTGCAGAGGGTTCTGTAAATGGAAAATAACTTGGTCTGAACCGAATGTTAAAATCTTTTCCAAACAACTCTTTCACAAAAAAATAAAGTGTTTGTTTTAGGTCAGAAAAGGATATGTTTTTGTCAATATAAATACCTTCTATTTGGTTAAAAAAACAGTGTGATCTAGCAGAAATTGCTTCATTGCGATAAACCCTTCCAGGCATAATTGCTCGAATTGGTAGTTTCTGAGATTCCATTAACCTAACTTGAACAGATGAAGTATGTGTTCTTAAGGCAATATTTTCTGAAATAAAGAATGTATCCTGCATATCTCTTGCAGGGTGATTCTTGGGAAAATTCAAGCCACTAAAGTTATGCCAATCGTCTTCTATCTCTGGGCCACTTGTGAAAACATAACCTATCTTTTTAAGTATTTCAATAATTCTATTTTGCGTGCTCATTAAAGGATGTCTTGCTCCTATTTCAATCTTTTCTCCTGTAAGTGAGCTATTCTTAATCGCTATTGTTTTTTTATTACTATTCTTCCTTAACGCTTCTTGATTTGTTATTACTATTTCTTCTACTCTAGTTTTTAATTGATTTATCAATAATCCAGTTTCTTTTTTTTGATCTTTCCCAACTTTTTTAAAATCTTCAAAAAGATTATTTAATATTCCTTTTTTTGAAAGGTATTTTATACGAAAACTATCTAATTCATCATTCGAATGAATGGAAATTGAATCAATTTCGTTTATTAGAATTTCTATTTTTTCTTTCATTTTATAAAAGCCAAAATTAATTTATTTTTAATATATATCTTATTAGCTTCTTTTAATATTATTAATTTATATATATAAATAATAGTATTAGTAATATCTGTTAATTTATAGAATAGATATTTTATAAAAATTTGTATTTATCAGTTTTTATTATAATTAACAAACATACTAACAAAGGAAGCCTTTATAAATAAAGGTTTTCTTTGTTTATATAAACACTGTTTATATCTGAATTAACATCAAAATGAGGATAAGTTTTGTACCTAAATTTGTTAATTAAATGAATACAAACACTTCTAATACCCTAGTAAAATATTGATAAATAATATTTTTAAAACTTCCCACACACATTACCAAACAGACACACACATTATGAACAAAACACTAGTTATATATAAGTGTATTTAAATCAATCGATTGCTCTAAATCCCAAAAAGCTTTTAAAATTATCACATCACGATAATAGAAAACGGGCTCAGGAGAACGTTTATGAAAATAATCTCCATTATCCCACAACCCATTTTTGTTTTCATCCTTGATAACCTTTAATTTATATCTGCCTGGAAGTAAATATTCAAATAAAAAATCTCGCCCCTGGTTTAAACCAAACTCTTTGAATATAATAGTTTCATCCTCGTTTATAAGCTGGATAATGTAAGAATCAGAAGAAGCTTGTAAGGATATTTTTAAATTAAGAGAACTATAATCTTTTAAAGATTTTGTGTTTGTTTCCACCAATAGTTTTGTATTAAAAAAGCCAAAAATATCTTTAAACGCAGAGTCTTTAATAGACAAAACATATTTTGTTTTTTCTTTTAACGGGTAATAAATCTTTAGGTTTTTATAAGAAGAGTCTAATATAAATCTAAGAGAATTTACTTTTAAAGTATCTTCTTTTAGTAGTATTTTAGACTTATCAATTAACCAGACAGGATTGCTAAATGTAATTTGGAATGAATCATTTAAATCAAGACTTGTATTACTGGTTATATTAAAAGGAGGGTATTTATATTTCTTGTGAGAAACTAATGTCACTAGAAATGATGTGTCCGGCATTTGTATGTTAAAGACAACAGCACTGTCGTTTTTAAGTTCGTTACTAACAATATAAAGAGTGTCAATATTGTTTTTCCCCCTATTAATATAAGAAAAGAAATGTATGTGTTTTTCTGGAATTACAGAAACGCCTGTGGGTCTATAAAAAATGAACGCAAACTTCCCTCTTACTCGACAAAACGTGTCAAGTAACCGATTTACTGTGTATAAATCAGGGTTAAACAAATGATATTTCCATCTGTTTATTAAGCTGTCAGACGAGTATAATTTTGTTTTATTAAAAAACAGCGCTTCATTTTTAGTATATTTTAATTTTTTATTTTCATCATTAAAACCAACAATAACAAATTCTTTATTGGGAATATTTTCAATTAAAAAATGACCATCCTCTTTAGATTTGCCAAAATATTCAGGTTTTGTTTTAAAAATTATTGAATCATAAAAAATATCTGCGCTATATAACCCAATTAAAATATTTT
>Ga0265327_10002340_pt1 | contig 20214 bp, 13 predicted proteins | sample 41621metaG_FD_202089 | JGI IMG/M metagenome (GOLD analysis project Ga0265327, IMG submission 202089) | Rhizosphere microbial communities from Carex aquatilis grown in University of Washington, Seatle, WA, United States - 4-16-21 metaG | ecosystem: Host-associated > Plants > Roots > Rhizosphere...
GAAATCAGCCATTACGTGCCCGTGAGCGAACGCATGATTGCCGACGGCATCAAATCGCTCGCCCGTGTGCTGCCACGGGAGTCTGAGAGCCGCCCGTATGACATGGCGCAGTTGAGTCTTATCTGGCCTTACAACATCGTGGATTTTCACACCAAGAAAATCCTGTTGTACAACATTGAAACCCATCTCATCGGCAAACGCGGCGTGAAACGCTATCCGAATGATGTCTATTGCGGCAAAGGCCTCAAGCCCGGTGAAAACGAGACCGCCGAATGGCCCTTGGGCCTCGCGTGGCTGGCCATTTGTTACGCCAAGCTGGCCGAACACGGCCGCGATTTCGACCACGGCAACAAGCCCGTTCACTTTGACTGGCAACAGCGCCGTGCATTTTTCCAGAAGGCCATCCACTATTTCCAACATCTGGAACGGTGCATGACGCCGGACGGCTGCGTGCCTGAAATGTACATTGGCGACAAGGCTGGCCATAACACGCCGCTGGCGTGGGCGCAGAGCTTCCACATTATTTCCGGCCAGATGCTCACCAATCTTTCCGCTGCCCATCCCCGCGAATTCAAACTGCCGATCGAGGTGCGTTATCCGGGCGAAACCCCCGATATTGTTGGCCATTCGCACGCGGGCGTTTAAGTGGAACGTTGCAAACCCGCAACGGGCTTTGCCCGAGTCCGGTAAAAACGTGTTGCCTCACGTTAAAGACTTTTGTCTCCGCGATGGTTTTCATAATGTGTTCGGGTGAGCGAAATCGAATTCGGCACGGACGGCTGGCGCGCGGTCATCGCGCAGGATTTTACATTCGAAAACGTCGCGCGCGTTGCCCAGGCCAGCGCTGATTTTTGGCAGTCTCAAGTCAGCAGTCCCGGCTCTGAAATTTATGGGGGCACTCTCAAAGTTGTCATTGGTTATGACCGCCGGTTTTTCTCCGACCGCTTTGCCCGTATCACTGCCGGAGTCTTTGTCCGGAATGGCTACGAAGTTATTCTTACGCCTGGACCTGTGCCCACGCCCTGTGTTTCCTATGCGGTAAAAAACCTTGGCGCAGTGGGTGGTGTTATGATTACCGCCAGTCACAATCCACCCGAGTTTAATGGGTTTAAGCTCAAGTCCCATTTTGGCGGCTCCAGCGGGCCGGAAGAATGTCAGGCAGTTGAAGGTTTTCTTAAACCATTCGAGCCTGCGGCAACTGCTAATTCAATTCAAGCGTTGCTGGAAGCAGGCGGTTCATCGTCGGTTCAAGTCACGGACATTCGCCCCGCGCACTTTGCAGCCATTAAGCGGTTGGTCGATTTCAAGCGCATCGCCCGCTCTGGCTTGCGCGTGGCCCATGATGCTTTGTTTGGTGTAGGTGCGGGCGTATTTGAGACCTTGCTCGCCAAAACGAATTGCACCGTTACCACCCTGAATGCGCGGCACGATGTTCTCTTTGGCGGTATTAGCCCCGAGCCGTTGCCAAAAAACTATGCGCTTGGTGGTGCTCAACTGCGTCGCCATCCACACGATATCTGCCTCGTCACCGATGGCGACTCTGATCGTATCGGTGCCATGGATGGACGCGGCACGCCCATGACCAATCAACAGGTCATCGCCTTGTTGCTGCATCATTTAGTGCGCAATCGCGGTAGTCGTGGCACCGTGACCAAAGCTATTAACACCACCGCCATGGTGGACAAAATGTGCGCTGCCTGGAATCTCCCGCTGACCGAGGTGGGCATCGGGTTTCGTTTCATCGCACCGGAATTGATGAAGCCTGGCGCATTATTTGGCGCTGAGGAAAGCGGTTCAGTCGGCTTTGCTGGTCATATACCTGAGCGCGACGGTTTGGCTGCCGGATTGTTTTTGTTGGAAATGCTCGTCATGGAAAAGCGTTCTGTGAACCGCATTTACGCCCGGCTCGAAAAAGAATTTGGTCCGCATCGGTACGGTCGTTATGACGCGCATTATCCGGTTGAAAAGCGGGCTGCCTTGCTGGAACGCATCAAACAGAACCCGCCGTCAAAATTATTGCGCGCGCCGGTGACAAAGGTAGATTCGCACGATGGAGTGAAACTGGTCGCCGCCGATTCCACCTGGCTGATGTTGCGCGGTTCCGGCACCGAACCCGTCCTGCGTATCTACGCCGAGGCCACTTCGGATGCCGGTGCCGCCAAACTTCTGCAACTAGGCCGATCCCTGTTAAGCCGCTCAAATTGATAAACAGCATCCATCGCGAGACGGCGTTGGCGGCGGGCGGTTGAATAATCAATACCGATGGCTTGCACCCACCATAGGGATTAAGACGTGATTTCAGAATAACGACGTATTTCCCTCGCAAGAGGCTATTTTTGCTCTTTGAACTTCCTGTCCGGAAAACTACGCTAATGGGATGTTTCGACCGTGCATTGACCTGCATGAAGGTAAAGTAAAGCAAATCGTCGGCGGTACGCTGGGCGACACCGGCTTGCGCACTAATTTTGTCTCGGAAAAACCTGCCGCTTGGTTCGCTGAACTCTACCGGCGCGATGGACTGAAAGGCGGCCACGTCATCCAGCTTGGCTCAGGCAACGAATCGGAAGCCCGCGCAGCACTGGCGGCTTATCCCGGCGGATTGCATCTCGGCGGCGGGGTGAATGCACAAAATGCGCCGGACTGGCTTAATGCCGGCGCATCGCACGTCATTGTCACCAGTTGGGTGTTTCGCGAGGGGCGGGTGGACTGGGCGCGGCTGGATGAACTGGTTAAGACCATTGGCCGGGATAAATTGGTCCTGGATTTAAGCTGTCGCAAACGTGACGGCAAATATTTCGTGGTCACGGATCGCTGGCAAAAATTTACCGAACTGGAGGTCAATGCCGATACGCTCCAGAAATTTGCCGCCTATTGTGCTGAATTTTTAATTCATGCCGTGGACGTGGAAGGCTTGTGCCGGGGCATAGATGCCGAACTGGTGGAAATGCTTGGCCGGTGGACCCCCATTCCCATGACCTACGCCGGCGGGGCCAGTTCGCTGGCTGACTTGCAGGCGGTAACGCGGCTAAGCGGCGGCAAAGTTGACCTCACCATTGGTTCCGCCTTGGACATTTTTGGGGGCAACGGGGTAAAATACAATGACTGCGTCCGGTTTAATCACGAAAAGCCGGCCTAAAATTTCACGGCCATTGCCTGGCCTTTTCGACTTGGATATCCAGTCAGGGGGCGGCAGCGATTATACGTCGCGTATGTTAATGTGGGCGGAAACGGTAATAGCGAGTCGGAAGACCGGCAGCGGCGTGGTCGGTAAACTGCCAGTCGCCATCCGGCCCCGCTACGTTGGTTGAAATGGATGTCCAAACCACGGGCGGCATGAGATTCGTGGCGAACAGGACTTCGTTGGTGGATCCCGGCGGGCTGACGAAATCGAGCGTCATGCAGCCCTCCGTATTCCAGGTGGTTCGATATATCGCCGGGTTGGTGACGACGGTCAGGTTGACCGGCTGGATCGAGACGGAGTAGGGGAAATTCTTCACCATGGCCCCATACAGACCAGCGTTGGCCACGGTAACATTGGTGACCGTCAAAACGGATTCCTGTCTGGGATTTTGCATCGGGAAGGCTTCAAAAAATTGCACAATAGAATTGTTGCTTGAAACGGTGGACACAAACAGATTGCCACTGCCATCCAAGGCCATGTGATTGACGTGTTGAAGTGGAAAAGAGGCAGGCAGGCCGAGCGAGACCGGTATGCTCATATTTGTCCCGAGGGCAGTGGTGATAATGCCGTTGGTGAGCACTTCCCGGATAACGTCGTTATCGGCGATGAAAATGTTGCCTGCGGCGTCCGACGCCATCGCCGTCGGGGACAAGCCGGCGTCTCTCGCCGGTCCGCCATCGCCGGAAGAAACGGCGACGCCGTTGCCGGCAAACGTGTTGACCATCCCGTGGGCATCCACTTTCAGAACCCGTTGGAGCTGCGAATCTGAAATCAATACGTCCCCTGCAGGGTCCACTGTCAAGCCAGCTGGATTCACACTAACAGTGGTTGCCGCCAAGCCATCTTGATAAAAATTATTGGTGCCATTTCCTGCGAACGTGGTGATGATATTGTTGGTATCCACCTTGCGAATACGATAGCTGCCGGTATCGGCAATAAATATATTGCCGGACCGGTCCAAGGCCACGTCCGTTGGATTGTTCAAACAGGCGCTGGCTGCCAAACCGCCATCACCGTAGAAGACATTCAATTGCGGGCCAGAATCAACACTATACGTAGAAGACGCGCCACAATTGGTCGAAAAAGGATTTACGCCGGCCACCGTCGTGATGATGCCGTTGGTATCCACTTTGCGGATTCGATAGTTGGACGAATCCGAGATGAACAGATTGCCGAGGCTATCCACTGTCACGCTAGAGCTACCGCACGCATCCGAGAGACTGGCATTGGTTGCGGGTCCGCCGTCGCCAGAGTAGCCCTGCGTACCATTTCCCGCCACGGTGGTGACGATGCCATTAGTACCCACTTTGCGGATCGTGAAATGCTTTTCATCCATAAAAAACAGATTGCCGCTCGCATCCGCAACCACGTTTCCAGCGTACAACGCAACATTCGTGGACAGCATGCCTTCGCCCGGATCATTCGTCCCGCCGCCGGCCACGGTCGTGATAATGCCGTTGGTGTCCACCTTGCGAATGCTATTGAACTGAGAATCGGGTATTAACACATTCCCGGCGGGGTCCACCGCCACCGTAGTGAGCTGGATGAAAGCATTTTTGGCTAATCCGCCGTCTCCATTGTCACCACTGGATGGGCCGGTGTAAAATGGACTGCCTATGGGCCAGCCGGGGAGCCCATTGGTGCCGCCGCCTGCCACGGTCGTGATTATTCCGTTGGTATTTATCTTACGAACTGTTCCCCAGCCTGCATCGGCAATGAACACATTGCCCAACGAATCAACGGCGATGCCGGTGGGATCGTTTAAAGCAGCCATGATAGCGGGTCCGCCGTCCCCGATAGTACCGGGCGGATACCGTATCGGGTAGTTGTCATACACCAGGGTGGTAATTGTGCCACTGGTGCTCAGTTTGACGATGCTGTGATTTCCTGTAACGGCCACGAAGACATTCCCGGCGGCATCCGCCGTCACTGCCTGGGGGTGATAGTAGTCGAATACTGCAACGCCCGGGCTGGACATGCTCCACCAACCATCTCCCAGTACCGTCGTGATGACGCCGTTGGTGTCAATTTTGCGCACCCGGTTGTTTTCCCAGTCCGCCACAAAGAGGTTCCCGGTCTTATCCACCGTCAATCCTTCGGGCACATACAAGATGGCATTTGTAGCCGGGCCAAAATCTCCCACCCCGCCGCCCGCAATGGTGGTGATGATGCCATTAGTATCCACCTTGCGAAGGCGGGAATGCCCGGTATCCACGATATACGCGTTGCCCACCGCATCGGCCGCCACGCTGGCAGGTTTGCTGACGCTGGCATATCGTCCCGCTCCATCGTCGTTCAAGGCATTTATCGGCAAGGCCCAACCCAATGGCGGCCCCGAACCCGCCAGCACCGCATAGGTGCTGTTCGTCGTAATCGTATTGATGCTGCGGAAAGCGTAATTGTCCGTGGCGTCCGAAATAAACAAGTCCCCGGCGGCGTCCAAGGCCAGGCCGCAAGGGTATGAGTACGAAAAGTTGTGATAGGCGGGTCCCAGACCCGATTGCGACGGCAGGCTCAGTGGCATTACCAGTGCGCCAGCGCAGTGGTTTGTCGCACCGGCAGAAACATCCACGGAATTCGTCTGGTTTGCCGGCGTGAAAAACCACTGATAGGTAAAAGGCGAGGCTGCATACGGCGAGAGAGGTGCCGGATTGGACAGGCCGACGGTGAAGGTCACATCCGCGCCCGCATAGACTACCCGGCTGACCGGTTGATTCGTGATCACCGGCAGTTGCCCACGCAAATAGCATGGAGTGCCCGCCAGGGTCGCAATCAAGACTAGAGTATATGCCCGCATACGTTTCCTCCTTTTCCAGCACGACTTTACCAGCCAGCCCAGCCTTCGGCCAACGTAAAATGGCATTGTCAAAAAATTAGTCCCTTAATCCACCTGCTAACTCCCACCGGCAAAATCAGAGGTCTCGTTTCGCTCGAATTGCCTAAACAAACACAGAGTATTTCCAGTTTGGCAATGAAATGCGGGTCGCGCTGATTTACAACTTACGCACGCGTAATACATTGCGTCATCACAGCGCGGATGGGGGGGGGTGCAAGAGAGAATTGCAGTTGACAGCCAGCCTAAATTATCTTATTTTACTGTCATAACAGAAATGACATTAAATCCAGTCATTCATAAGATGGTGGTGCATTGGGGCGAGATGGGTGCCCGCTGGGGCATCAGCCGGACCATGGCCCAGATTCATGCGCTCCTTTATTTTTCCCCGAAACCGCTCACGGCTGACGAGATTGTTGAAGCCTTGGGCGTGGCGCGTTCGCACGTCAGCAACAGCCTGAAGGAATTGCAGACCTGGGGCGTGGTCAAGGGTACCTATATTCTTGGCGACCGCCGGGAGCATTTTGAATCCATGACGGATGTCTGGCAGATGTTTGAAATCTTGCTGGACGAGCGCAAGCGGCGCGAAATGGACCCAACACTGAAGGCCTTGCGTGAGGCGTCAGCCCAGTTGGAGGAGGGGACGCCTGCCGATCCGCATACTAAAAAGAAACTCGCGGAAATGCTGGCGTTTTTTGAGCAAATGGACGGATGGTTTGTTGAGGTGCGCAAGCTGCCGCTGGCTTCACGCATCAAGCTGGCCACCTTGGGTTCGCGGTTGGTCAAATGGCTCCGTTAAATTTTTTTGGAAGCATGTTTCACTTACAACAGGAATAACAGTTAAATGAGTAATAAATTAGTTCACGCGGTAACCGGGGCGTTTGGCTACTCCGGCCGATATATTGCGGCGCGGCTGCTGGCGGAAAACCGGGAGGTCATCACCTTGACCAATTCGTCGCCGCAAGCCAGCCCGTTTGGAGGTCGGGTGCGGGTATTCCCGCTTTCGTTCGCTCAACCAGACAAGCTCGCGCAATCTTTGCGGGGCGTGGATGTGCTCTACAACACCTATTGGGTGCGGTTTAATCATCGCTGGTTTTCCCATGCCGAGGCGGTGCAAAACACGCTGACCTTGTTTGAAGCCGCTCGCCGGGCCGGTGTGCGCCGGGTTGTGCATGTCAGCATTACCAATCCGAGCTTGGATTCATCCCTGGAATATTTTTCCGGGAAGGCGCGTTTGGAACAAGCCTTGGAACATAGCGGTCTGGATTACTCAATCCTGCGGCCGACCGTGCTTTTTGGCCGGGAGGATATTCTCATTAACAACATCGCCTGGGCGTTGCGCCGCTTTCCAGTCTTCGCTGTCTTTCGGGATGGCAACTATCGCTTGCAACCCATTTACGTGGAAGATTTGGCGGCGTTGGCGGTGGCCGAAGGAAGCGGGCAGGGGAAGCGAATGATTAATGCCATCGGTCCGGAAACCTTTACGTACCGTGCTTTGGTGAACGCGGTTGGCGAGGCAATTGGTTGTCACCGCCGCATCGTCCAAGTTTCGCCTGGGGTAGGCTATGCAGCCAGCCGGGTAATCGGCTGGTTCAAACGGGACATCTTCATCACCCGCGAAGAAATCAAAGGGCTCATGGATGACCTGCTGTATGTGAATGCACCCGCCGCTGGCGAGACCCGGTTAACCGCCTGGATGCGGGCGAACGCGTATACGCTCGGGCGCGAATACGCCAGCGAACTGGCCCGGCGTCGGGAGCGCCATGCGGGAATACCCGCCGGTGTGATGCCGTGAATCAGTAATGCACCGCGCAGCCGTAGGATTTGGTTTGTGTCACTTCAATCGGCTTGCCGGCAATCAAGTCGTCCACGGCTTCGCGCACGTAATTACGCGCTTTGCGGGGATCATGGACGGGGTCGGGTTGATCGTCGATGGCACCTTCGTAGGCCAATGCACCATCTTTGTTTACCACAAACACATGCGGCGTGGTCTTCATGCCATACAGGTGGCCAATGGTTCCGGAGCTGTCATCAATCCAGGCTGTGGCGGCTATTTTGAGGTCGGTCCATTCCTGTTGAGCTTGGGCACCGGTTCGGTGGCTGGGATTCCTGGGATTCACGGAATCAACCAGCAACCAAACCACGCCTTTATCAGTCAGTTGCTTCTGCAATTCCTGGGCCGCACCAGACTTGTACTGGTTATGGCAAAACGGGCAGTCGGAATTGTAAGATTCAAGCACCACAATTTTGCCTTTGTAATCGGAAAGTTTAACGGTCTTACCGTTAATGTCCGTGCCGGTAAAATCCGGGGCTGGCTTGCCAATATCCACGGCAAAGGCCGACAGGGTCAGGGCTAGAACTGCGAGCGAAACTAAAGTTTTTTTCATAGTTTGGTTCAGTTAAAATACTCCATTTAAGTAAAAATAAGACGCTTTTCAGGTCATTTTGTTCAAAAAAATCCCAGCTAAGCGGCAGGCCGGTAATACAAAATTTTATTGGCTGGCACGGTCCACAGCCGATAGGACCATACTCGGAGTGAGCACCTCGGGCAGGACAATGGGCTGGGCCTCGGGATTTTTGGGATATACCAGAACCAGCGGCACGCCCGCCCGGTTGAAATGATTCAATTCTTGGGTAATCGCATCCGGAAAATGGGTGTAATCGCCGATCATCGCGACTACGTTGCCGTTTTTAAGTTTTTCGCGGACGGATGCAATCTCAATGCTGGTCTTTTTATTCACCTGGCAGGTCAGGCACCAGTCGGCGGTGAAATCCACCAGTACCGACTTGCCCGCGGCACGGGCGGCGGCAACCGCTCCCGGTGACCAAGGCTGCCATTCAATGCCATTGGCAGATTCTCTAATGCTTCCGGAACTAGCGGTTTCCAAAACGGGCGTGCGCCAGTCCAATTCTTTCTCCAAGGCAAACGCGTAACCGCCCGCAAGTACAACCAAGGTGATAATCGCAGCCACGGTCCGGTGTTGCCGTCCGCGTTGGAAAAATTCGCCAAAAATCCATGCGGCAAACGCAACGATTACCAGAAAGACCCCCAGCCAGAGGACATTTTTGCCGTAGCTGCTGGCGGCGACGTTAAAGAGCCATACGACGGTGGCCAGCATGGGAAAACCCATCGCGTTTTTAAATTTTTCCATCCATGCGCCGGGTTTAGGTAAAAACTTCAGCCAGGCCGGGTGCCAGCTTAACACGATGTAGGGCAATGAAAGTCCCAGGCCAACCGTAAAAAATATCAGGGCAATAATGGAGCCATTTTGCGCGAAAGCAAAACCCAGTGCGGGTGCCAGAAACGGAGCCGTGCATGGCGTGGCGAGCGTGGTGGCCAGCACGCCATTGAAGAAGGCGCCGGAGGCGCCAGACTTGGAGGCCAGTTCGCTCGCGCTATCCAACGCGCGCCCGCCCAAGGTCACTTCAAAAACGCCAAAGAGATTCAACGCCACCAGCAATACCAGCGTGGTAAGACACACGATGAAAATGGGGCTGCCGAATTGCATGCCCCAGCCGGCGTGATGCCCGGCGGCTTTGGTGCCAATGACAATACCAGCCAACACCATAAACGAAACCAGCACCCCCAAGGCATAGACCAGGCCCAATTTACGAATATGGCCAGGCTCGCTTTTGGCCTCACTGACAAACCCGAGAATTTTCAGGGCAATGACCGGCAGCACGCAGGGCATCAGGTTTAAGATGAGCCCGCCAATGAACGCATACACCAGCATGCGCCAAAGCGGTTGCGGTGGTAACGCGGCGGCATCACCAGCCGTTGCCGCAGGTTTTGCTGCCGGCACAATCGACGCGGTCTTTTCAGCGATGTGAAGTTGGACGTTGTAACCAAAACGTTCAGTGCCTTGTTGCAAGATCACCGTGCCGCCAATCTCCGTCGGCCAGTTGCTGGAAAATGTTTTTATGACCTTGCGCAGTTGCGGGTCCGCATGCCAAGCCGATACAACATCTGTCTCCGGCTGGACTTCAAAATTATCGTTCGCCTCTGGAAAAAAATCCACGGCATCGTATTTGGCGTTTTTGTCCGCACTCATTTCGGTATGGCTGATGAGTAATGGACGAGTGTCGCCACTAGCCGGTTTATCCCAGACAGCTTGAAATGAATAGGTGTCGCTGGACTTGGGTGTTTTGGCCTTCCACGATTCAATCGTGGTGGCTGCGGCAGAGGGCTTGGTTTCGCTGCCGACGGCGAGCTTGGCCTGCACCGTTGTGTCCGCGGGAATGCAAGACTCGTGACATTCAAGCCATGAAACTTTTGCGGATAAATCTAAACTGCCAGCAGATACGCTGGCTCCCACCGTCAGCGGCACCAGCAACATCACTTCATCCTCGTAGCCATACGTAGTGACTTCCAGCGGCGGCAATTTGCGCGGCAAAGGCCATTGAATTTCACCAGCGGTAACACCGGTAGGCAGCGTCCATTCTATCTTTGTGGGCGTGCCCGCGTCGCCGGCGTTTTTCCAGTACGTATGCCAGCCGGCATCCATTTTCAGGTCCACGCCAGCCCAAATCGTATCGCCTGGCTTGGCGCTATCGGCGGATAATGTGAGTTTTACCTTGGTATGATGTTCCGTGGGAGAATCATTTCCGGCAGACACCCCAAACGAGTCTTGCGCTCCGGCTGGGAGGGCCAGCATACATGCAGCGATAATGGCTAAGACTATGATAATAGTTGGACGCACAACGATTAGATGCCATACTCGGCGATTCATTTAAACAAATATTTCGATATTTAGCCGGATGGAGGGCATTTCAGGGTTGCATACTTTAGGGCGTGTCTTCAAACTGATCGTGGATGCGGTTTTTGAAGAAAAGGCTGGCTGGCGCGGCGCGACGAAGGAGAATCCCCCTCGTGGGGCTTCGACTGAGGAGCAACCAAGCCAGACGGCCTTTTCTCAAAAATCCTCCGGACGGCGGGTCTTTTGGCCGCGAGCTTTGTTGTCGCGGCCGTTATAGCCCGCTGCGGGGATACTCCGACCGCTCCGCCTCGCTCCCGGCCAAAATTCCTCGCCGCCGCACCCCGAGCAACTTGAAGACACGCCCTAGTCTTCGTGCAAGACTCGCATTATCTCAACCCGGCTAAAACTCAACCAAAGGACTCACTATGCGTATGTTAATGAATGTTCGAATTCCGCACGCCACCTTCAATGCAGCGGTCAAGGACGGTACCGCCGGTGCCAAGATCAATAAAATCATCGAAGCCATCAAACCGGAGGCGATTTATTTTACGGAACAACACGGTGCCCGCGGAGTGGTCGCGATTGTGAACTTACCGGACCCTTCCAAGGTGCCCGCTTTGGCTGAACCGTGGTTCCTGACCTTTCAGGCCGACGTCGAGTTTCGCGTGGCCATGACGCCGGAAGACCTCAAGCACAGCAGCCTGGACGGCATGGGCAAGGTCTGGTGCTGAGAAATACGCCCTAACGTTGGCGGCGCTTTGGTTTTTCGCCAAAGACCTGGTCGATTATCTTCCGAAATTTAGTGTCGGGCTGCGGGGCATTTGCCTGCGGCCCGGCAATTTCCGCTTCCAAATCCAGTACAAACCGCTTCAACTTTTCGCAACGCGCCTGCAGCTTCTGGATGCTCACTTCGAGGTGGCCCACTTCCTGGCGCAGCGTCTCGGCAATTTCTGTTTTGTTCATGTTTTTAAAATTTAAAGCAGCACGTCGATAATAAAGCCAATAAACGAGGCAAACAAACCGGTGATGAAGGAGAGGTAACCCAGCCGCAGAAACCGGTATTTCTTTTTGGCCAGGAACGTTCCCAGCAAATAAATCTCGCGCACCTGCGCGCCATAAGCCCGGCTTGGATCGTTCATGATTTCTTCCATGGTTGATTCAAATTGGGCCTGGCTGAGCCGGGTAAAATCGCCGAAGAATAGAATGTTGAAGGATGGACTCTGCAAATCCGGCGGGGCCTGGTCAGCGGGTGGCAGCTTGGGCATGACGGCGTACGCGGCCAGGCAAATGGTGAGCAGACAAAAACAAATCAGGATATACAGCGGCCACAGGTGACTGTGGTTCAACACCTGCGGCAGGCAAAGCGTCAGCACCACCGAGGACATGGTCAGCAGCATGTTGGCCTTCATGTCCGCCATGGAACTGAGCTGGACATGATGAAATTGCACCGCCCGCATGAGATGATCAAACGGCGAGCCCGGTTTTTCGGCCTTGAACATGGGCTTATTTTTCAGACAAATCTGCTGGCAAAGCAAGCTGGCAGTCGGAATTTTTACACCGTCAAATAGTTGTACGGAAAATACAGGGGCGGCAGGCTTTGGCTTGTTTCCTTTGTGCGAATCTTAAACAATCAATCACTTATGCGTTATCGAATTTTGGGCCGGACAGGTTTGCGCGTGTCAGTCATTGGCCTGGGCACCTGGCAATTTGGCGGCGAATGGGGCGTCAACTTTTCCCAGTCCGAGGTGGATGCCATCCTCGACGCGGCGGCGGATAGTGGCATCAATTTCGTGGATACCGCCGAATGCTACGGGCCGGACCACATCTCCGAGCGGTTGCTGGGCGATTATCTTTCACGCCGCGACCGGTCACGCTGGCTAGTGGCTACCAAGTTCGGGCACCACTTCAATAGCTTCATGAACCGCACCGACGATTTTTCCGTGGATGGCGTGCGGGCACAACTGGAAGCCTCGCTGCGGGCTTTACGGGTGGATACGATTGACCTGTACCAATTCCATTCGGGCTCGGATGAATTGTTTCAAAACGACAAGCTCTGGGCGATGCTTGAGGAACAGAAACGCGCCGGCAAAATCCGTCATCTTGGCATTTCCATCATGCAGAAGGGCAGCGAACTCCAGGCGCGGGAAGCGGCCAGGTTTGGCGCGGAAACCTTGCAGGTTTTCTACAACCGCTTGGATCGCCGGCCGGAGCAACTGTTTTTCCCCCATGCACGACAGGACAATCTCGGCATCATTGGCCGGGTGCCGCTAGCCAGCGGGTTCCTCACGGGCAAATACAAATCGGGGGTTACCTTTGCCGCTAATGATGTGCGCTCCAAATTTGATGCGGAAAAACTGAAGCGCGACCTTGCAGAAGTCGAGCGTCTCCAAAAAGAGGAAGTCCCCGCGGGCGTGCCAATGGCGAATTGGGCGATGGCTTGGTGCCTTCAGGACCCGGTTGTTTCCTCCATCATCTGCGGCTGCAAAAATCCCGAACAAGTCCGGGCCAATGCCAGCGCCGCCAGTTTGGTGAAGGAATAAATGCGCTTCTAAAACGAGCGCTGGTTTACTTTGCAGCCAGCGCCGTCTCAATGGCCTTGGTCACTTCATCCGAATCCGGTTTCACCTTGGAATCGAAGCGGGCAATGATTTTGCCGTCGCGGCCGACTAAAAACTTGGTGAAATTCCAGCGGATGTTGCCGGGAAACGGCGAGTCTTTGCCAGCCAGCGCCACGTACAGCGGATGCCGGTTGTCGCCGTTCACCTCCAGCTTGTCGAACATGGGAAACGTGACGTCGTACTTGCCGGTGCAGAACTGCTTGATTTCCGCGTCCGTGCCCGGCTCCTGGCCGCCAAACTGGTTGCAGGGAAAGCCGCACACGACCAAACCTTGATCCTGATATTTTTTGTACACGGCTTCGAGGGCGGTGTATTGCGGTGTAAAACCGCAATGCGAGGCGACGTTGACAATGAGCACCACCTTGCCGGCGTAGGGTTTGAGCGAGGTGTCCTTGCCGTCAATGTCTTTAACGGGAATGTCATAGAGCGAATCCGCTGCGTGCAAAGAAAGGCTGGTCATCATAGTGGCAATCAAAAGCAAAATTGATTTCATGGGGGCAACCATGCCCCAAATTTGACCGGCAGTCAAACCGCCTTTAAGCGATTTTAATGAACCTCAGCAGACACGTAAATGGCTGCCTTGTTCAGGCGGTAAATGACGTGGCTCCATCCTGGCGCACTGAATTTTGACTGGTCAGGGCACGCTGAATAACTTCTGCGAGGGCATTCATCGAAATGGGTTTTTCAAGCAAATCATAGATTCCCGAAGCCCGCAGTGTATCACGATTAAGGTCAGCGCTGAAGCCGCTGGCAAGGATGACGGGCAGGTGGGGCCGCAATTCACGCAATTGGCGCGCCAGTTCAATGCCGGTCATTTCAGGCATCGTCAGGTCGGTAATCACCAGGTCAAACTGGCTGGCATCGCGCTGATACCACCGAAGAACCTCGCGCGCACTGTTGCTGGTGCTGACCTGGTAATTGAGCCGCTGCAACAAACCTTTCATGGTTGTAGTCAACGCGGGTTCATCATCCAGCAATAAAATTTTTTCGCCGTGGCCTTTCGGTATCTGGCATTCAGTGCTCTCAGCCGTGGGAGCCTGCTTGATTTGACCCGGAAAATAGAGATGAAACGTGGTTCCGCGACCCACTTCACTCTCGACCGTGATCACGCCTCCATGCGACTGCACAATACCATGCACCACCGCCAGCCCGAGTCCGGTGCCTTTGCCAACCGGCTTGGTGGTAAAGAAAGGTTCAAAGACGCGCTCCAAAGTCTTGGCATCCATCCCGTGGCCAGTGTCAGTTACTGTCAATTGGGTGTACACAATGGGGCGAAACTCCGGTTGAGTTTGTATAATTTTTGCGTCTGGCTCAAATGTTCCCAGGCCGATGGTGAGATGTCCCGGGCGGCCTTCCATCGCATGCAGGGCATTCGTGGCCAGGTTGATGGTGACCTGATAAATTTGGGTGGGGTCAGCCAGCACCGCCGGGGCATCGGCGGCAAAATTCATGTCGATTTTGATTTGGGCCGGCAGCGAAGCCCGCAGGAATTTGATGGCTTCCTTGACCACGGTTTGCAGCTGGATGACCTGCGGCTTCTGCTCGCGTTGCCGGCTAAAGGTCAAAATCTGTTGCACGAGGTCTTTGGCCCGGCCGGTGGCCTTGAGAATTTCATTGATGTTTTCCTGCGCGGGAGTGTTGCCCTCAGTATCCTGTTGCAGCAGGTAGGTATAACCGTACATGGCCGCGAGGATGTTATTAAAATCATGCGCAATGCCGCCGGCCAGCGTGCCAATGGCCTCCATTTTTTGCGCCTGTTGGAAACGTTTTTCCAGCTGCCTTTGCTCGGTCACATCCTGTTTGATGGCCACGAAATGTGCAATGCGCCCGTCCGCGCCGCGCACCGGCGTAATGGTCATGTCCTCCGTGTAGAGCTGGCCATCCTTGCGGCGGTTGATGATTTCGCCGTGCCACGCATTGCCAGTCAGGATGGTCGCCCACATGTTGGCGTAGAACGTGGGCGGATGCTGTCCGGATTTCAATATGCGCGCCGTGTTGCCGACGGCTTCTTCAGCACTGTACCCGGTGAGTTTGCTGAAGGCGGGATTGACCCATTTAATTTTGCCGTTGCGGTCCGTGATGACAATGGCGTTGGCCGCCGCTGTCAGCGCGCTAAACTGCACATTCATCTGTTCCTCAGCCCGCTTGCGTTCGGTGATATCCTGAATGACGCCCATCATTCGTAGGACGTTGCCCTGGTCATCCAGCACCAGCTTGCCCAAGCCATGCACCCAGCGTTCCTGCTGGTCATTGCTCCGTATAATCCGGTAAATTCGATCAAAGGGGGCGCGCTTTTTGAGAATCTCCTCGGCCAGGTAATCCCGCATCTCCTGCCGGTCCTGCGGGTGAATGATCTCCAGCCAGGCCCGTACATCCCGGCTCTTGCCCGGATCAGCCAGGCCAAAAATGCCGCCCAAAACTTCCGAGCCATTCCAGAGCCCGGTGGTTAAATCAAAAACATACGAACCCAAACCGGCGATGTGTTGCGCTTCCAATAATTGGTCCGTGGTTTCACCCAGCATGTCCATGACGCGCTGGCGCGCGGTAATATCCCGGAGCGTGGCCAGTTCCGTTCGCCGGCCCTGATAGGAAATAACGTTCGTGGTGATTTCCAGGGCAAAGCGTTCGCCATTTTTTTTGCGATGCCAGCGCAGCGGGATAAACTGGTTGCCCGAACCAATGCTGCCATGGGTTTTATCACGCTCATCGGAAACGGCTTCCACCGTCATTTGGAGGAATTCAGCGCGCGTATAACCATACAGCCGCTGGGCCGATTGATTGACGTCCACGAACCGGTGCGTTTCACAATCCACCAGGATAACCGCGTCCGATTCCAGTTCAAACAGTTGGCGGTAGCGTTCTTCGCTTTCACGGTGCTTTTGCTCGGCGAGTTTGCGGTCGGTAATATCCAGCGATGTTCCCAACAGGCAATTTTGCCCGCCAATCACCACAATCTCGGCGGACCATAAAATTTGACGAATTTCGCCGGCGGCATTGCGAATGGACAATTCGATATTGCGACCTGATCCCAGTTTTTTGACATTTCCAATGATTGCGGTCCGTTCTGCCGGGTCAGCCCAGATTCCAATTTCCAACGAGGTGCGCCCAATGACTTCTGAGCGGGTGCGCTGCATCATCTTAAGAAATTCCTCATTTGCATCCAGATAACGGCCGTCTTCCAGGGTGGTCAGCGCAATCGGCGTGGGGCTGGATTGGAACACCTTGAAAAATTTTTCTTCGCTTTCGCGCAGTGCCGTTTCCGCAACCTTCCGTTCCGTGATATCGGTCACGGCTCCCACCATGCGGTATGGCCGTCCGGCTTCGTCCCGCATGGCTTCTCCGCGCGAAAATACCCAGCGGTAACTGCCGTCTTTGTGGCGCAGACGAAATTCAACTGCGTAACGTTGTCCGTTTTGCAGGTGGCCGACAGTGACTTCTTCCACCCGCTGCCGGTCCTCGGGGTGCAGCAATTCCTGGAAGGTTGATTTTAAATTGGGAAGCTCATTGTCTTGATAACCCAGGATGGCCTTCCAGCGCGCGGAGAAATTGTCTTCGCCGGTCAGAATATTCCAGTCCCATAGCCCGTCATTGACCGCGCGTTCGGTCAACGCATAACGTTCCTTGCTTTCCTGCAAGGCTGTCTCTGCTTCTTTACGACGTGTGATGTCTGAACTGGTACCCACCATGCGCAAAGCCATGCCGTCAGCGTCACGTTCAACCACTTTGCCACGCACCCAAATCCATTTTACAACTCCGTCCTTGGTGGTCATGCGGAATTCACCGGAGAACTGGCTGGCCTTGCCGGCAAACTGTTCTTCCAGAAGTTGCTTAACCGCGGGCCAGTCCGCGGGATGGATCAGCCTTTTCAGGAAGCTCAGGTTGGCAACCTCTTCCCGGGGAGAGTAACCAATGATTTCCCAATAACGCGGACTAAGCTCGGCAAGGTCGGTCTTTAGATTCCAGTCCCAAACACCGTCATTGGAAGCTTCTGACACCAGCCGCAATCGTTCCTCGCTTTGCCGCAGCTTTTCCCCGACCGCCAATTCGGCTGCCTGGGCCGTAAGACGTTGCTTGGCCTCCCGGCTGTAACGATCCAACAAGCTGCGGATGGCAAAATATAACAGGACCCCGGTTATCGCCACAAAGGCGCAACCTTTATAAATGGATATGGCTGAGCGCAGTTCAGCGTCGGAGATCAGCCATTTCAATGCTTTATCAGAGACCAATATCCAAGCCACGGAAACGCTGACGTAAATCAACGCAACTTTCAAAGCTTGCCGGTTAGCTTTTAAACGCATGAGAAACCCAAATGATTGACAACAATAGCCTGTGTAAGGTTGTTTTTCCAATTTGTACGAACCTTACTTTTTTTTATCGGTATAATATGAGGTCAACTTAAGTGTGTATTTGGTGCATATTGTTTAATTGCCTTGTTTTTAAATACTTACAGTCATCTGTGGCATTGTCGGGAAGTCCCATTTTTTATTTAGCCGGACGCTAATCTTGCCGATGATGAAATGATGCCGTGTCGTAATCTGCCATTGCGCCAGGAAATCATTATTCAATGAAGACAATTTTGGTTATCGAAGATGACAAGTACATCAGGCCAACGCTAGTTGCGGCATTGCGACGGCATGGATATGAGGTTTTGGACGCCGGCAATGGAACTGTTGGCTTGGAAATGGCGTTGAGCCATCATCCCCATCTGGTACTGAGCGATGTCAATCTTCCCGGCTTAAGCGGTATCGAGGTGCTGAAGGCATTGCGTTCCCATCCCGAAACGGCTGACATCCCCGTGATTTTGATGACGGGCGAACCGGAGAAAACAGATGCGCGCTTCAGCATGGAGCACGGAGCAGATGACTATCTTCCCAAACCTTTTGCACCGGAGCAATTGCTCGCCACGGTCCAAGCGCGTTTGGAGCGGCAGGATGAAATTAAACGGGCTCTGGATGCCCACAACCAGGTGGAGAGAATTACTGCCGCCGAAACGATTCGCCTGCAAACTTCGGCACTGGAAGCGGCGGCCAATGGCATTGTCATTACCGATCGCGCCGGACAAATTTTGTGGTGCAACCCCGCCTTCACCCGGCTGACCGGCTATACCGCCACCGAGGTGGTTGGTCAAAATCCCAAGGTGTTATATTCCGGCCATCAATCCCAGGAGTTTTATCAAAAAATGTGGGACACCATTTTGTCCGGTCGCGTGTGGCACGGTGAACTGGTAAACAAACGCAAGGACGGCAGTTATTATGATGAGGAAATGACCATCACGCCGGTATGTGGCGAAGATGGCTCGGTGCAGAATTTTGTGGCCATCAAGCAGGATGTATCCCAGCGCAAAGAAATAGAGCAAGCCCTGGCACGTAAAAGTGATTTGCTGCAAGCACTGATGGATAATTCCCCGGACTATATCTATTTCAAGGATGCCAACAGCCGTTTTACGAATGTCAATCTGGCTCACGCCCGTCATCTGGGGCTTAAAGACCCTGAAGCAGCCATTGGGAAGACAGATGCGGATTTTTTCCCGTTACGCGAATCCCGCCAAAAACTGGTGGATGAACGATGCTTGCTGGCAACCGGCAAGCCCATATTGGGGCTGGTTGAAAAATCAGATATCACCAATCCGCCAGCCTGGGTATCCACCACCAAAGTTCTCACCTATGGGCCGGATGGCCAGATTACCGGGCTGGTGGGCATTTCCCGCGACATTACGCCCGACAAACAGGCGGAAGAGGAATTACAACGTAAGAGCGCGTTCCTTGAAGCGCAGATAAACTCATCCATTGACGGGATTTTAGTGATGGATGAGCAGGACCGCCCGTTCCTGCAAAACCAGCGGCTGATTGAATTATTTGGCATTCCCGCCTCCATCTGTGAAAGCAAGGACCACGAACCATTTCTGAACTGGATGGCGCAAGCCACCAATAGTCCAGACCAGTTCTTCGAGCGCGTTCATCACTTGTATGTCCACCCCAATGAGATTAGCCGGGATGAGATTGAACTTAAAAATGGTACCGTTCTGGACCGCTATTCCTCGCCCATGGTAAGCAAGAGCGGTAAATGTTATGGACGGGTGTGGACCTTCCGTGACATCACTGAACGCAAACGGGCCATGGAGAATTTGCGGGCGAGCGAGGAAAAATTTATTCAACTGGCGGCCAATGTATCTGATGTTTTCTGGATCAACTCGCCGGATTTAACACAGGTACAATATGTGAGTCCGGCCTATGAACAGATTTGGGGGCGCCCCCTGCAAAGTCTGTACGCGAACCCCAACCAATGGTTGGAAGCCATTTTGCCGGAACACCTCGGTCAGGTGCATGCTGCTTTTGATGCGTTGAAGGGCACCACCCCGGAAGTGAGTGTGGAATATCGCATTGCCCGGCCGGATGGGACCATCCGCTGGGTGCATGACCGCGGTTTCCAAGTGCGTGATGCGCATGGCAAAGTGGTGCGGCTCGCTGGCATCGCCAGCGATACGACCGACCGCAAGCAGCTTGAGATTCAATTATTCCAGGCGCGCAAACTTGAATCCGTTGGCCAGCTTTCTGCCGGCATTGCCCACGAAATCAACACTCCCACGCAGTACGTAGGCGATAATACACGCTTCGTGAAAGATTCATTTGAAGCCGTTCTGAAAATCCTGGATTCGCATGCGGCATTGCTGTCTGCCGTCAAAAACAATGCGGTCACGCCAGAATTGATCGCCCAGGCTGATGAAATTTTGGCCGCGAGCGATTTGGATTATCTGCGCGGGCAAATTCCCCAGGCATTGCAAGAGACGCTCGAAGGTGTCGAGCGGGTCAGTAAAATTGTCCGGGCCATGAAAGATTTTTCCCATCCCGGCGGCAAAGAAAAGGCCCAGGCAGATTTGAACAAAGC
>Ga0265327_10002341_pt1 | contig 20208 bp, 20 predicted proteins | sample 41621metaG_FD_202089 | JGI IMG/M metagenome (GOLD analysis project Ga0265327, IMG submission 202089) | Rhizosphere microbial communities from Carex aquatilis grown in University of Washington, Seatle, WA, United States - 4-16-21 metaG | ecosystem: Host-associated > Plants > Roots > Rhizosphere...
ATTATTCGTTGATGCTGCGGTACAGTTTTAAATCCCTGAAAAGCTTGTGCTGTCGAGCGCACAACTGCCATATCTTCGCTCAGGTGTGCTTTAGCGATATTGGCATAACGGCTGGCATAAGCATCGGTCAGTCGCTCGGCGTTGATAACAGACATACTTCGAAAATTGATGATAATATAACCAATCGCCACCACATATATTAATGTAGCGGTGGTCATTATATACAATAAAAGTTTCGAATTTATCTTTAAATCCATTTTCGCATTTCTTATTAGAAATTCATTGCCTTTGTTTCGAACTACAAAATAAACAAATTGGAATCAATTTACCATACGTTTGTGCAAATTTTATTCCATTTACAATTGGTTGATGCAATTGTTGAGAATTTTTGCGGCTTCAGTTATTTCGCCGTTGCTGATAATTAACGGCGGTGCAATATTTAACGATGTGTTATTAAATAAAAACCAGTTGATAATTAATCCATTTTCGATGCAACGTGATACAACTTTTTCTACATTTTCAGCAGATTCAAGTTCGACTGCCATCATAAAACCAAGTCCGCGAATGCCTTTTATTTTTTTCGACGTCAATAAACTTGTAAAAAGTTTTACTTTTTCATCGACCAAATCGAACAGACGGTTTTCAGTAATAAATTGCAGCGAAGCTAAAGCAGCAGCGCACGACACAGGGTGTCCACCAAAAGTTGTTGCATGACCAATTAATGGATGACCATTATCCAAATAATTCATTAATTCGCGCGATGCAATAAATGCGCCAAGCGGCATTCCGCCACCCATTCCTTTTGCCACGCAAATAACGTCGGGCACAATTTCGTAATGTTCAAACGCAAATAATTTTCCGGTGCGTCCAAAGCCCGATTGTATTTCGTCGAGAATCAACAAAGTTCCGGTTTCGGTGCAACGGTTGCGTAAAGCTTGCATAAATTCTGTGGTCGGAATTTTCATTCCTGCGCCGGCTTGAATAGGCTCAGCAACAAGGCAACAAGTTTTCGTCGTTATATTTTTTAATTCGTTGACGTCGTTATAAGTTAAAAACCTGACATCGGGCAAAAGCGGACGGAATGGATTTTTGAACTGCTCGTCGCTATATAAACTTACCGCGCCAAGCGTACTGCCATGATATGAATTTTTGAAAGCCACAATTTCGCTGCGATGATTAACAAGTTTTGCTAATTTCATTGCGCCTTCAATTGCTTCGCTACCGGAATTTACAAAAAAAGTACAATTCAAACTCGGTGGCAAATTTTCGGCAAAAGCTTTTGCTAATTTTATTTGTGGCGACTGCACATATTCGCCGTAAACCATAATATGCAAATATTTTTTCAGTTGCTTTTCTATCGCATCGATTACCGCCGGATGCCGGTGTCCCAAATTGTTTACGCAGATACCCGAAATGAAGTCGATGTATTTTTTGCCTTGCGTGTCGTAAATATAAATTCCTTCAGCACGTTCCGGTTCAATTTGCATTAAATCGAAATCTGTAACCTGTGCAACGTACTTATGAAAATCGTTTTTTAAAGAAGCCATATTTTTAATTGTTAATTGTTAATTGTCAGTTGTTAATTGTTACTCGAAATTTTAACAATTAACAATTGACAATTAACAATTGTTTAATAATTTTCTGACATCACTTCGAAATAAGCTTGCGGATGGTCGCATGCCGGACAGTTTTGCAAGGCTTTTTCACCCTCGTGCATAAATCCGCATTTGCGACAAACCCATTTAACTTTTTTCTCTTTTACAAAGACGCTGCCATTGGTTATGTTTTCGTACAACTTGCGGAAACGAGCTTCGTGACGGGCTTCGATTGTTGCGATTAATTTAAATTTTGACGCAATTTTCGGGAAACCTTCTTCGTCGGCAATTTTTGCAAACGTTGAATATGTTTTTGACCACCGTTCGTTTTCTCCATTTGCCGATTCGAGAAGGTTTTCGGCGGTTGTTCTGATATTTCCTGTTGAATAAGTAGCTGTTATTTCGACGTCGCCGCCTTCGAAAAATTTGAAGAAATTTTTTGCGTGCGATTCTTCATGTTGAGCGGTTTCGAGAAATATGGCGGCAATTTGTTCGTAGCCATCTTTTTGTGCTTGTTTAGCGAAAAATATGTACCGGTTTTTTCCCTGCGATTCGCCGGCAAAGGCTTTTAATAAATTTTGTTCGGTACGTGTTCCTTTGATACTTTTGTCCATGATGAAAAATTTTAACTTAATTAATTTCGAACAAAAATATAAAATTATGGTGGAATATTTCAATTCATTTTTTTATAAATAAGTCTTTTTTGTTTCAATTGCTATAACTTGGTTTAATTAAGCTTTCACCTTGATATAAAAACGGCTACCAATACCTAATTGGCTTTCGGCGCCAATTGTACCATTCATCAGTTCGACAAACTCATTGCAAATCAAAAGACCCAAGCCGGTGCCTGATTCGTTATTGGTGCCACGCATGGAATACTTTGTATCCAATTTGAATAATGTAGCTAAATTTTCGGGTGCAATGCCGATACCAAAATCGATAAACGATATTGTAATTTCATCATCGATTTTTTGTGCTTCAACAATAATTTTGCTATTTTGATATGAAAATTTGACTGCATTCGTCAACAAATTGCGTACAACAACATGCAGCAAATTGCGGTCTGCTTTTGCATACAAATTATTGTCAATACTGGCGATTATTTCAATGTTTTTTGCTTGCGCTTGAAATTTGACAATTTCGTAACTTATTAAAATATTGTTTCTGACATTCAGGTCTTCAATTTTGACGGTTATTTTGTTCATTTGCGCACGCGACCATTCCAATAAATTGTCGAGAAATTCTTGTGTTTTATCGACTGATTGAATAAGGTACGAAACTATTTTTTCATGTTCATCTTTATTATATTCTTTCTTTTTATTGAGCAGACTTGCAAACGATTTGACAGTGCCAAACGGATTGCGCAGGTCGTGTGCAACAATTGAAAAAAATTTGTCTTTTGCTTCGTTTAAATTTTGAAGTTTGATGTTTTGTGCATCTTTTTCGCTATTTAATTTGTACAATATTGCATTCTGATTTATTATTTGTTCGTTTTGGATTTCAATTTGCCGGTTTTTATTATTCAAAATCCGGTTCGATTTTAAAACTTTTTTGCGCGAAATTATCACAACCAATAGCAGACCAATTAATAAAATGATGCCTACCAAAATAAGCAATATAATTATGTTTTTTTGTTTCAGGTGAATAGCATCGAATTCGCTTTTTTCTTTCAACGTTCGATTTTCGATTTCTTTCTGTTGAGTAAAATATTTGGCGTTTAATTCGTTAACCGAATTAAATTTTTCTTTGTTAAATATTTTAAATTGATGAGTCCGGGCTGAGTCTAAATACAAAAAGGCATTTTTAAAATCATTCGTTTGAAAATACGACTTAGACAAAATTTCGGCGCTTCCCCATAAATGCCTTACAATAGAATCTTTGGCAGCCAATCGGTTTGCCATCAACCCATATTTGATTGCATTATCGTAATTCTTTTCATAAAAAAAAGCATACGCAATTCCCAGAAGCAATTCTGATTTGTCGAATTTGACATGGTATCTATCGCAAATATCTTTGGCTTTAAAAACACTTTCGCGGGCATTTTTGTATTTCCCCAGACGGATATATGCGCCTCCCATCATTAACGTTGCCGAAATATACTGTTCGTATTCATTGTCTTTTAAAAAACGGTCTGCCGATTCTTGCGCATATTTTAAGCACGAATCCATTTGATTGAGATCATACGAAATAAAAGAAAGTTTTAAATTGCATCTTGCTATATTTTTCGAATCGTTGGTCGAAATAAAAATTGAAAAAGCCTCTTGTATATATTTCTTTGCTGTCAAAAAATCACCCGATTTGTCCGAGCTTTCTGCCAAACAAAGTAAAGCATTGCCAATAAGTAATTTGTTCTCAAGTATTCGTGCCGATTTTAATGACAAACCTGCATAAGTAATAGATTTTTCATAATTTCCTTTCATGTAGTAAAAATTAGCCAAGTAATTGTAAACCCAATTTAAACCGACATGGTAATTTAGTTTTTCCGATAAAATTTCGATTGCATTTATTGACAATTGCGAAGTGTCCCAACTTTCGGTGCGATTGTTATTTATAATGTTTATAAGTTTATTGATATATGATGTATCGTGCTTAAACGGTTTTAATTGTTGTAATACAGATTTGTATTTGCCATCAATTTGTGTAGCATACGAACAAAATGAAAGTATAAAAACAAACAAAATGAATAGCGTCGAATTAAATAATTTCATGGTCGATTATCGGGTCAAAAAAAATGAACAAGAATTTTGCGTCAATGCAAAAATAAACAATCTTTTGTTTTTATTTTTTTTATATTTCATAAAAATGATAACATTTTGCTAACTAATCTGAAATATTTTTGATAATAAATAATGTAATTTTGGACAAAAATAGATAAATGACAAAAACATACAAAATACTTCTGGTTGACGATATGGTCGAAAACATGTTTATCATATCGCAAATTTTCAAAAATGAAGAAAAACCATATCAGACTTTTCAAGCAACCAATGCTTATGATGCAAAAAAAATGGGCTTCGATATTTTACCCGATTTAATTATCACCGACTGGGATATGCCAGATGTTTCAGGGATTGAACTTATCAGATATTTTAAACGACAAACCTTCACCAAAAACATTCCTATTATTATTGCAACCGGAGTAATGACAAGCTCTGAAAACCTAAAAGAAGCACTAGATGCAGGAGCAATGGATTTTGTGCGCAAACCATTAGACGAAGTCGAACTTTGTGCCAGAGCGCAATCGGCGCTGACAGTTACCGAGTTTTACAAACAAAGTATAGAAAATAAAAATTACGAACTAAGTGTACGTCTTGCTAATCTTGTAAATAACCGCAAATTTGTTGCAAAGATTAACCGCGAAATTGTAAAATTATCGAAAACAATTAAAAGCGATGATCACCATTCACAAAAAATTATCAATGAAATTATTTCAGATTTAGAACACAACAAAAACCGTAATACTTGGAGTAACTTTGAAACATCTTTTCGCAATTCGTATTCTGACTTCCAAAAACTGTTACTCGAAAAACATCCAAACCTTACCAACACCGAATTAAAACTTTGTCATTTAATTAAACTCGACATGGATTGCAAAAAAATAGCGACAACCTTGCACGTGAGTGAGCAAAGCGTTCGCGTAGCACGTTCGCGAATGCGCAAAAAGCTTAATCTTGAGCGCGACGAAAATATCCGAAATTATTTAATGATGTTTTAAAAAACATGAGCAATTGATAACATATTGCTAATGTCAATTTAATTCAGTCGAATTTTTTTTTGATATTTTTGTTTTAATTGTTCTTGAATTTTTTTACATTGCAATATTATTTTATCCAAGTTTTTATTAATCATTAAATCATTATTATGAAAGTAAAAATTCTACACAAAATGCTTTACCAATTAAAGCTTAAAGTGAGTAGCTTCAGAAGCAAATTCGCTGTTTTATTAATGCTTGCCGTTGCCGGCATAAGCATTTCACAATCGCAAGCGCAGACATTGACACCAAGTTCCGGCTCCGGAAGTTTTACAGTCGGCAACGGAACTGCAGTAGTTGTCGATCCCGGAGTAACTGTAACCGGAGTATCAACCATTAATAATGCAACTGTATATATTAGTTCCGGTTTAGTTTCGAGCGATGACCAACTGATTTATCCGGCAACATTATCTGGAGTTACCGGTAGCTATACAGCATCAACAGGTGTATTACTGCTGTCCGGCTCAGCAACAGCAGCGCAATATCAAACTATATTACGGAGTATTCAATATAAAAATACGAATGCTTCAGCAAGTGCGAGCACAAAAACCATTACAATGTGTCTTGGCGATGCTATACCATTTACACCGTGCAATGCAACAGTTCCTCACTTTTATAAATTAATTATTTCCTCTGATGACTGGAATACTGCAAAAACTGATGCGTCTAATACAACTTATTTCGGACTGCAAGGTTATTTAGCAACAATTACTTGTCAACAGGAAAATGATTTAATTACACAAAAATTAAATGCATCGGCTTATATTGGAGCTTCGGATCAAGCTACTTTAGGCGATTGGATATGGGCAACCGGACCTGAAACAGGAACTCAATTTTATCAAGGTACTGACAATACAGGTTCAGCCGTTGGTGGGATGTTTGTTAATTGGGCTTCTGGAGAACCAAACAATTCATTAGGAGCTGAAAGAGTAGCCTGTATTTATGGAACACAGAGACCAGCTTGGGGAGAATTAGGCTTTTGGAATGATGTCAATGCTACACCTCAGCTCCAAGACCAAATTCAAGGTTATGTCTTAGAATTTGGTGGTATGGCTGGTGATCCGTCCATTCAAATTAATGGCGACAAAAATATAAATTTAGTCGCAGCATCAGCAATTCCCTGCGGTTCCACCATTTCAATTAATGCACCGACATTTGCCGGTCTTGCAAACTTGTTCCAACTAAATGGAAACGCTAACGTAGATGCTTCGAACAATTTGCAAATGACAACATCTGGACAACAAGAAGCCGGTAGCGCTTTTTGGAAATCAAAATTAGCATTTTCTAATAATTTTTCTTTTAGTTCTTTCTTCACATTGGCTATATCACAACTTAGTGCGACTGGCGCTGACGGAATGGCCTTCGTTATACAAAATGGTACAGCTACTTCATTAACCACCGGACCCGGACTTGGCTATGGTGCAATTTCTCCGAGTGTTATCGTCGAATTTGATACTTGGAAAAATACGCCTGATCCAGACGCAAACCATATAGCAATTGTGATAGATGGCGATTATAACCACGTAAATCTGCTGGCTTCAGATTGGGCTGATCCTCCTTTTAATATGAAAACAATCGGTTCGTTTAATGTTTGGGTGGACTTTAATGGTGCTACGAAAACCTTAGAAGTAAGAGTTTCGACCACGACAACTCGACCTGCTACTCCTTTAGTTTCAAAATCTGTTGATTTCGCAGCGAAATTTGGTACCTCACCTTTATATACAGGTTTCTCAGGTTCAACCGGTAGCGAATATTCTAATCAGGAGGTTACAAAATTTTTATTTGATAATGTATATTCACCAACCGGTATAGATCCAACTTGTACTTATCAAAGTGCACCGTCTAATATTGCAGTAACACCAAATCCGGCTACAATTTTTGTCGGTACAACATCTGTTGTAACTGCGCACGTAACAAATCCGGATGGTTCAAGTGCCCCCGGAGTTTATGTAAATTTAAGTAGCGGTACTTTATTAACTTTATCAACTTCCGGCGGAACATCCGATGCAAATGGCAACGTAACAACAGTTGCAACCGGTGTAAATGTCGGAACAGAAACCGTCAATGCATCTATCGCAAGCGGCGCTACCGGCAATTGTCAAATTAACGTTATACAACCGCAAATCCAAACAATTACATTTAGCGATATAGTTAAAACCTATGGCAATGCAGCATTTGCTCTTACAGCAACTGCATCGTCCGGCTTGGCAGTAACTTATTCGTCGGGCGATAATACAATTATAACAATAAGTGGAAGTACGGCGACAATTCATAAAGTCGGAGTTACTACAATCACTGCAACGCAAGCCGGTAATAATGTTTGGGCTGCAGTTTCGAAAACAGTAAATATGACTGTAAATAAAGCGCCATTAAACGTTACTGCCGATAATAAAACCATAACTTATGGTGCAACTGTACCGGCGCTAACTTACCAAATTACTGGTTATGTATATGGCGAAACAGTGAGTGTTTTGACCGGTACGCCGTCTTTATCGACAACAGCAACCGGAACACCACACGTCGGAACTTATCCTATAACGCTAGTAGTTGGTACATTATCGTCAGGTAATTATTCATTTAATTTTGTAGCCGGAACATTGACAGTCAACAAAGCACCACAAACTATTACATTTGGTTCGCTACCTATTAAATATGTTGATGATGTTGATTTCGCAATTACTGCTACGGCAACTTCCGGTTTTCCGGTTTCATTTTCCAGTTCGGATGCAACCATTGCAACTATTGTTAACGGACAAATACATATAGTTGGGATACCGGGCTCCCTCACAATTACTGCTTCGCAGGCAGGAAATAGCGACTACCTGGCTGCAACAAATGTCAATCAGCCTTTTCTTGTAATTAAACATCCGCAGACCATCAACACAATACCAATACCGCCTAAATACGTTGGCGACAACGATGTCGATCCACTTGCAACAGCCACTTCCGGTTTACCGGTTTCTTATTCATGCAATTGTCCGGGTGTTGCTTCGATTGTTAATAATAAAGTTCATATACTCGGTCAGGGATCATGTCTAATTTATGTTGACCAAGCCGGTAATAATATATACAATGCTGCACCAACCGAAACAGTTGATTTAATTGTCAACCCTGTAACAATTTATAATTTTGTTTCACCAAATGGCGATGGCAAAAATGACACTTGGGGTTTGGAACACGCCGATGTATTTGCAAATGCTGTCATTTCGATCTTTAATTCTTATGGACAAAAAGTTTTTAGCGGAAATGGCTACGACACTTGGGATGGTACATATAATGGAAAGTCTTTGCTCACAGGCGAGTATTATTATATTGTCAAAACATCATCGACTACCTACAAAGGAATTATATTATTAAGAAAGTAAATATTGATTTGCATTTGAATAAATGAATTTATAAATTTTTAATTTAATTTTAAAATTAGCATTATGAAAAAGATAATATCAATACTAATATTTCTTGCATGTTTTACAATGATTGGTAAAGCACAAGAAGCATTGACACACAATTTGTACACGGCAAATCCATATTTAATAAATCCGGCAGCAGCAGGCGACGTTTGCGGACCAAACATTTTTTTAGACGCCTACAACCAATGGACTGGATTTTCGAATGCCCCAAAGGTTTATACTTTTGGCATTCATAGCCCAATTTTCAATAATATGGGACTTGGACTTATGATTTACGATGATCAACGAAGTGTTTTGCAGCACGTAACCGGACAATTAAGCTATTCATATAATGTCAAATTTAAAGAAAATGTTGGATTAGCTTTTGGTATTAATTTAGGTTTTGTGCGAAACACTATCTACATGAATGGTATTACACCGGTCGATCCTACCGACCCTGCTTATATGGATGCTTTTAATTATAATCAAACCGATTTTACTGCAGGCGCCGGATTGTTGTTCCATTATTATGACTTTAAATTCCATTTTTCCTTGCCACAGATGATTGAGCATGGATCAAATTTCGAAGCTCAATATAACATTTTGGGTCTTTACGATTTTAATTTGAATAATCAATTTACTTTGACACCATCGGTTTTGGTTCGCGCTTTTCCTGCCAATGTAATGCAAACGGACATCAATGCAAAACTCGACTGGAATAAAACTTTCTGGATTCAACTTGGAATCAGAACAGATAAAAGTTTTTTAGGTTCGGTTGGTGTTAACTGGGGAATATTATCAGTTTCATATTCATATCAATATGTTACCAATGACGTGAATATTTTTTCGGCAAACACAAACGAAATAATGGTTGCATTAAAATTCTGCAAAGAAAAATCACAGCCGGTTGTCGAAACGCCGAAAGTTGACCCGAACAAAGAAAAAGTCAACATTGTTGCTAACATGGTTGACCAAAAATCCAAAGACCCTGTTGCCGGTAAAATTGTTTTAAAGCAAAACGATAAAGTTGTTTATACCGGAACTTCAGATTCGAAAGGTGTAGTTAGTATATACGCAGAACCGGCAGTTTATAACGTAGAAGTTACTTCAAAAGGTTATTTGCCGGTTAACGAAGATTTAGATTTATCGAAAAATGCAAAAGGATCGAAATATACTTACGAATTGAAACCAATGATAAAACTCGAAAAAGGCTTGGTATTCAAATTTGCAAGTGTCAATTTCGAAACAGCAAAAGACATTTTATTGCCTGAGTCAAAACACATACTGGATTTGGTTTCTCAAATTTTCTTAGATTATCCTAAGATTGTTTGCGAAGTTGCAGGTCATACCGATAATGTGGGCGACGATCAAATGAATTTGACTTTATCGCAAAAACGCGCAGTTGCCGTTGTAAATTATTTAAAGTCAAAAGGCGTAAAAGACGAACAGATGAAAGCAAAAGGTTATGGTAAGACAAAACCGATTGTTGCCAATGATACTCCTGAAAATCGTTTACAAAACCGTCGCGTCGAATTTACAGTTTTAGAATTCTAAAAATATTTTATAGTTAAAGTCGATGCAGAAAAAACAGCACAGGTTTACAGCCTGTGCTTTTTTTATTAATTATTTATTTTTAAATCAGGAAAATTCGACCGAACCATACCTGCAAATTTTGAACTCTTTTTGACCGAATTGGCATAAATTGTTATAGCATTAGTGATATTCTCTTTTAACTCGTTATCAGAAATTTTAAATACGTTTTTTGCATTTTCAATTGCAGCTTGATTAGTCAAATCAAAATTTAGAAACGGTTTTAAAATCTTTAATATTTTTAAATATTCAAGTCTATCTCTGTTGAGCTCTTTTCTAGCTAAACCAAATATTCTTATAGTTTCAGATGCTCTTAATTTATCTTGTAAATTCAAATTAATTTTTGGTTTTGGTATTTCATATAAAAAGTAAATATAGTTTTCAGGGTTTTCTTTTATTGGATTTATCAAAATATTTAATTCATTATCAATTTGATTAGTGTCAAGGTGATTTTTCACACGTGTATTTTCATTTAAGACTGGGAATTCATTAGCTTTAAATTCTTGATTACACTTCTGACATGAAAACATTAAATTTTCCCAATCATAAACAAGCCAGTAATAAGCCGGATATTTCAATTGCTTACCAACTTTATAAGCGGCTTTGGGTCTAAAATGTTCGACATCTCCAAAACCATTTGCATTAAAAACTGCTTCACAGAAACAACATTTTTCATTTTGGTCTTGAATTAGTTGATTTTTAACAGAATTATCTCCATATATCTTGTTATCAAATGTGAATCTACTTACAGCTTTCTTACTTTTCATTACTGACGAAGTAAAATCATCTGGAGATTTTTCATAAAGTAATTTCAATTTATTAGTTTCAATAACTCCTTCATTATTTAGTTTACTTGGAATAAATTTACTTTTATCAATCTTAATCATAGCCCGTTACTTTTGATTTTTAGCAATTTTTTGTGCAAATTGTCTCAGAATTGCAAAACCTTCTATTTCAGTTTGTGAATTATCTACAGGAATATTTTCCACAAATTCATTTAATACTTTTAGTTCCGCATATTCTTTTTCATTTAATTGTTCTTTCTTTAAAAGTTTTTCACGTTTCTCCAATTTTTGTTGAGTTTCAAGTGAATAAACATCTTCTAGACCAAATAAATCGCTCATTAAAATCTGGTCAATGCGCCAATTTCTTATATCAACAATATTTTGCATAACTACAACAGATTTACCCTTTTCTTTTAACAATATAATATTGGCATTTTCTAATGCCTGAACTATTAATGGGCTATGAGCTGTAACAATAAATTGTGTTTTTATAAATGTATGAGATAAAAACTGTATTACTTTATTTTGTAAAGAAGGATGGATATGTAAATCAATTTCATCAATTAAACAAATCGCTGGCTCAGCCAATGGGTTTTGGCTTTCAGGATATTTTTCTAACATGCCTTTAACGAAATCAATAACCCACGATAATAGCGTTTTATATCCTAAACTTAATTCATGAAGATACACCCAACCAAATTGAGTTTTAAATAAAACTTTTGGTGTATCATTTATAATTTCTATTTTCAAATCTAAAATTTCATCTTTTAATAAAGATTTTAAAATCGAAACAACTTTTTGATAATATCTTTTATACTTTATATTTTTATCGTCTTTTTTTGCCTTGTATTCAGCTTGTATCAACCATTCTTCAGTATTCATCAAAGTTGCTGAATCATCAAAAAGCGTTTGTGCGGAAAATTCATTTTCAGAGGAAATTCCTTTTGTTCCAATGTGACGCGAAGCACCATAAGCAAAAAAAGTAAATGCTTCTTTGTATAATTTTTCAATATTGCTCTTTTCAACATTGTCTATTGGTACTTTTGAAAAAGTATTTTCCAAATATCCATTAGAAATCAAAATATTTATCGATAATGTATCGTCAATTTTTTGCTTTTCATCATAATAAGCAAAATCAATAGATACTTTAGGTTCTTTTGAATTATATCTTTCAAAGGTTCTAAGTTAAAAATTCCATTTCCATTCAGGGCTTCCCCATACGTGTACAATAGGCAAGGATAATGCTTTTAATATAGATGTTTTTCCTATTCCATTATCGCCTATTATTATATTCCATAAAAAGGGTTTATTATTAATATCTGTAAAGTTTATTATCTGTTTATTTCCAAAAGTTCTTAAATTTTCGATTTGAAGTTTTTTAAAGTAAATATATCCTTTATGTTTTTTTGGAATTTTTGTTAATGAACCTTTTTCAATATATTTTGAATATTCATTAATAGCATGTTCATGAATGGTTTGAATAGAAATTTTTCCAGAAAAAACTTCTAAACCGCTAATGTTTAATATATCATTGATTTTATTTTCCAAATCAATCATTCTCATTGGTAATTGCCTTTGGGCTTGCAAAATTGCAAAGTCAAAAATCATTGACAACATTTTATTTAAAATATTTAATTCATTTTCGGAAAAATAATTTAATGAATTTAATACATCTGATTTTTGAATATTTCCATGAGGATAATTTTTCCACATGTTTAACCCCATGTTTGGTGCTTTGGCATTTGCTCTTTCGACTATAATTTCATCAGCTGTCTTACCTGTAACAGCCCAATGAAATATATTTTGAATTTTGGTAAAAAGGCGTACTGCTGTTTGTTGATTGTAATCTATTGTTATTGAATATAAATCAGTAATTTTTTTAGAAAATAATTTTTCTGATGTTTGTATTTCTTTAATTTTTAATACAAGTGCCTTGTAGTAGTCAACACCTAAATTTTCATCTTTTTTCAGTATGTTTTTTTTTAATGTAACTGTAGCCCAATTTCTAAATTGTTTTGCTTGTTCCGAATTAATACGATAGCCTAAAGTTAATACAACATCTAAATTATAGTAAGTTATCAAACGAGTTAATCCGTTGACAGTTACAGGATACATTTTAGACACTAAGTTTTCGACAAATTCCTTATTTTTAAAAATACTATTTAAATGGCCATAAATAATTTGTTCTTCAATATTCTATAAACTCGCAATCTGATTAAGTATAAGCCAAAAATCTTCATTTCGTGAAAAAATCTCGATTGATGTATTGCTATTACCTTTATATATAACTATTTTATCTTCCATTTTTGCAAAATTAAATTTTACAAAATTAATAATTTTATTATAAATTACATTTTTTATACTGGCAATCTTTATTATCTATTATTGAATATCAATTCATTGGATTAGCATATTATTAATATCTATTTGTTTTTGATGGAAATGTAAGATTTATTGCTCTGTAATCGTTGCAATTGCAGGTAACGAAAAAAAATTGCTGGCGTGCCAACCCGCTTTTTTCTGTGCGTCAGCCCCGTGCGTTGGCAAAAAGCGGGTTGGCATGAACAGCAATTTTATGTTATACGCATTTTTTTATTCATCTGGCTTTGAAATTTCAAAATGAGACCATAACCATTTCTTTGGATATACTAAAATATCGCCGTGTAAAATCATTGATACTTTTTCATTAGTTTCATTTATCACACTGCATTTTTGACCAGTATATTTGTTAATTACCAAAGTTCCAGATGGAACTTCTATTTTATCATACTTTTGATTTTGCTTGATTTTTTCAATTACAGATAGAATTTCTGTTTCATTCCAATCAATTATTTGACCACCGTGAATTAATTGAACTTTATCATTTATCATTTGTTCAAGTAGTTCAATCAGTTTATTATATTCTATTTCAAACATATTTTTAAAATTAAAGTTTATTATTATATTTGGTGAAATATTCATCAATTTCTTTTCTTAATTCAATTCCAACACGTTCAAAGCAATCCAATAAATCTTTATAAGTTCCTTGACCACCGAGAAAATCCCAAAATTCATCAGCGACTTTTAGTTCATTTTCTAAATCCAACATTCCTGCCATAGTCCAACGACTATAAGGTTTCGGTTCATAAGGATTATATGGAATTGCAATAATTGTATTTACTTTTGCATTTGGATTTTCTGCTAAAATGGCTGCTGTCCATTCCAATAAAGTTCGCTTAAATTCTTTGAAACCGCCTTTATTGGGTTTTGCTGTTTTTATATCAAATAGAAAATACTCATTGTCATAACTTTCAAGCCAAATATCAACCAATGTTGGTTATACTTTTCGCATAGTTCCGATTTGACAAACTTTTCTTATTAATTCAATTTCTTTAACTTTATTAGGTTTTGCATTTGCTGCTGTCAATTCGTCTATAATTTGCTGGATTTCAAATTGAGCATTTTCACTCATTTGATTTCCTGACTGTTGTTGACTTTTAGCAATTTTAAATTTTGAACTTGCCAAAACAAGTGCCACAGGTTCAAATATACTTGTTCCAAAATTTGTGTTTAATGAGTGGATGAATGAAAACAATGCCAATCTATCTTTACATAATAGTCGTGTATGAAATGGCATTGCTACTGGTTCTATTTACCAGAATTATATTTAATTAATTTTTCCCAATTGATAATTCCATTATCGCAAAAATTTTTAGAAAATTCAAAAGTCAAATTATTAACTACTTGTGAGTATGCAAAAATAAATTCTTCATTTTTTTGTTTTGCTTTATATCCAATTGGTTCAATAATATCTATATACAATCTTTCATTACCAGAAATCAGTTCCCAAAAACGTTGACCACATAATTTCAAATATCCTTCCTTTTGTGGTTTATTATCTTTTCCAAAACAACAACCATTTACAGCAATAACTTTTTTAGATGTTTGTTTTTCTAATAGTTTTTTAGCATTATCAAAATTTATTTTCAATTGTTTCAACTGACTACTGTTACCCCAATTCCAACCTGCTTTTATTTCTACGATATAAATTATGCTTTCTTTTTCAAATTCTAAATCTAAACCAGTTAATTCAGATTTTTTTGCACCATAGACCTTATCACAAACAAAAATAGCTAAATCTTCTAAAAAATTACCGAAAATAGTTTCTTCTTGTGATTGCAAGAACGCATCTAAAAAACCTTTGATTAAATCTTGGGCTGTTAGAATGTTTTTGGCTTTAAATAAATACGGATTTTTTTGTTTAAGAATTTTATTTAAATCAATTTTTTGACTAACATAATCAAGTCTTCTTTGATGAAATGTTGAAATATGAACTTCAACATAGTCATTTACTTCGTTAAGATTTAACTGTTTCATATTCTGATTTTGGTTCAAATAAAACTAATTCACTTTCTTGTAATTCATTTTTTATCATTTCAACATATTCCGGTATAATATCAATTCCTATGGAATTTCTTTTCATCTTTTTTGCAACATTTAATGTTGTGCCTGAACCAGCAAAAGGGTCTAAAACTGTATCAAATTCTTTTGTAAATAATTTAATAAACCATTCTGGTAATTCTTCTGGAAATGCAGCACTATGATTTTTATTATTACAAACTGTTGCAAAATTCAGAACATTATTAGGGTAAACCAATTCACGACCAATCCAATTTGAAATATTTTTACCAAAACCACTACCATTTTTAGCATTATCGCGTCGCTTATCTGTTTCGCTTAAATTTTTTAACCTTCCATTTGCCCAATCTCCAACCGGAACCATTACTTCTTCCTGATACATGTTGAATTTTCGTGACTTGTTAAACTGGATACATCGCTCCCATGCATCACGAAAACGATTAGGCCACTTACCAGGATATGAATTTTTTTTATACCAAATATATTCTTCTGTCCAAAGCCACCCTTGTTTTTTTAATTCTAAAATTAATTCAATCACATAAGTATGACGTTCTCCATCTTCTGCTTTTTCTTTAATATTTAGTATAAAAGTTCCAGTTGGTTTTAAAACACGCAATAATTCTATCGAAATAGGTAAAAACCATTCTACATAATTCTCTGGTTTAACACCACCGTAAGTATTTTTTCTCCGGTCTGCATAAGGCGGCGAAGTTACGATTAAATCAACTGAATTTTCATCAATTGATTTTAGAACGTCTTTACAATCACCTTGATAAATTTTTGTGTCAATTATTTTCATAAATTTCAATAACTTCAAAAGTTTCGTTTATTTTGCAATCAATATCTTGTATTTCAAAATTATGATTTTTTCTATCAATATTTGTCGATATATCAATAATATCACTTGTGAAAATTTCAGAAAGCTCTTTTGCTTTGCTTTCGTCTTCTGCTTGTATTCTTACAACGTAAGATTTTGTTAAAACAACTTCAAAATTTTTCATTATGCTGCAATTTTAAATTTTATTTCTGAATACGCAGTTTTGTCTTTTTCTGTGCGATTTAAAACAGGTCGTTTGTGCTGATTAACAATTTGCAAACCTGCTAATTCTGCAATTTTAGGATACAAATTGTTTTTGTCGTTTGCAACTAAAAATACATCATAATCATCTGCTAAAAAACGCTTTGAATTATTTAAAACATCTGCAATTCCCTGAATATAATTTTCTTTGGCAAGTTTGGTTTGACCTTTATTCATTGCGCCAATTTCCAATTCATCATTACGCTCAAAACCAAATAAATCATAAGCATATGCGTGTTGTTCGTGATAATCAATTAAACCAACATAGGGCGGACTGCTAAAAATACCTTTTATCTTTTTTTCCTTTGCTAATTCTGCCAATTGAGAATTTTTTCTTTCAAGTTCCACGAAAATATCAATGTTTCTGCTATCGCCAGTTAAACAATATTGATATGTTTTTGTTTTTAGATTTTCATATTCAATATAGCGTTGAATAGTATCTTTGCTGTATCTTTCAAACCACGAAAGCATTGAAAATAAAGGTTTACAAATTTTCCCATGTTTTGCACAATAATAAATTGATTTTACAGGGTCAATCAATGTAGCTAAATCGGCATGAGTTGTTGCTCTGCAAGAGCGTATTGTTCTACTTAATATTACGCTGACAATTTTTTTAGTAGTTAGATTTTTTATTTGCTTAACCATAGAAAAAACCAAATTAATTTCATCTATTACAGGTTGTAAATACCATTTATCAAGGAATGTATCTGTTTGGTTTTGCGATATTTTTAGATTATATTTAGTTACCAATTTATTAAAAATTGGCATAAATTCTTTTGCTTTTTCATTTGCATATTGAAATTCATCAAGTTCTTTCTGTCGTGCTTTTATTTTAAATTCAGGCGATGGGAAATATGTTTTATTAAATTCGTTTAGTTCTGCAAGTAATTCGTTTTCAAATTGTAAATGATTATTTTCTGAAATAAATTGTTTTAGTGCTACATTTATTCGATTTATTTCATTGTTTAAATCTACGTAATCGCATTTTGTGATTTTTACATTACTTATAAAAGCATTAAAAGCTGAAATATCATTTCCAATTGCGTGAATACCTAATTCATTAGCCTGAACCAAAGTTGTTCCACTACCACAGAACGGGTCTAAAATAATATCACCTTTTTGAAAATATACTTGCTTTTTAAATTTATCTATATGACTATCTAAAAAATATTCAACGAGTTGTGGAATAAATTTTCCTTTATATGGATGTAATCTATGAACGTGTTTTGTCGTTTCTTTTTCTTTCAACCAATCAAATGATAAAGACCAATTTAAATCATCTCCAAGTTGGTCTTTCCAATTGTTTTCGCGTTTTCCATAAAATGATTTATAATAAATAATTAATTCATTTTTATCAATTAAGGTTGAGCCGTTATCACCGACTTTTTTTATTCGACCATAGTTAATCAAATACGAAATATTAGAAGTAGTAATATTCTTATCCAAATATTCCGAAGCCCAATCGCTCGCTTGTTTTATTGTCAATAATTCAGTCATTTATATATTATTTTTACATTTTTCATTAAAATGTAAATTTACGAAATGTTTTTAAATCTCCAATTTTGATGTTTTATCGGTTTGAATTGCGTATAACGAAAAAAAATTGCAACCGTACCCGCATTTTTTCATGCGCGTCAGCCCGTGCGTCGGCGAAAAATGCGGGTATGGATTGCAATTTTATGTTAGCGTTTTAGAATCTCTATTTATAATAATTACTTTTTTCATTTTTCAAATTTATTACTTTTACTGAATCATTATCTTTCTTTTTCAGACTTATTTTATTTATAGAATTATTTGTTCTGCTTTGGCGAAACAGTATTATCCTAGTTGAATCAGAATCGTAATTAATTTTTATTGAGTCTAAATCAACAATATATGTATTATCGTGAAAAATATGTTTTTCAAATATACCTTTTTTTTCAAATATATCAAGGTGCGAACCAACTAAAACACTCATAAATGATGACTGAATACGAATAAAATTATCCTGATAATAAATTTTTTCGACCGGACATATCAATTGACCCAATAAAGAGATTACAATCACAACACCAAGAAAAGGTATCGCTAAAAAACCATAGACAACTGCTGGAAAATAGGAAAATAATCTAAAATATATTTTTTCAAATTTATTGATTATAGATTTATGCGAAAGTGATATGAAAAAAATACCAGTAATTAATGCAGTGATTATAATAATTCTTGTAGTCCAAATACCACGTAAATCCAATCTAAATTTATAATTCAGAAAAGCAATACCAAAACATAAAGCCAATGTAAAAAAGTGAATGATTTTTATTATCCTTGATATTTTAGCATTAAGTCTCCAAATAATTTTTTTATTCCATAGATATAATCCATAAATATAGAGAAATACAAAAATGCCGACATGCAGAAATATCATATTTTTAAATTATCTTATTTTTTTAAATTTTCAATTTGTTCAATATCAGAAAACATTTTTCGGATTTCATATTTTGAACTAAAAAACTCGAAATCCAACAGATTTTCAAATTCCTGAATTTCTTTATACATTCCTAAAACATAGACTTTTTCATTATCACCAGTAAATCTGATTTCTATACCAAAGTTCTTATCCGATGAAACCAAAAGGGATTTTCCAAAAGTATCATATTGACAATCCAAACATTTTTTTAATTCAATTTTAAAATCATCAATAGTTTTTTTTGTAATATCAATGAATCCAATAACATGAAAATTTGCACTTTTTATTTCGATTTGTTTACGCAAATAATCAATTTTTATAAAACCATTTGTACCGATTAGCACAATCTCATTAGTCATTTTGATATTCCTTTTAAAAATAGTATCGCCTTCTTTTGATAAACGCTAACGTTTGTATTGTCGTATTGCGGTTTTCTCCCAAAAACCGCAATGGCGGTTTTTGGGATATATTCCGCAATGGCGACTATTGGTCTATTGTCGCTCCTGTTGGTTGAGCTTTGTTTTTGTTTTTCTGGCTTTTACGTTTCGAAAACATATCTAAAAGATTTGCGATTTTAGAATAAAAAATATCATATAAGTCGTACAGCAAAAATAATCGACATTAATTGTTTTGCTTTTTAACACATTATCAAGCGAAAGCAAAATTGTCCATTATCCATTATCAATTACTTACAAAGATATAAATTTTTGTGAACCATGTAAAAATTGCATTTCCTTTTTGTAAAATAATGGCATGGTTAAGGATTGTGCGGCACCGGTGCAAAGAAATTTTACTCATTTTTCAATAAATTTTTTTGTCTGCAGAGAGAAATTTTCTCTCTCTCGACAAAAATTATCTCTCTCTCGACAAAATTTTTTTGTCTCCAGAGAGAAATTTTCTCTCTCTCGACAAAATTTTTTTGTCTCCAGAGAGAAATTTTCTCTCTCTCGACAAAATTTTTTTGTCTCCAGAGAGAAATTTTCTCTCTCTCGACAAAATTTTTTTGTCTCCAGAGAGAAATTTTCTTTGTCTCGACAAAAATTTTCTCCCTCTCGACAAAATTTTTTTGTCTCCAGAACATATTTTTATCCATTTTTTTTTCGTCTGAACATTGAATTTTAGTAATTTAATTTGTTAATAAATGTTAAAATATTGCAAATAAAAACTCATAGTGTA
>Ga0265327_10002342_pt1 | contig 20194 bp, 11 predicted proteins | sample 41621metaG_FD_202089 | JGI IMG/M metagenome (GOLD analysis project Ga0265327, IMG submission 202089) | Rhizosphere microbial communities from Carex aquatilis grown in University of Washington, Seatle, WA, United States - 4-16-21 metaG | ecosystem: Host-associated > Plants > Roots > Rhizosphere...
ATGAGGACCGCGTGCTGTCTTGCATCGAAGCCGCCGGCTGCGAAGTGAGCCGTGTCGGTATTTCGGAATATTTAAAAAAACCTGTAACAACTCAACGTGTCGCGCAGTCCAGCGTGATGTCGCAAAAATTCGCAAATTGAAATGCAACCGATCCGCAAAATTCAAACCGTCGCAGTAATGCTGCTCTCATTGAGCATTGCATCACTCGCAACAGCACAAGACCTGCCGGCCCCAACGACAAACTCCGCAGCGGAAACCGTCGTGCTTCCCAAATCGGTTCCTGACCCGATCGAACCGTTTAATCGGACGATGTGGGGTTTCAACAAAGCGTTCATGACTGATCTCGTCAGGCCGACGAGCCGGGTTTATCGATTCATCGTGAGAAAACCGGTCCGCACCGGTATCGGAAACTTCGGCAAAAACCTGACTTACCCCGGTCGTTTGATCAACAACATGCTCCAGGGAAAATGGGCCGGTGCCGGCAATGAGTCCCGCCGGTTTTTTGTTAACACCACTTTTGGCGTCGCTGGCTTCATTGATGTCGCAACCAAACGCAACATTCCAAAATCAGAGGCCGATTTTGGCCAGACCTTCGGCCAATGGGGCTGGGATCCCAAATGTTATTTGATGCTGCCATTTCTCGGACCGAGCAACGAGCGCGATACTTTGGGCTGGATCGCCGATACCGCGTCCAATCCGTTGGTTTATGTTACGCCCTACAGCTTCGATATTAACAACCCGCTCACTTATTTCGGTGTCTACAGTTATTTCACCTACGCCGTCATGTATAACGATTTGAGCGATAGCGTCGGCGAATTCGTGCGCTTCAGCCGCGCGGAAATGGATCCTTACTCGGAAATTCAATACGCGTGGACGTTCGCCAGAAAAAATCGCGTCGCCAATTTTGAGGTAAAAGGAAAACAAGACGAAGCCTCGCTCGAAACACTCGAGTCCGTTTTCTTCACCTACAAGGATCCGAACTTCCCGCATATTGGCAAGACGCGCTCAGTTTCAATCCCATCAACTGGCCGTAAATTGAAATTCACCTACTGGCTGCAGCCCAAGCCGGCGCCGGTCGTGTATATCGTTCCAGGCATCGGCTCTCATCGTATGGCGCAGACATCGCTCGCTTTGGCTGAGCTGGTTCACAGTAATGGCTTTTCCGTCGTGAGCGTCAGCAGCGCGTTCAACTCCGAATTCATGGAACACGCGTCCACCGCGGCCCTGCCCGGATATCTGCCGGTGGACGGTCACGATCTGCACGTCGCGTTAACCGTAATTGATGACCGCTTGCGCAAGCAGTACCCGAATCGCCTAGGTGAAAAAGCATTGATGGGCTACTCGATGGGCGCGCTCCATTTGTTATACGTCGCCGCCACCGAACCAACCAATAAACTGGTTCACTTCGACCGCTACGTCGCCATCAGTACACCAGTGCGAATGTCGCAAGGCATCGCAAAGCTGGACGAGTTTTACCGCGCGCCCTTGAAGTGGCCCGCCGCTGAGCGAACCGACAATATCGAGAACACCTTTTTGAAAGTGGCTGCGTTAAGCAAGAGCACGCTGACTCCGCAAATTTCTCTGCCTTTTAACGAAATCGAATCGAAGTTTCTCATCGGCCTCACCTTTCGACTCATCCTGCGCGACGTCATTTACAGCAGTCAGCAGCGGAATAATCAGCATGTTTTGCAACAGCCGCTCAGAAATTTTAGGCGCGACCCGGCCTACCAGGAGATTCTCCAGTATTCCTACAAGGACTATTTCGAGAAGTTTGCCAGCCCATATTATCAGGCCAGAGGAATTGGCGCGCCTGCCGCCGAGGCGCTGGAAAAAGCCGGGGACTTGCACACCTACGAGCGGGAGCTGGCCGCCAATCCTAACGTTCGCGTTATCGTCAATCACAACGATTTTTTGCTGACGGAAAAGGACGTGGCCTGGTTCCACGGCACCTTCCCCCCGGAACAATTGACGATCTTCACTGAAGGCGGCCACCTTGGAAACTTGTTCAATCCAGTGGTGCAAAAGACCATTTTGGGAGCACTCGGCGGCTTGAAAACATCCGTTCAGAAAGCCCGGTGACGGGCCGCGGCGTTCGGGTTACACCCCATTGAGTATATTGTCACCTATATATACCGTTACTACATAACAAATATATAACGCATATGAAAAAAACATTGTTAGCAGCCTGTATCGCCGCCGTCACTCTCGCCCTCACCACCACCGGATGCCTGGTCGGTGAAGAACGCGGTCACGGTCACGGTCACGCCCATTTCGAGAGCCATTCCGAGGTCATCGTCGAGCACCCTGTCGTGATTGCACCCCCTCGCCCCGTGCTCGTCGTTCGCCCGCCGGAAGTTATCATTCGTTAGTTTGCTTCGCAATCACCGGGGCCGGCTTGCAAAAGCCGGCTTCATTCCATCGCGGCCAGCAGTTCGTCCAGCGGCACGCTGGCGAAGCTGGTGGCTGAGTCACTCATCGCGTATGGAATGATAAGTTCACGTCCGTGCAACAAGGCTCCGCAGGTATAAACCACATTCGGCACATAGCCTTCCCGTTCCGCTTCGTTGGGCGAAAGCAGTGGTTCGCGCAAGCGGCCGATCACGCGAGTCGGGTCATGCAAATCGAGCAGAAATGCTCCAATACAATATTTGCGCATCGCGCCGACGCCGTGGCTGAGCACCAGCCAGCCCGCTTCCGTTTCGATCGGCGATCCGCAATTTCCCATCTTGATGAATTCCCAGGGCTGCTTCGGCGACAGCAAAATCTTCGGATCAGACCAGAAGTGAATGTTGTCCGAAAACATGATCAGGATATTTTCGTCGTCCTGCCGCGAAATCATCGCAAATCGGCCATCGATCTTGCGCGGGAACAACGCCATCCCTTTGTTCTGTACGGCCGGGCCGTTGAGCGTGATGAATTTGAAATCGACGAAGTCCGGAGTTTGTAAAAGCTGTGGCAGAATAATCTTGCCGTCGTAAGCGGTATAAGTGGCGTAATAGGTAAAGCTGCCGTCGTCGTTGGCGAAGCGGACGAACCTCGCGTCCTCGATGCCGTTGCTCTGGCTCGGCGTGGATGGGAAAATTACCCGCTGCGACACCGGTTGGCCTTTGGCAAAGCGCACCTCGTAGTTCGACTCGGCCAACAGCAGGATACCGCGGGCCGCGCGTTTCGCGGAAACATCAGCGGAACCCGACCGCTTGAGGGCTGCGGCCAGGACCTGCCGAAGTTCGGTGATGCTGAACGATTCGCCCAGCTGTTCCAGGACCGAGAGACCAAACCTGTTTTGCACCCCCACCTCGTGCAATTTTCGGACGAAGAGCCGCTTCTCATAGGTCACATTGGGCACATGTTCCGGTTCGGTCGCAAATTCCACCGGCGGGGTCAGCGTCACCCGATGCCGTGCGCTTATGACACCGACGCGGAAGGTGATCGAAGAAATGTGTCCTTCGCCCGTCGCCCGCAAGCTCATTACGAAGCGCATCGCACCTTTCGGCAGGTCGCTCTGGTCGGGATGCGGCACAATCGATGGATTAAACAACGCGGCCGACTCGGGGGAATATTCGTGGGTGAAGAAAGCGCCGATCACCATCTGGCGTTTCGCCGACAATTTTCGCTTTCCAGTAACAAGGTAGCTCACTTGGGTGAACCGGTTCCGGAAAAAATTTTCCACGGCATGATGGCGCGCTCCAAACTCCGCCATGACACCGCCCAGCACTCGCGCGATGTCTGCGTCTGACAAAGCCATGACTTGCGCCACGATCCTGCGCGCGATTTCTTCTGTCGTCGGACGGAACGGCCGCATTAAAACCCGCGAGCGGTCAGGAACAAGGGTGGGTCCGATGCGTTTGGCGTGAACAATGGGCGAATTGAGATTAATCATAAAATTCCTTGCCGTGATCCTTCACGGCGGCAGTTATTTCCCGGTGGGTTCCTTGAAACTCGTCAGCGTGTTCTGCAACGCCTGCATTTCCGTCAGCGCGAGCAGGAACGCCAGTGTGGATTCTGCGCCCTGGTTTTGACTTAAGCGATCAATGTGCAAGCCATCCCGGCACCCGCCAGTGGTTGAATCGTAAAGCGCCAGTCCAAGGTCGTTGCGGCCGAGAAACCATTCGAAAGCACGCCGTGCTTCCACGACCCAAAACATGTCGTTTGTTGCCTGATACGCCTCGATACAAGCGGAAACAGTTGCCTGGGCTTCGATGGGTTGTTGATCAAACATCGCACGTTTGCCGCCGCGTAAATAAAATCCATTCGACCCGATCGGCCGAAACGAACCCGCCTCTGAAGTTTGTATCTTCACCAGCCATCGCAACGCCTTTAACCCGAGTTCGAGCAGGACAGGATCGTTCATACAACGGCCGCTGCGAACGAGCGCATGCGGCAGCTTTGCGTTCGCGTATGAGACCGTGTCTTCAAACCACTGCCAGTCCTCCGACGCGGCGTCGTTGTAGCGCTGGACAAGTTTGGCAGTGAGCTGTTCGCGAAATTGCGTCACCCGCCGGTCCCCGCTTAAGCGCCGCAGATATTCATCGATCCCGATCAGGGTAAACGCCCAGGCCCGCGGCGACGTAAACCCGACCGCTGCCGGGACGGCTTGCTCAAAAAGTTGCGCGGCCAGCATTTGAAAACTGCTGTGGCCCGCTTGAGCGACGCACATTCCCAGCGCCCATAATGCGTGGCCGTGACAGTCCTCCGACCCGACCTCCTCGACCCATCGACGGTCAAAGCTCATGAAATTGCGAAAGCGCTTTCGCTCGCGGTCAAACGCATGATTTAAGAACGCCGCATAAACAGCTGCGCGTTCGCCCAGCCGCGCCGAACTTTTGCCCTGTTGCCCCAACATTAATGCCAGCACCAGCGCTCGCGCGTTATCGTCTGTGCAATAGCCCTCGACAAAATTCGGCACCGTAAAACTCGCGTGTTGGAACATGCCCGTCGAATCACTCAGACGAAACAGGTGGTCCAGTTTCAGCTCAGGCAATTGGCCGGGTTGTTCGTCGAGGGTTTTGATCGGCGACGATTTTCGTCCCACAAAACTGTGATCGTGGCGTGCCTGCTCGAATGATATTACGTACAGTTGCGCCACGCGGCTCCAGACCATGTCGCGGCCCAGTTTGTAAGCGTTCTTGCGCATCGAGTGGCGCGTCGGATCGTCGCGCAGCAGTTCAACCACCGCGGTGGAGATTGCTTTCGCATCGCGGAACGGCACCAGCTTGCCACGCTCTTCGGTCAACAGCTCTGCCGCGTGCCAGTAAGGCGTCGACACGACGGCGTTCCCGGCGCCGAAGGCATAGGCCAGCGTGCCGGATGTGATCTGCGCCTCGGTCAGATAAGGCGTGAGATAAATATCCGCCGCGCCGATGAAGCGCATCAATTCGTCCAGTTCCACGAACCGGTTGAAGAACACCACGTGTTTTTGCACGCCCAGATCTTTGGCCAACCGCTCCAGGCTCAGGCGATAGGCTTCGCCTTCATTGCGCAAAAGGTTCGGATGCGTTTGGCCGAGCACGATGTAAACAATGTTGGGAAATTCGCGAATGATGTCGGGCAACGCGCGCAGGGCGAACTCGATGCCTTTGTTGGGCGAAAGTAAACCGAATGTCAGCAACACCTGCTTGCCGGCCACAGCGAATTCGTCTTTGAAAAAATTAGGGTCAGCGAACGGCATTTCGGGTATGCCATGCGGGATAAGATCGATTTTGCTTTCCGGCGCCTCGTAAACATCGCGCAGAAATTCGCGCCCACGCTCACTCATCACGACCAATCGCGTCGAAAGCCGGATCAACTCGCGCATCACCCGGCGCTGATCGGCGTTGGGCTCGCGCAGGACGGTGTGCAGCGTGGTGACAATCGGCATCCGCAACTCGCGTAATAGCGCCAGCACATGACTGCCGGCCGTGCCGCCGAAAATCCCGAACTCATGTTCGAGACAAACCACGTCCACGTCGCTGATGTTCAGGAAATCCGCCGCGCGCAGATACGAAGGCAGGTCCTGCTCGGCGATTTCGAAGCGCACTTCCTTCGGATAATCGTATCCCTCCTCGATGTCATTGACCGGGACGACCGGGCATTGGATCGCCGGAAACTCCGCGGCGACGGCGCAACGCAGGTCGGTGGTGAACGTGGCGATGCCACATTTTCTCGGGAGATAATCCCCGAGAAACGCGACCTTGCGAATGGCAGCAGTGAGCGGCATGAAATCGTTTTCCTGTGGCACAGACAACCCGTCGATGCAGTCACCTCACAATCTGCTGCACAGCGGGCGATTCACCAAACCAATTCGTATGGGGTGGAATACTGACTGGAATCCGTCCGCCGAAGCGCCACGTCCGCACGAAAAGCTCCGTTAGGAGCGCCATGTTTATAGAACCAAGGGTTATATATAGTAAGCCGCAAGCTCCGTAGGAGCGGCACGCGCATCTCATGTCGCTCCTCCGGAGCTGGGTTGCATTTCAATCGACGGTTTCTATAAACGTGACGCGCCCAACGGCCGCAATCATTTTAGCAAACTCTCAACTTTGGTGTCTGAGGGATCGCCGACCTTTTGCGGAGAAAGAGCGCATTGTGCTTGACCGTCGATCGGCAATGTTGCCCAACGAACCGGCAACCAACGGCTGAACTTGTGGCTTTCCGCATAGTCCCAGAATCGATGTCTGAAGGTACGACTCTTGTATAGTACCAGGAACTGATCTCGCCCGGTTCTATTTGACTGTATCACGACCGTAACGTTTGTGTGACACCGTGCGGGCAGAACGATTTTTCGAGGAGTCTGTCCTAGGAAAATCCACTTGCTCGGATCGGCAACGAAATAATTGCAGATGACGATGGTGTAAGAGTTTCGATTGGAAATGACATAGGATCCACGCGTTCCGTTCGAATTCGTAATCAGGCCACTGCATTGAACCGTGACGTGGTCGGTAGGTGAAACCGGTTCACGAAATATCCAAATGAGTAATATGGCAGCGAGGACTATGATGACGGTGCAACTGAGAAGGAGTAGTTTCTTCTTGGCGGTCACTCACTGTGATGGTCGGGCATCGATCACCTTCCTGTCAATTGCAACAACTGCCTCGAGGGCGGGCGCGAAATCGGAAAGCGGTCCAGATTCATCGGGACCGCGGTCGATCGCCACTTCCGAGGCGCGCGGGACGGTCGCGTCAGCGTCTTGGAGTGCGGCAGGCCCCTGCCGCTTTCCCATTTAAGACTTGAGAAACATCAAAGTTTGCCGCCACAAGCTCGAGTGCGTGAAGTGAAATCACTATAAGAAAGAATGACGGGTTGTTGCGGTAAACTGCCGTGCGCTTGAGAGCGCTCACTAGGCCCTATCGTTTCATCTCCTCAACCATATCAAGTTGGTTCGAGCTAAGTGTGTACACCTGATCATCTCGAGGGTCGTAGGCGAGCACTGGTTGTCCAACCTTGTTAACAATATAAATCTCTTTATATCGCGGATGAATGGCCCCGAACTGATAGCCGCCGTTCGTCAGGTATGGCACGATGTCGATCATCTTGGGCGAATCATTGGTGCCTTTGTGTGCGTCGGTCCAGCGCGCCTTGGCAACTTCCAAGGCAAGCAGATTTCCTTGAATACCTGGACCGCTGTATTGATGTGCTCGTGCGCGCTCCCGAACAATGACAAAGGCTACGACCAGCAGTGTAACGACAACCGCAATTACCTGCCGTACTTTCATAAGCCAAGAGAACCTAACAATTTCTACACTACGAAGTCTTCGCATAATTTGCCAAAAGCTTCGCTTTTTCCGAGGAGCGCTGGACGGTCGCGTCAGCGTCTTGGAGTGCGGCAGGCCCCTGCCGCTTTCCCATTTAAGACTTGAGAAACATCAATATTTGCAGCCACAAGCTCGAGTGCGTGAAGTGAATCACCACAAGGGTGATACTGCCGCGGCGCTACTTATTCGGCAAATTAGGAGCCAGGCCAGCATTTCTGATCGCTGCAGTCATGTTGTTGAATGCCGTTTGGTTTGTCGCTGGAATGCCGTGTTGGTTTGCGACATAGACGAACGCTTTTAAATGCCGAAGCTTTAAAAATTTGAAAACGATGGCTTGGTTGTTGGTATCTGCCAGTGATATGCCGTTCCAGCGTGGGACTCCATCGGGGCCAATCTTAATTTGCGACATCGGCTCGCCGCTGACCGATCGGTATTGGACTCCGCTGTAAACCCACACGACCCCGAGCGCCAAGACTACCAGCAGCGAAATAAGAATTCGTTTTCTAATCTTGTCGTTCGGCGCTGCCATCGTTGGGAGTATAGAACGTTCGACCGTGTAAACGAAATCGGAAAGCGGTCCAGATTCATCGGGACCGCGGTCGATCGCCACTTCCGAGGCGCGCTGGACGGTCGCGTCAGCGTCTTGGAGTGCGGCAGGCCCCTGCCGCTTTCCCATTCGGGGCTCAACGGACGGCGTCCCGGAAAAAAATCGTATGGGGTGAAATACCCAGAGGGTTACACCCCATTAACGGGCTCGCGGCGTTCACCTATTCTCGCACCCGTGAACCGCGAAAGTCTTTTTCAAACATCGTTTAGGACTGCGCACTCTCACCCCGCGCCGGCTTCGCAATCACTAGAAATCAAAAAAATCATGACCACCTCTCTATTCACCACCCTGCGCAAATCGCCGGGTCGTTTCACCTTCGCAGCGCTGCTCGCGGGATTGCTGCTTGTTTTATTCGGCGCGACGTCCGTTAGCGCGCACCAAAACCCGCCGGGCTGCACCGGCTCCGGCTTGGGCATCTTGCTTTTCACCGATTCGCCAGACGTGCATATCGGCGACACGCTTAATTATAGCGTGACGATTTTTAACGGCACCGGCACCGGCCAGATCGTTTGTGATGCGACGTCGATCACGTCGTCACTCACGACCCCGGACGGCATAGTCCATCCTCTAACTTTGCGGAACACCGCCATGGTCAATGGCCAATCTGACTTTTATACGAACATCGTCAGCTATGTCGTCCGCGCGCAGGATGTGCGACCTGACGGCACCGTTCGCGCCGTCGCGAGCGACACGGGCGTCATTCACCAAAACGATACCGACAGCCAGGGCGGCGGTAATCAAGGCGTGAATACGGAAGTCAGCTTGCCTTGTATCCAATTGCTCGTGCAATGCGCCGGCGGCGTCGGCGAAAATGGCGCGATTACTTTCACCGGCACGGTAACGAACTGCGGCAATAACACTTTGGTTGGCGTGACCGTTACGAATTTCGTGAACGGCGGTCAGTTCCAGGTCACCTTCATCACCAACCTTCTCCAGGGCCAGATTGCCAATTTCAGCGGTAGCTGGGTTCCTTCCAATCCTTGCGCTTCGAGCACCGCAACCTTCGTGGCTCAGGGCATCGACCAATTCACGACGCATCCTCGCACCGTTTCCAGCAGCAACAACACCACTTGCAGCCTGTCCTTGACTCCCGGCATCAAAGTGACCAAGGCTTGTCCAGTGCAGCCCGTTTCACCGGGTCAACTGCTCACGTTCTCCGGTAGTGTCAGCAATACAGGTAATGTCACGCTGAACAACATCCTCGTGGTCGACAATCAGCCGGCTCCGAATACGACAGTGTTCACGCTCGCCACACTGGCCGTCGGCGCATCAGCGAATTTCACCGGCAGCTACTTCGCACCAACGAACTGTTCCACATCGGATACTTTAATCGCCAATGCTTCCAGCACATGCGGCGTTCCCGTGACCGACACGGCCAGCGTCACCTGCCCCATTTTAACTACCCCGCAAATCGCGGTAACGGTGACTTGCCCGGCAACAGAGGCATCGGTTGGTGGTTCACTCATTTATAACGCCACCGTTCGGAATACCGGAAATATCACTTTGGCGAATGTTGTTGTCCTCGCGGACCGGCCCTCACCGAACACCATTGTGTTCACTGCGCCATCGCTCGCGCCAGGTGCTTCCGCCAATTTCACCGTGAGCGTCATCGTTCCCGCGAACGTCTGCTCGGTCACGACTGCCTTCAGCGGCATCGGCGCCGACGCTTGCACCGCGAACCGCGTCACTAATTCGGTTGCGACGACTTGCAATGTTCTCACGACCCCAAATATCGCCGTCTCGTTGAATTGTCCCGCTGTCGCGGCAATTGCTGGCGGAACGATTACTTACACGGGCACCGTCAACAATACGGGTAATGTCACTTTGAATAATGTCACCGTGGTCAATGCGCAGTCCTCACCGAACACGGTATTGACTGTCCCCACTCTCGCCCCCGGAGCGTCGGCTAACTTTAGCTCGAGCTTCACTGCCCCGGCCAATGGTTGCACTGTTACCGCCAACGTCACTGCTAATGGCAGCGACGCTTGCACCGGTAACCCCGTCAGCAACGTCGCCTCCGCCACCTGCCCTTTGGGTAGCACGCCGGCCATCGTCGTCACGCAGCTTTGTCCCGCGAATCCTGCAACCCCTGGTTCGCTCCTGACCTACACAGGTTCAGTCAGCAACTCGGGCAACATCACCGTCACCAACGTGGTTGTTCTCAACAGTCAAAGCGGCACGAATCCAATTCTCGTCGCTGTCTCGTTGGCCCCCGGCGCGACAACGAATTTCACCGGCAGCTATTTGGCCCCGACCAATTGCTCCAGCACCAGCACCTCGACCGCGACAGCTCGCAGTGTTTGCGGTGTGCTTGTCGCAAATTCGGCCACAACAACGTGCCCGATTTTAACGACGCCGCAAATTCTCGTCACGGCGAATTGCCCGGTGACGCCAGTTTTGTCCGGCGGTTCCGTAACCTATAGCGGCACGGTCCAGAACACTGGAAACATTACGTTGACCAACGTGCTCGTGGTCAGCGATCGCCCGTCACCAAACACAACGGTTTTCACCGTCAACATCCTCGCCCCTGGCACGTCCGCCAATTTCACTGGGACCTACAATGTTCCCGCGAATAGTTGCTCGATTAGCACGACGTTCAAAGGAACTGCGCGCGATATTTGCACTCTGAACGCCGTCACCAACAGCACAACGACAACTTGCCCTGTTCTCACGGCTCCAGCGATTTCAGTCTCGCTGGTTTGTCCCGCGATCACCGCCACCAGCGGCGGTTTGGTCACCTACACCGGAACGGTCAACAATACAGGTAACGTCACGTTGAATAACGTCATCGTTATCGACAACCAGGCCTCTCCCGGCACGGTCCTTACTTTGCCGAGCCTTGCGGCGGGAGCTTCAGCTGGTTTCACTGCCACTTTCACAACGCCTGCGGACAGTTGCTCGGTGAGCAGCACGGTCACTGCGACCGGCAGCGACAGTTGCACATCAGCAATCGTGACCAACAGCGCCTCTACGACGTGTCCGCTGCTGAATACGCCGCGTTTGGTCGTAACTGAAAATTGCCCTGCGATTCCCGCCACTTTGGGTGGAACGCTCACTTATACCGGTAGCGTCAGCAATGCTGGCACGATCACATTGACTAACGTCGTTGTGACCAATGATCGCACTGGGTCAACCCCGGTCTTTACGACAGCGACGCTCGCCCCCGGCGCAACCCGCAACTTCACCGGCAGCTACACCGTCCCGGTGAACAGCGCTTGCTCGGTCACCTCGACGCTTACGGCGAACGCCAACAATAAATGCAGTGGCGTCAATGTCGCTGCTTCGGTCACTTCGACTTGCTCGGTTTCCGGCAATTCATCCCTGGCCGTCTCGTTGACCTGTCCGACCAGCGCGACTGCGCTCGGCGGAACTCTCACTTTCACAGGTGTTGTGACCAATACCGGAAGTCTGACGCTGACGAATGTCACCGTAACGCGTGATACGCCTGCGCCCGGCACCGTTGTCTTCTCGGCGCCCAGCATCGCGGTCGGCGGGAGCGCACGATTCACCAATAGTTACGTTGTTGCGCACACCGACGCTTGTTCCACTGACACCGCTGTCACCGCTCGCGCCACTGACCAATGCGGCGGCCAAAACCTGATTGCCACTGCGGCCATTAATTGCCCCCTCATCAGCGCACCGGCCATCGTCATCACTCAGAATTGCCCGATCTCCCCCACCGGGCCTGGCGGCGTTCTCACTTACACCGGCTCGATCAGTAATGCCGGCAACATCACCTTGAGCAACATCGTCCTGGTGAACAACCAAACTCCGTTCAAGATCAATAACGGTCCCGCCACTTTCGGGACATTGTCTGGTGCAGGCATTCTTACCGACCGTTTCGGTGTCGGTAACAACTTCACCGGATTGACCTTCGCTGGTCAGGACGAAGGCTACGGAGCGGCGCAGTTCTATGCGATTCGCCGTGAATTGTCCGGCAATTCGACGTTCGTCACTATCAATGCCAATGCAACAGTGACCGCCCGCTTTGATCTAGGGAGCAAGTCCTTCGATGCACTCACCTTCGCCGCACCCGATGTCGGATACGGCCCGGTGAACTTCTATTACATCAGCCATGACAGCGCTGGATTGTGCAGTTTCGGTGTCATCAAACCCGGTGGCGTCGTCGGAACCGTTGCGGATTTGTTTGTGCTCGGCAATAACTTCGATGCCCTGACATTCTCAGCTCCTGACGTCGGATATGGAGCCAATTTGTTCTACTTCCTGCGCCATGACAGCACAGGCCGCTCGTTCTTCGGCACCATCAATCCCGCGTTGCCAGGCACCGTTACGGATCGTTTCCAGGTCGCCAATAATTCAGACGCCTTGGTCTTCTCTGTCACCGATGTCGGATTCGGCGTCAATCAGTTCTACTACCTCCGCCACGACGGGACGGGACATTCAACTCTCGGAACTATCACCGGGGCAGGCGTGGTCACAGACCGCGTCACCATCGGAAACAATCTGAATGAATTGACCTTCACCGCGACCGACGTCGGTTTCGGCCCGAACTTGTTCTACTATCTCAGCGGAGCAGGTGGCCAGCAACCGGTGTTCACAACCCAGTTTCTCGCCCCCGGAGCGTCCACCAACTTCACCGGAAGTTTCATTGTCGCCATCACCAATACTTGCTCTGTCACGTCAATCGCCACGATTACCGCCACCGACACTTGCAGCGGCAACAACGTCACGAACAGGATCACCAATACTTGTCCGCTGACAACCGCCCCGGCAATTGCCGTCACGTTGAATTGTCCCGCGACCGCAGCGTCGACCGGGGGTTCGATCACCTACACAGGCACAGTCAGCAACACCGGCAACATCGCGTTGAATAACGTGGTCGTCACCGATACTCAGGCCTCGCCGAGCACAGTGCTCACGGTTGCGAATCTGGCCGTCGGAGCCTCCGCGAACTTCACAGCGACGTTCACCGCGCCGGCAAATTCCTGCTCCGTTACGAGCACGGTCAGTGCCCGCGGCACGGATGTTTGCTCCTCGCGTTCAATCACGAACGCAGCGTCAGCAACTTGCCCGCTCACAACCAGCCCACGCCTGGTCGTTAACCTGAACTGCTCATCAGTCCCGGTCGGCGGAGGCAGCCCGTTAACATTTACCGGCAGCGTCAAAAACACCGGTAACGTCACCATCACCAACATCGTGGTGACCACCGACCGCACCGGCAGTTCGCCGGTAACGACGATCGATTCACTCGCGCCGAACGCCACAGCCAACTTCGTTGGAACCTATGTTGTTCCTCCGGAAGCTTGCTCCGTCACTACGACCGCAACTGCGACCGGCGCCGATTGTAACGGCACGATCGCAAGCAGCTCCGCAACGACCACTTGCCCCGTGTCCGGCGGACTTCCCAGCATTGAAGTCACCCAGTTCTGCCCCGCTACCGCGCCGAGCCCGGGTGGCACAATGAATTATACCGGCCTCGTGGCCAACGACGGCACTGTCACACTGACGAACGTCCTCGTCTACAATAGCCGCAGCGGCAGCGCGCCGATCCTGACGGTTCCTGTTCTCGCCCCTGGCGCCAGCGCAACCTTCCACGGCAGCTATCATGTGCCGTTGAATTGCTGCTCGCAGTCCAGCATGGCAACAGCGACCGGCGTTGTGCCTTGCACCGGAATGATCGTTAGCGACACCGATACGAAGACCTGTCCGGTGCTCACGGCTCCTGCAATCGTAGTCACGAAACAATGCCCTCCAACGATTACCAATCCTGGCGATGTGTTGCACTACAGCGGCAGCGTCAGTAACTCCGGCGACATCACCCTGGTCAACGTGACCATCGTGAACAGTCAGCCTCGTAACAACACCCGCGTGTTCGGGCCTATCACCCTCGCGCCCGGAGAAGTCGTTGAATACACCGGTTCCTACACGGTCATCGCCGACTTCTGCGGCACTGACACGGTCACGGCAATCGGCTCCGACGCATGCACCCAACTCGCTGTTTCCAACAGTGTGACCACGACTTGCCCGGTTAAAGCGACGCTCCCTGGCATCTCGGTCATCAAGAACTGCCCGCTGTTCCCGACGCCGCACGGCGCACCGTTTACGTTCACCGGCAGTGTGACCAATACTGGAAATGTAACGCTCACCAACGTGTTCGTGGTTGACGACATGCCGACGAATAACACGCCGGTCATCGGGCCTATCACGCTCGTCCCGGGTGGAACAGCATACTTCACTAACACTTACAAAGCTCCGATGTGTTGCTGCCAGATCGTGGACACGCTCACCGCCACCGGCAACGACCGTTGCTCGGGCGACACCGTGTCAGCCACCTCGTCAGCTGAATGTCCGTTGCTCACGACACCGCTCATTGCAGTGTTCAAGAACTGTCCATCCGGCACAGTGCCTCTCGGTGGCTTGTATTCATTCACCGGTTCTGTCATCAACACAGGCGACATCGTCCTGACCAACATCTATGTCGTCAGCAGCTACCCTGTCACCAACACCGTCTTGCTCGGGCCGATCGAACTCGCGCCCGGTGAATCTGAGGATTTCAGCGGCAGTTATGTAATGACGCTGAAGGCGCATCCTGCGACGGAAGTCATCACCGCTCGCGGCACCGACACTTGCCAGGGACGCACAGCCGTCGCCTCTGCCAATTGCGCAGGCCCGATCAAGGCTACCGTTCTGGCGCAATTCCGCCTCTTCACGACCGGAACCGGAACAGTCACTCCAAACCTGGACGGACAATTCCTGCAGATCGGCAAGAGTTACACGATTACAGCGAAACCCGGCACAGGCCAGGTATTGGCAGGCTGGACAGGTGTCCCCGGAGCTTCCAATCAAACGACGCTGACATTCACGATGCAAGCCGGCGTGTATATCACGGCTAACTTCGTGCCGAATCCGTTCCTCCAGGTCAAAGGTACCTTCAACGGCCTGTTCATCGGAACGAACGCTGTCGAGAACGCCAACTCCGGCGCATTCACGCTCGTCCTGAGCGACCAGGGTGCTTACACCGCGTCGCTCTCCTCTGAAGGCAAACGCTACGTCACCAGCGGCCGCTTGAACGTCAATGGAACTGGCAACAGCTCCGTCGCACGCCCCGGCTCCACTGCCCTCGCGGCAAACTGGAATGTTGCGCTGGATAATTCCGACAGTATTTCCGGCACCGTCAGCGACGGTAAATGGGTCTCATCGCTCGCTGGCGATCGCGGCACCTTCGATGCGCGCACCCAACCGGCAATGCACGCCGGCAAATACACCGTCGTCATTCCAGGCAACGTTGGCCGCACCGTCTCACGTCAAGGCGACGGTTATGGCGCAGTCACTGTCAACGCCAATGGCACGGTGCTCTTCACTGGAACGCTCGCCGACGGCACGCACGTCTCGCAATACTCAGCCATCTCCAAAAATGGTGAATGGCCCGTCTATGTCTCGCTCTACGCCGGACATGGTTCACTGTTGGGTTGGTTGACCTTCACCAATCGCGCCAGCGACGATGTCTCTGGACGACTGAGCTGGATCCGTCCCGCCGTTGTCACGAGCCGCCTCTTCGCTGCCGGTTTTGCGACCGACGCTGAATCAACCGGTTCCCGTTACGTCGCGCCGGTTGGCTTGGCCACTCGCGTGCTCAACATCACCAACGGTGTCGTCAGCCTCAGCGGAGGAAACTTGTCCGAAATCTCGGATAATAACGTCACCCTCGGCAGCGGAAGCAAAGTCACCAGCGCCAGCATTAACAAAGTAACGCTCTACTTCACGCTCTCCAGCGGCATGTTCAGCGGAACATTCGTTGAACCTGGAACGACCCATCGCACGACCTTCGGCGGCGCCGTCCTCCAGAAGGCCAACGTCGGTGCGGGTTACTTCCCCGGCACCAACGATAACGGGCGCGTCATGTTTCAAGCCGCGCCATAACAATTAAACACTTCAAGTGTCACGACCAACCGAAGGCGGCGGAAGAAATTCTGCTCCTTCGGTTGGTGCTTTAAGAGAGAGCCGCGCGCGTGAGCAAGCGGTTTAGCAGGCAAGATATCGAATAAAAGAAACTGTTCGCTCACCTGCCCGGCTCCGTTGAAAAAGTAATAACGAACTCAAAAATATTTATGTTCTGCCGAACCGTCTCTTGCGTCTCCAGTTTCGACCCGGATAACCACGTGTTCCTGCAAGACATCGACACCAGCGATTATTTCCGCGGCGTCCACCGTTGGACGCCAGAAGTCAAAGACGCCCTCAGTTTCGTCGATGTCGCCGAGGCCCACCACATTTGCCGTTACCTCGGGATGGACATGAAAACGCCGGGACAAAACTCAGAGCCATTACTTTGAACGCGTCTCCCATAAAGATTCCTCTGACCGCCAAACTGACCGTCACGACGTTCCTCGCCGTCCTCATCCCGGTTTATTTGCATTCCTACGGCCCGACGAATTTTTTGTGGTTTTGCGATGCTGCGCTCATTCTCACGGTCATCGGCATGTGGATGGAAAGTTCGCTCATCATCAGCATGTGTGCGGTCGGAATTTTAATTCCGCAATGTCTTTGGCTGATGGACTTCGCCAGTCATTTGGTGGGATTTCGTTTGTTCGGTTTGACCAATTACATGTTTGATTCAGAACTGCCGTTGTTCACCCGCGGCCTTTCTCTGTTTCACGGTTGGTTGCCCCTCTTGCTGCTCTGGCTTTTGCGTCGGCTCGATTACGACAAACGCGCGCTGATTGCCTGGACCGCCCTCGCCGGAGCGCTCGTTCTGATTTGCTATTGGTTCACGCCGCCCGCCGGCGCGCATCTGGCCGATCCCAACATTCCCATCAATCTTAACTACGTTTACGGCTTCAACGATCAACACCCGCAAACCTGGCTCAACCAAAACCTTTACGTCATCGGCTGGCTCGGGGCGCTCTGGCTCCTGGCCTACTGGCCGACCCACTGGCTTCTGGAAAGAATCTTTGAAGTCAAGAAACCGACATTCGCCTACAAACCTTCCATCCGGTTTGTTTAAGCCAGCTCCGGATCACCATCTCTCTTTCGTGCGAGCGGTTTGTGCCACGCATTCTTCCTCTGCCAGTTCCAGCGGACACCGAACCGGTAGCCTCAGGAGACATTTTCTTGACGCATGAGTTGCCAACATCGAGAGCGAAAAATTCCCTTCGCCGCTCGCCAGTGCCGCTTGCACTCTCCATGCCAGCCCCGTTTCAGAGACGCTGGACTATACGACGGTTGCATTCCCATTTCCTGCAACCCCCTCAAGTTATTTCCTCGATGAATCAGCGAATCGGTCGCCATCGTGTAACGCAGGAATCTACATTGATGTAGTCTTAACCCTTGCAAAATATAGTCTTTTCACTTATTATTCTACAGATTCCCGTTTTACTGGCAATTGAACAACCTATGGTAAAGGCAATATGATATCAAACGAACGCCCGTCCGGCTACTCCCCTTCATTCAAAGACCGCTCCTATAATTCTGATCGCCCCTCCTATCAATCGGCACCACTCAGACCCCGCGTTGAAGAAGACACCATCAAAACTGAAACCATCCAGATCGAGCGCAAGACTTTCATCCTCACCCTGAAAGAAAATCCTCGCGGTCGCTTCCTCCGCATCACCGAAGATGTCAACGGTCGCCGCGATAACGTCATCATCCCATCAACCGGCTTGGAAGATTTTTCAAAGATTCTTACGGCAATGGCGCAGGCAGGCAGCCAGCCACCATCACAGCCCAGTTAATTTCCGTTGAGCGACCACGCCCGACTTCGTCCCGGCCAGATTACGTAGCGCATCGGCGGTGCTGGAGGCCAAGGATGACGCGGAGATAGTTTCGCTCGACCGTTCTTTCGCTAAGCTTCCATCAACCGCCGCAATTTTCACTCACCCGCAACGCGTCGGGCGACCCTACCGTCTGCTTAAAAACGATTCATCGCTTCAAGCAATTTCTCATCCATCGACTCCAGCGCCATCCGCCCGTTCTCTAGCAGCCGTTTAATGTAGCTGCGCGCAGTGAACCGCGCTGCCGGATTCCTTCCCAACGAAACTCGCTAAGCACGGCGGTTCAGGTCTGGAAAAACTGCCAAGCGTTAATTTGTCGGAATGGTCAGAACGGGTCCCGTTGTCGCGGCGCTACCTTCGAGGAAGTTGAACAGAATCGTGACCACGGAAAGCGTTGTTTTGGAGGGCAAATCCGTTTGGTCGATCCAGAACCAATGGTCTCGGTAGGGCGCACACGCAAAGGACTGCTTAGGTTTTTCTTTGGAACTATGGATTGTGAACTCGAGAAGGAACTGCGATGCCTTAACCCGCACGATGCCCCCGGCAGCCACATGTTCGGAAGGGACCTGCACTCCAGCTCCCAATGTGACGAGGATCTGCATCAGAGACCGCGTGCGCATCCCAACTATTCCGGGTTCAGCCGACGTAGTATCGAAAACAACCTTCACCCGATTCGTTTGCTGCGGAATGTTTAACAATTCTTTGAGTCGGGCCAATTGCGGCTCCAGGTTCGCAACATTTTTTCCCGAACGAAATTGGATTGAAGTTTCGACCAAGGCCCCGACGTTGGTCGAATCGAACTCTGTCGCATGAGCGCGTTGCAGGGAGCCGATTAGTTGAAGCGACTGGTTAAACTCAGGGTCGCCCGGGAAAAATTGCCCGCCATAAACACCAAGATTGTCGTGCCCTTCCACCGACTTCACCGTCAATCCCAGGAGGAAGTCAGCCGGTTCGCCACCCTCGATCACAGACCAGAGCGCGTCCAGCGGAATGGGCGACATGAGCCCGTGCGCGAACTTTTGTCCGGTCAACGGCGCGTAGGTGATCGTTGGGCGATCGGTCAGTTTACCGGCAATTTCGCCGCCGGCAAAGGTGTCCCCGCGCAAGCTGGGCGGTGAATACTGGCCATTCACACGCAGTCCTGTTTCGAGAGTGTAGCCGGCGACGACCGAAGACACTTCGAGGAATGACGGCGCATCGCCATAGCGGGTTTTGACGATGTTCAACAGTAGTTGTTCTTTCCAGGAATCCGACACCGCCGATGAATAATGCATCCGGTCGCGTTTGATGGTTTCTGGACCGATGGAGTGGCATCCGGCACTGGACAGCAGTAGAGAGCATAGCAACGCATTCGCCAAAAATACCGTAAAGACGCTCTTGATGCTCATCACTCGCTCTTCAGCCGTTTCTGTCCTTCGACGACCTTATGCCATCCATACACAAACGAGAGCCGGAACCCATCCATCTTAAGATCAGTCGGGGCAGAGTCGCTAACCGTCGCCATGTAGCCGGCGGTAAGAGAAATATTGTCGTTGATCTGGTAACCGAAGGTAAAACCGATCCCGATGTTGTTTAGCGACTCACCGGCGACGCCGCTCACTGCCGACTTTCCACCCACAAAACAAGTGGCATCCACCGAACCCCAGAAATGTTCCGCGAAATCTCTCGTCAGATGTCCTTCCAATTCGAACATGGGATCCGTGCTGAGCTTGTGACCTACGTAATTGTTGTTGTCGGTGAATCCCCAGACCGAGGGCTGCACTTCGAGGGTTGTGCGCCGACCTGGCACCCAAGGTCCGATCTGCCAGATAAGCGGGGCTCCTATCCGTCCATACCAACGGTTCTGGCCCAGATTCAACGGTTGGCCGCTGTCGTACTCGCCGATGGGGAAGGCCACATCCATGATGATGTTCAGCGATAGCTTCGGTTCGTAGCGCAACACGTCTGGTATTGTCTTCAGCGCTTTGGGCCCGATCACGTTGATGCCCGCTTCAATCATTGGATCACCGAAGCCATTGGCGTCCTGATTAAAGCTATGGCCCGCGACAGTGGTTGTTCCTGAAATCCTCCCCATCGGCTCAAACACCGCAAGCGTCAGAGTGCGATCAAACAAGGGCATCACCCGGGCA
>Ga0265327_10002343_pt1 | contig 20192 bp, 17 predicted proteins | sample 41621metaG_FD_202089 | JGI IMG/M metagenome (GOLD analysis project Ga0265327, IMG submission 202089) | Rhizosphere microbial communities from Carex aquatilis grown in University of Washington, Seatle, WA, United States - 4-16-21 metaG | ecosystem: Host-associated > Plants > Roots > Rhizosphere...
TTATTCAGCATTGCACAACTGCTTAAAAACAAGGCACCTAGTATGCCAGTCACAATCTTCAATCGCATTGAATCCAAATTAGGTAATTTCATATCAATCATGTGCTAATTTCTTTCGGCTTAAGAGGTAAAACTATCAGGAAATGCGCACCGTGTTCAGATGGCAATAGTGATATATCACCACCATGAGCATCAACATATTCTTTGGCAATTGAAAGCCCTAAACCACTCCCGCTAACCAGACTGTCATAAAGACCATCGCCCCGGTAAAAAGGATCAAACAATTTTGCTCTGTCCGTGGCCATTACCCCGGGACCACCGTCATGAATTTCGAAAATTGCATTCAGATGATCCGTATAAGTTTTTAGCATAATGCTGGCACCAGAAGGGGTATATTTAATGGCATTTGAGACCAGATTATCAAGTATGGTGCGTAGTTTTTCTTCATCTGCAATCAAATTGAAGCTTGATAGCTGCTTATCAAGGATGATTTTTTTAGCGGTAATTGATAGCGAGTAAATTGAAATCACATTTTCAAGTAATACATCCATGCTGACATTTGTAGGTTTTAACTGCGGCTTCTGATATTGAACAGCGCTGTAGTTCAGCAAGTTCTCTATCATCTTCTGCAGGCGCAGGCTGCTCTCTTTGACGATTCCTGCAATCTCTTTTTGCTGTGGGCTTAAATTGCCACCTACCTCTTCACTTAGTAGTTCGCTGCCTTCTCTGATAGCGGTCAGCGGTGTTTTCAGTTCATGGGAAACATGCCTTAGAAAACGCTGCTTTTCTTGTTCCAGCCCATCGAGTTGCATTCTCAACCAATCCAATCGTTCACCAAGCGTGCGCAAGTCGCCCGGGCCATCAATGCTGATAGGATGCTGATACTCCCCCTCACCCAATCTTTTAATAGCAGCATCCATCCTTCTGATGGGCTGTGCTAATAGAAATGTGATAGCTGCGGCTACAATCAGAGCAACTGGAAGCAAAGTAATAGTCTGCGAAACTAGGAGGCGCTGGGTGCTCTCTGCAGTGATAGCAAGCTTTGCTGATTCCAGATCAATTTGCTTATTGATTTCAGAGACAATCAAATCGGCTTTGTCCGAGATGGCAAGAAATTTAATGATAGTAGATTCTGTAAAAGCTTTATCTGGTGTGGTATCTAGGATAGATTGATAAAGCCATTTTTCTTCAGTGCCCAAGGCCTCTAAAGATAGTTCTTGGCTGGATGTGATACCAAGTTTTCCCAATGTTAGTGTGGCTTGCGTTATTTGTAGATGTGCGTGTGTAAGGTTTTCCAGAAGTTGTCTGTCATGCAGAACAAAGTATTGTCTTGCACTACGTTCCATTAGCTTGAGTTGCTCCACTAGCAAGTGGCTCGCGCGAGTTGCTTGTACCGATTGCGTGACTGTATTACGGCTTTGCTCAGCAAGTCTATCCAGATGGACGGCTGCATTAATAAAAGCATACAGCAATGGCAGCAAGGCTAGTGCAAAGCCTATCAGTAATAGTTTTAAAAATGATCTTGGGTATGCAATTTTCAATCAGAGATTCCTAAGCCCAGTATAATGTTGGAATGTCATCCTTATCCCTTATTGTCGCCATTTCTGCAAATCGTGTCATTGGTATTAACAATACCTTGCCTTGGCATTTACCTGAAGACCTCAAACGCTTTCGGGCTTTGACTACTGGCCACCATATCATCATGGGCCGTAAGACCTACGAATCGCTCAATCGTTTACTACCGGGACGAACTACAGTAATTGTGACACGTAATGCTGATTACAAGGTGGAAGGTGCACTCATAGCCAATAGCCTGCAGCAGGCGATTAATATGTGTGGGGATGATCCGGAGGCTTTCCTGATCGGTGGTGCCGAGTTATATCTGGATGGCTTGAAGCTTGCAAATAAGTTATACATTACCGAGATTAAAGCCGAGTACGAAGGCGATGCTTTTTTCCCAGAATATGACCTGAGCCAGTGGGAATTGACCTCACGCGAAGCGCATAGCACCGCGCAAGGTCTTGCTTACGAATATCTCATCTATCAGCGCTAGCTGATCAAGCCTCTACGCAGTCAACGTAATAGCTGGATTTGCCATCATTGGTTTCTTTGACCAGACCATGCACATCGGTCTCAAAGCCAGGGAATAACTCATTGAATTCACGTGCGAATTTCAGGTAGTTGACGATAATCCTATTGAAACGCTCACCTGGGATGAGCAAAGGAATGCCCGGTGGGTAAGGCGTTAGTAATACCGCAGTGATGCGGCCTTCCAGTTCTTCTATCGCTACACGGTCAATCTTGCGATGCGCCATCTTGGCAAATGCATCTGTGGGCTTCATCGCTGGAACCATGTCCGACAGATACATCTCTGTGGTCAGGCGTGCCACGTCATTGGCTTTATATACTTCATGGATTTGTGTGCAAAGCTCGCGCAAGCCCATGCGTTCATAGCGAGGTTGTTTTTGCACAAATTCTGGCAGTACTTTCCACAATGGTTGGTTCTTGTCGTAGTCATCCTTGAACTGCTGTAAGGCGGCGACCATAGTGTTCCAGCGGCCTTTGGTAATGCCAATGGTGAACATGATGAAGAATGAATAAAGACCAGTCTTCTCAACAATAACGCCGTGTTCAGCCAAGTACTTGGTCACGATGGCTGCAGGGATGCCGAATTCCTCAGAGAAGTCGCCATGTATATCTAGCCCTGGCGTGATGATGGTAGCCTTGATTGGATCGAGCATATTGAAGCCTTCAGACAGATTGCCGAAACCATGCCAGCTTTCACCAGCTTTCAGCATCCAGGCTTCACGCTCTTCAATACCCTCTTCGGATAAGTCATCAGGCCCCCAGACCTTGAACCACCAGTCAGTGCCCCATTCTTCATCCACCTTGCGCATCGCGCGGCGGAAATCCAGCGCTTCCATGATGGATTCTTCTACCAATGCAGTACCACCGGGCGCTTCCATCATTGCTGCTGCAACGTCGCAACTGGCGATGATCGAATACTGCGGGCTGGTTGAGGTATGCATCAGATATGCTTCGTTGAACATATCTCTGTCCAGCCTGATGTTTTCTGCATCCTGCACCAGGATTTGCGAGGCCTGACTTAAGCCCGCCAATAACTTATGCGTGGATTGTGTCGAGAACACCATGGATTCCTTGCAGCGTGGTCTTTCTGCGCCTATGGCATGGTAATCACCATAGAAGTCATGGAAAGTTGCGTGTGGTAACCATGCTTCGTCGAAGTGCAAGGTGTCGATCTTGCCATCCAGCATTTCCTTGATTTCTTCTACGTTATACAACACACCATCATAGGTTGATTGGGTAATGGTCAGCACACGTGGCTTGGCATTCTTGTCAGTCGCAAACGGGTTGCGCTCGATCTTTTTCTTGATGTTTTCCCATTCAAACTCTTCTTTTGGAATTGGTCCGATGATGCCGAAGTGATTACGTGTTGGCATCAGGAATACCGGGATTGCGCCCGTCATGATGATGGAATGCAGTACTGATTTGTGGCAATTGCGGTCCACAACCACGATATCGCCCGGCGCTACCGTTGAGTTCCAGACGATCTTGTTTGAAGTAGATGTACCGTTAGTCACAAAATACAGGTGATCACAGTTATAGATACGCGCTGCATTGCGCTCAGAAGCGGCAACTGGGCCAGTATGGTCCAATAATTGGCCAAGCTCATCTACTGCGTTACAGACGTCTGCACGCAGCATATTCTCGCCAAAGAACTGGTGGAACATCTGTCCAACTGGTGATTTCAGGAAAGCAACGCCGCCTGAGTGACCAGGGCAGTGCCATGAATATGAACCATCGGCGGCATAGTGCACCAGCGCCTTAAAGAATGGAGGCGGCAGGCTATCCAGATAGGTCTTGGCTTCACGAATAATGTAACGCGCAACGAACTCTGGCGTATCTTCAAACATATGGATGAAGCCATTGAGTTCACGCAGGATCTCATTCGGGATATGGCGGCTGGTACGAGTCTCGCCGTGCAGAAAAATCGGTATTTCTTCGTTGCGATAGCGAATCTCATCGACAAACTTGCGTAGGTTATCCAGCGCTTCCGGTTTTTCTTCGATGAATTCTTCATCGTCAATTGACAAGATGAAGGCGGAAGCACGACTCTGTTGTTGAGCGAAGGATGTGAGGTCGCCATAACTGGTCACACCAAGGACTTCAAAACCTTCTTCTTAATCGCTTTGGCGAGTACGCGGATGCCAAGGCCAGAAGAATTTTCAGAACGGAAATCTTCGTCAATGATGACGACTGGGAAACGGAATTTCATTGTTTACTTTCTGTATGAAGTAGAGAGTAAAGAGAGGTGAGCCGAAAGACTGAATGAGTGAACGCTTGAATTAGCGTACTTTTGACTCATTAGTTTCGGCTCTCGCTTTGCTAAATCTTAGGCAGTGTTACACCGACCTGGCCTTGATACTTGCCGCCACGGTCTTTATAAGAGGTTTCGCAAACATCATCTTCGTCAGCCTCAAAAAACAGTACTTGAGCACAGCCTTCATTGGCGTAGATTTTAGCTGGTAGGGGGGTGGTATTGCTGAATTCAAGTGTTACATAGCCTTCCCATTCAGGTTCGAATGGCGTGACATTCACAATGATGCCGCAACGTGCGTAGGTTGATTTACCTAAACAGATTGTGAGTACATTACGTGGGATACGGAAATACTCGACCGTACGCGCCAAGGCAAATGAATTGGGAGGGATGATGCAGTAATCTGCATTCACTTCTACAAATGAGTTTGGATCGAAGTTCTTAGGGTCAACGATAGTGCTATTCAGGTTAGTGAAAAGCTTGAATTCCTTGGAGCAACGAATATCGTAACCATAGCTGGAAGTGCCATAAGAAACCATGCGCTGGCCGTCTGCTGTCATCTTGACTTGATTAGGCTCAAATGGCTCTATCATGCCGTGTTGTTCCGCCATACGGCGTATCCATTTGTCGGATTTAATGCTCATGGTTAATTTTCAGCTAAGTGGTTGAAAAGAGAACCGCATTATAAGGCGGTTATATTTTTTTGTGACGAATTTATCGTAAAACTTCAAGAAAAAATCCCCTTCACAAAGATTCTCTGCAAAGGGGATTTTTCAGGAGGTCAAACAGGGATTACTTAGCGTCGCCACCAAGTGCAATGCTGTAGCGCCAGAACTGATCTTCAGCCTCAAAAATCACTTTTGATGCTTCAGGGTCACTGCTGCCTGCCGGGTACTGATGCACGGGTTTGCGATCCTTTGCCCAAGCTTCAATCACGGGGTCCACCAAGCGCCATTGAGCCTCAACTTCGCTGATGTGCAGGTACTGCGAGTTATCACCTTCCATCAGGTTAAGTAGCAAGGCCTCGTAGGCATCTACAGTCTCATCGCCATCCTGACGGTTGGCTGCATCCAGTTCAATGGTGCGGGTGTTGATATCCAGGCCGGGAATCTTGGATTGAATCTCCAGTTTGATACATTCGCGTGGCTGGATGCCGATGATGAGCCAGTTCTGTTGTTGGCCATCACCGATTTGCAGTGGTGCTTTCTTGAAGCGAACACAGATGCGAGTGTCAGCTTCGTGCAGACGTTTGGCCGTGCGGATATAGAACGGCACACCTTGCCAGCGAGGGTTGTCGATAAAGAGTTTAAGTGCGGCATAGGTTTCAACCACGCTGCTACTGTCACCGAGTTCATCCAAATAGCCTGGCACTTTTTCACCATTGACCTCACCAGCAGAATACTGCGCACGGAAAGCATGCTTGCTCAGTTCATTGACTGGAATAGGGCGAATCGCTTCAAGCACCTTGATCTTCTCAGCACGCACAGCGTCCGGGCTCAAGTCTTTAGGCAGTTCCATGGTGGTTAGCGCTAATGTTTGCAGCACGTGGCTTTGAATCATGTCGCGCAGAGCGCCAGTGGCGTCATAGAACTGAGTGCGGTCACCCACACCGAGCATCTCAGTGTTGGTGATCTGTACGTGGTCGATGTAATCCTTGTTCCACAACGGCTCAAGCACAGTGTTAGCAAAACGTTGTAGCAGGATATTTTGTAATGCAGATTTACCGAGGTAATGGTCGATACGGTAGATCTGGCTTTCTTTCAGGTGCTTGGAAATCGAAGTCTGCAATTCCTTAGCAGATGGCAAGTTCGTACCGAATGGCTTCTCAATCACTACACGGCGCCAATATTTCTCTTCATTCAGCAAGTCAACAGAAGCTAGTTGGTCTACCACTGGTGCGAAGTCGCTCGGTCGTACTGAGAGGAAATAGGCGAAATTCTGTGGGAACACCTTCTCGTTCGACAGCGCAGCTTTCATTTTTTTGAAAGCATCAGGGTCGGTCGGTGGGTTCGCATGGTAATGGTTACGCGCGATGAAGCGCTTGAATACTTCCTGGTCATAACCTTTCTTGAACTTGGCATCGAGCATGCCCTTAATTTCTGCATGCCAAGCTTCCTGGCTCACTTCGCCACGGCCCACAGAAAGAATTGCCATGTCCTTAGGTAGACGGCCAATAGAATCAAGTCTGAAAAGGCCCGGCATCAATTTGACGCGGGAGAGGTTGCCACTGGCGCCAAACAAAACCAGGGTGCATGGGTCGATTTGTTTTGTCATTGCTAAACTTTCACTCAGAAATACAGATGGGAGATGCCAAGCATCTCCCGTGGTTGATTATTTATCGTTTACTGATTTGACGAAGTGACCACCAAAGCCGTTACGCATCATAGATAGCAGCTTGTAGCTGTAACCGGTTGCGTCCTGGCTTCTGAATCGCGCTTGTAGCGCCAGAGTCAGCACTGGTGCAGCAACACCTTGCTCAACCGATTCCATCACTGTCCAGCGGCCTTCGCCAGAGTCAGCAACGTATGGAGCAACAGCAGTCAGTTCTTGGTCTTCCTTCAGTGCGTCGGCAGTCAGATCGAGCAGCCAGCTACGTACTACTGAACCATGGCGCCAGAGTTCGGTGATCTGAGCCAGATCAAGGTTCAAGTCTTCCTTGCCTTTGAGCAAGTCCAAGCCTTCAGCCATCGCCTGCATCATGCCGTATTCGATACCGTTGTGTATCATCTTGGTAAAGTGGCCTGCACCAATTGGGCCTACATGTGCCCAGCCGCGATCTTTAGCAGGGGCCAATGCAATCAGGATAGGCTCTACGGTTTTTGCTACATCAGCATTTGCGCCGACCATTAAACAGTAGCCGTTTTCCAGACCCCATATGCCGCCAGAAGTACCCGCATCCATAAAGCCGATACCACGCTCAGCTAGCCACGCACCACGTCGTTGGCTATCTTTGTAATTGGAGTTGCCACCGTCAATAATGATGTCACCTTTGGACAGCATTTGTGCGAGGTCCTGAATCTGAATTTCGGTTGGTGCGCCACTTGGCAGCATCAGCCAGATAATACGCTTGGCGTTCGGTTCGGATTCAGTGAGTTTGGAGACAGCGTCAGCAACTGATGTTGCGCCTATCATGCCTTCTTTTTCTACGAGCTGATTTATTACTTCGGCGCTTCTATCGTAGCCAACAACTGAGATACCACTACGTAATAAACGGGTGGTCATGTTGCCGCCCATTTTGCCCAAGCCTACCATTGCAATCTTCATTGATATATTTCCTTGATGAGGGTGATGTTTCGTTATCTTTTGTAAGAGAACATTTTGTAAGTTACTGGTTGGTAAATTACAATTTAATATTGTAACTGAAAAGACTTATGCAAAACATGACGCAAACGCTAAAAATAAACGGCCAAGACTCACGCTGGCACGGCTTTACCACCCAAAACGACATCAATCAGGCAGTACTCAAACGTATTCTCGATGCAGCCAACGAAGCGATTGCAGCACGCGGTCGTTTTTCTATCGTACTTGCAGGTGGTTCGACTCCCAAGAGCGTATTTGCCATGTTAAAAGATGCCGATGCAGATTGGTCTAAATGGCACATTTTCTATAATGATGATCGTTGTCTGCCTGTCGATCATATTGAGCGTAATAGCCTCATGGCAGCCACAACCTGGTTGAACCACGTAGCAATTCCCAAGAGTCAGATTCACGACATCCCAACTGAATTAGGCCCTGTTGAAGGTGCCAAAGCCTATGCAAAGACCATCGCAGACTTTGGTACTTTTGATGTTGTTTTATTAGGGCTTGGTGAAGATGGCCATACTGCCAGTCTTTTCCCCGGCCATGCGGTTGATAACAGTGCCGACGTCGTGCCAGTATTTGATTCGCCTAAGCCACCTGCTGAGCGGGTGACGATGAGCCAGAACCGCCTCAACGACACACGTGAAGTGATTTTTCTGGTGACTGGCGCTGGTAAGCAAGATGCCGTGAATAACTGGTGGAAAGGTGAGCCTATCCCAGCAACCTTGATCCGGCCGGCTGCTGGTGTCGATGTGTACTATTTTGGTGTGAATATCTAATTCAACCAATAATAAAAAAGGGGCTTGATGCCCCTTTTTTATTACGCAAAGTTAACTTTAGGTATTCTGAATCACGATATTCGGGAATTTACTGCTGTGATCCAAGGCCAGGTCTGCGATCTTGATTGCGGTGTCACGGGCGATCTTCTTGTAGATGGCGGCAATCGCACCATATGGGTCTGCCACTACAGTTGGTTCACCACCATCAGCCTGTTCGCGGATCTTAATGTCTAGTGGTAGCGATCCTAGCAACTCTACGTTGTAATCATTACTCATGGCAGCGCCACCGCCTGCACCGAAGATATGCTCTTCATGGCCGCAGTTGCTACAGATATGGGTGCTCATATTTTCAACAATGCCGAGGATGGGGATGCCGACTTTTTCAAACATCTTCAGGCCTTTACGCGCATCCAACAGGGCGATGTCTTGCGGCGTTGTGACGATAATGGCGCCAGTGACCGGCACTTTTTGTGAGAGCGTGAGTTGAATATCACCGGTACCTGGTGGCAGATCGATGACTAGGTAATCCAGATTCTTCCAGCGTGTGTCGCGTAGCAGCTGTTCAAGCGCACCAGTCACCATGGGGCCACGCCAGACCATAGGGGTATCGACATCAACCAAAAAGCCGATAGACATGGCCTGTATGCCGTGGCGTTGCATCGGTTCTATACTTTTTCCGTCTTCGCTGTCTGGGCGGCCAGAGATGCCCAGCATCTGCGGCTGTGATGGCCCATAAATATCTGCATCTAATAGACCGACCTGCGCGCCTTCAGCAGCAAGTGCTAATGCCAGATTGACTGCAGTGGTCGATTTACCCACGCCACCTTTGCCCGAGGCAACAGCGATGATGTTCTTTACATTCGGGATTAATTGCACGCCACGTTGCACACTGTGCGAGACGATGCGGCTGCCGATATTGATAGCGATAGTGCCAATGCCAGCAATGGTTTTCAGGCGAGCATCGATGAGTGACTTGATGCTATCGAACTGGCTGTTAGCAGGGTAGCCCAGCACAATATCCAAAGAGACGTTGTTACCGTCGATTTTGATATTCTTGGCAGACTTGCTCGAAACAAAATCTTTGCCGGTATTTGGATCTATCGTTTCTTTGAGTATATTCTGGATATCTTGCTCAGCAATTGCCATTTCAGTCTTTCAAATAATTCTTGAGTAAATGATTCGGGTATTTTAACGCATGTGAAACATGCCGTCATTTGCTAAAATGGCGTCAATTACAGAACATTCAAGCCCCAATACACTTCATGACCCGAAAAATCTTAGTCACATCTGCGCTGCCATATGCCAATGGCAGTATTCACCTCGGCCATCTTGTTGAATATATTCAAACTGATATCTGGGTACGCTTCCAGAAAATGCAAGGTCATACCGTACATTATGTATGTGCTGACGACACCCACGGCACCCCGATTATGTTGCGTGCTGAAAAAGAGGGTATTACCCCGGAACAACTGATTGCGCGCGTGCATGAAGAGCACAGTGCAGATTTCGCTGATTTTCTGGTGCAGTTCGATAATTATTACTCAACCAATTCAGAAGAAAACCGTGAATTGGCGAGTGGTATCTATAAAGCGCTCAAGGCCAATGGCAAGATCGTGGTGAAAACCATTGAGCAGTATTTTGACCCCGTCAAAAACATGTTCCTGCCAGATCGCTTTATCAAAGGCGAATGCCCGAAGTGCCATGCCAAAGACCAGTATGGTGATTCCTGTGAAGTGTGTGGTGCGACCTACAGCCCGACTGAGCTGATCAACCCATTCTCAGCAGTATCTGGTGCCACCCCGGTGCGCAAGGAAACTGAACACTACTTCTTCAAGCTTTCAGAGTGTAGTAATTTCTTGCGTGCATGGACGCGCTCGGGCACCTTGCAGTCGGAAGCAGCCAACAAGATGAATGAATGGCTGGGCGAAGCAGGGGAGAATAAGCTCTCAGATTGGGATATCTCACGCGATGCGCCATATTTCGGCTTCGAGATACCAGATGCACCAGGCAAGTATTTTTACGTATGGTTGGATGCGCCTATCGGTTACATGGCCAGCTTCAAGAATCTGTGCAGCAAGAATGGCTTGGATTTTGATGAGTACTGGAAGAAAGATTCTACAACAGAGCTTTATCACTTCATCGGTAAAGACATCCTCTATTTCCACGCCTTATTCTGGCCTGCAACGCTGGAATATTCAGGCTATCGCAAACCAACTAATGTCTTCTCGCATGGCTTCCTGACGGTTAATGGCGAGAAAATGTCGAAGTCACGCGGCACCTTCATTACTGCACGTAGCTACTTGGAACATGTGAAGAATCCTGAATACCTGCGTTACTACTATGCAGCCAAGTTGAATGGCTCGATGGAAGATATCGACCTCAACCTCGAAGATTTCACAGCGCGCGTGAATAGTGATCTGGTTGGTAAATACATCAATATTGCTAGCAGAACTGCTGGATTTATTACGAATAGGTTTGATGGAAAGTTGGGTGAGCTGCCGATTGAGTGGTCACAACAACTACAGAGTGAGTTTATGTCTCCAGATGCTTGGGAAAAGATAGGGCTATATTATGCAGATCGTGATTATGGTCGGGCATTACGTGAAATTATGCGTTTGGCTGATGTAGCCAATCAGTATATAGCTGACAAAGAGCCATGGAAATTGGCCAAGTTGGCAGGTTCTGAAGATGAGTTGCACAAAGTCTGTTCACTTGCTATCAACCTTTTCTGGTTATTAACGGTTTACCTCAAGCCTGTGCTCCCAGAAATTGCGAAAAATGTACAAAAATTCCTGAATCTTGATGACTATAAAATGCACTGGAACCAGTATTCTGTTCTTTTGGCAGGACATCAAATTAATAAATACGAACCGCTAGTTACCCGTATCGACCCTAAGCAGATTGAAGCCATGACCGAAGCCAATAAAGAATCCCTGCAACAAGCGGCACCAGCACCTGCGGTCATTGCAGCGCCTGCTGCTGAAGAAGCGAATTACATTTCCATCGACGATTTCACCAAGGTGGATTTACGTATCGCCAAGATCGTGAATGCAGAGCATGTGGAAGGTGCTGAGAAACTCCTTAAGCTGAGTTTGGATATTGGTGAAGCAGCACCTCGTCAGGTGTTTGCCGGCATCAAGTCTGCCTATGACCCGGAAACGCTGAAAGGTCGGCTGACCGTCATGGTGGCCAACTTGGCACCACGCAAGATGAAGTTTGGTATGTCTGAAGGCATGGTGCTGGCTGCCAGTGATGAGCGTGGTGGCCCATTCATACTTTCACCTGATAGCGGTGCGCAGCCTGGTATGCGCGTGAAATAATCAGTTGCTGGAAACAAAAAGCCCTGACTAATCGAGTCAGGGCTTTTTTATGAAACATAAAAACAGCTTATTTCTTCTTATCTGCTGCTTTTACCTCTTTCTCAGGTTTGCCCGCAGTAGCAGCCTTAGCATTGCCCACTACCACATCTTTTTTGAGACCTTCAATGGTTTTCGCACCAAAGCCTGGTACGTTATCCAGATCACTGACTGACTTGAAATTACCATTTTTCTTGCGGTAATCAATAATAGCCTGCGCTTTTGAAGGGCCAACACCACTCAATGATTCGAGTTGTTCTTTAGAGGCGGTGTTGAGGTCAACGGCGGCATAAGTGCTGAGTGAGAAACTTAATAAGACAAACAGCAGGAGCAGAGATTTTTTCATTACTTATTTCCCCTTGTGTGAATTAAAAAAACACTTCAACCGAAGTGTTTTTCTATCATACGCCGAAATACTTTTTATGAAAAAGCTGCGATTTCTTCTGAGATTGCTTCAAGTGCGGCAAGTGGCGATGCTGCTTGTGTGATAGGGCGACCGATGACCAGATAGCTGGCGCCATTTTGCAAAGCCATGGAGGGTGTAACGACTCGAGATTGATCATCCAGACTAGCATTGGCAGGGCGTATGCCGGGTGTGACCAGACAGAAATCCTGACCGATATGCTGTCTTAACATGCTGGCTTCTTGAGCAGAGCAGACTACGCCATTGAGACCTGAAGCTTTGGTGAGCTTTGCTAGGTTTAATACCTGATCTTCTATGCTACCAGCTACGCCGATTTGTGCCAGTGTCTGCTGATTCATGCTGGTGAGCACAGTGACTGCAATCAGCAGCGGGTTATGACCACTCTTGCTAACGCCTTCCTTGGCAGCTTCCATCATGGCCTGGCCACCACTGGCGTGTACATTCAGCATCCATACGCCCAGTTTGCTGGCTGCTTCGCAGGCTTTGGCAACGGTATTGGGGATGTCGTGGAATTTGAGATCCAGAAATACACCAAATTCTTTATTGACTAGTTGCTCCACCAAAGCAGGGCCTGCAGCCGTAAAAAGCTCTTTACCGACCTTGATGCGGCATAGTTGAGGATTAAGCTGATCTACCAGCTTGAGCGCTGATTGTGCGTCAGCGTAATCGAGGGCAACAACAATTTTAGGGTCTGTTATGTTACTCATACTGCATTTTCATTGGGTTCTGGGTTGATGGATTCCCAAGCATTGCAGGCTGGGCATTGCCAGTGGAAATTCTTGGCACGGAAACCACACTGGTCACAGCAGTAAGCATTGCGATTGCCTATGGCGTTGCGCACAGTTTGCTGGGTCAGGTGGATATCCTTGTCATCAGTTTCGTAGAGGGCTCGTGCATTCAGTAATTGTTCTAGTGTTCTTAATGTTGGTTTTTTAGTGAGCTCTTCTCGCGCGAGCTTTGCAGCTTGCTCGGGGCCTTGTTCAGTTAGTGTGGTCTCATAAACTACATTGAGAAGAGATGGCTGCTTATAGACTTGAAGATAAGTATTTAGCTGCTGAAGACCTTCTTGTAGTTTATTGAGGGCGCGGTAACTGGCGAGCATTTTGACGGCAACTAACCCCAGATATTCCGGCTTCTGAAATTCAATACGCTTCCAGATGGAAATAGCGACTTTGTGAGCGCCTTCCGCCGCCTCCATATCGCCCAGCATGGCATTGGCACGGATACAGTTTTTATTGGCGTCTATCGCCATACTGAGCTCATGGCGAGCAGTATGGTTATCATTTGCAAGCATCGATTTAACCGCCATCTCGCAGTAATACTGAGCGATCTCAACGCGGAAAGGGATGCCAGATAGACGCTCCAGCTCAGTTGCAATCTCCACTGCGCGTTCCCACTCACGTTCTCTCACGTAAATTTCCAGCAATGCTCTTAACGCTGGTTGTTTGTAGCGACTGTCATCTAGAGACTTGAATAGTTCTTCAGCACGATCAAGCAGACCTGCCTTGAGGTAATCCTGAGCCAGTTCGGCCATCACGGCCATCTTTTGTGGCTCTGGCAGTTCCTTTCGTTCCAGCAGGTTCAGATGCAAATGGATGGCGCGATCAACTTCGCCGCGTCTGCGAAATAAACTGCCTAATGCAAAGTGTAGTTCCAGTGAGTCGGCATTGGCTTCAACCGCTTCGACAAAAGCCTCAATTGCTTTGTCGTGCTGGTCTGTGATCAGGAAGTTCAGGCCTTTGAAGTACGCTGCAGGCAGGGCGCTGGATTCTGAAAGCAATTGTTGGATATCGACACGCGCAGCTAGCCAGCCCAGAGTGAAAAACAAGGGTAAAGCCAGCAGCCACCAGTACTCAAATTCCATCATAAATATTCTTCAATCAATCAGTTTGATGTGGGTTCAGTTGCTTCAGCTCTTTTTTCATCGACATGATCTCTCGCCGTTGGCGTATGAATAAGCCGAGAAATGAAATGATGCCAGCTAATGCGCCGAGTGCAAAAGTAATGAGCAACATCAGTGATAGTGGGGCTTGCCAGACAAAGCCCAGATAATAGTTTATTTCCGCGGGCTGCATGTTTTTTGAAGCAAAACTGAGCAGGGAAATAAATAGTAAAAAGAATAAGGCTGTATAGATATATCGCATAGCGCTAATTTTACCTAAGGCGATGGCTAATAACCTAATGATTCATGTAGCAAGACGAAAAAAACGGCAGACATCACGAGGATGCTGCCGTTTGATTTTAATCTGACAACGAATTACTCAGCCAAATCTACGCGCTCACGCAATTCCTTACCAGCCTTGAAGTGAGGTACATATTTCTGTGGTACCTGTACTTTAGTGCCAGTTTTGGGGTTGCGACCCAAACGTGGTGGACGGTAGTTTAAGCTGAAGCTACCGAAGCCTCTGATTTCAATACGTTCGCCTGATGACAGGTTATCCGACATAGAATCAAGGATGGTTTTAACTGAAAGTTCAGCATCCTTGACTACAAGTTGAGGAAACCGAGCAGCAAGCTTGGCAATCAATTCTGATTTGGTCATGGCGAGATTGCCTTATTCGTTATTCTTGCCGTCAAGCTTTGCCTTGAGCAGCGCGCCAAGATTGGTGGTACCAGCAGTGCCAGCATTATCATTGCTGAACTTCTGGATCGCATCAGATTCTTCGGCGATGTCTTTAGCCTTGATGGACAAGTTGATTGAACGGTTCTTGCGGTCAATGTTGAGGATGCGACCTTCAACTTCATCACCTTCCTTAAGGACGGTGGTTGCATCTTCAATTTTTTCGCGAGAGATTTCAGAAGCGCGCAGATAAGCTTCAACTTCGGTGTCCAGAGTGATAGTTGCACCCTTGGCATCGATAGACTTAACAACACCCTTAACGATTGCACCCTTGTCATTGACTGAAGTGTAAGCGGTGAACGGATCGCTATCCATTTGCTTAACACCAAGAGAGATACGCTCTTTCTCAACATCAATGCTCAGCACAACAGCAGAGAGTTCGTCACCCTTCTTGTAGTTGCGAATCGCTTCTTCGCCAGTTTGGTTCCATGACAGATCAGACAAGTGAACCAGACCATCAATGCCACCTGGCAAGCCGATAAACACACCGAAGTCAGTAATAGACTTGATCTGACCGCTGACCTTGTCACCCTTCTTGTGAGTAGCTGCGAAGTCATCCCATGGGTTGGCTTGGCATTGCTTCATGCCCAGTGACAGACGGCGACGTTCTTCGTCGATTTCCAGAATCATGACTTCTACTTCGTCGCCCAATTGAGCGATCTTGGCAGGATGTACGTTCTTGTTGGTCCAATCCATTTCTGAAACGTGTACCAGACCTTCAATGCCTGGCTCGATTTCAACGAATGCGCCGTAGTCAGTCAAGTTAGTAACCTTACCGAACAAGCGTGTGCTCATTGGGTAACGGCGAGCCAATGCAACCCATGGGTCATCGCCCAGTTGCTTGATGCCCAGTGAAACACGGTTTTTCTCTTGATCGAACTTGAGGATCTTGGCTTCAACTTCTTCACCAACTGTCAGCACTTCTGATGGGTGCTTAACACGGCGCCATGCCAGATCGGTAATGTGCAAGAGACCATCAATACCGCCTAAGTCAACGAATGCACCGTAATCGGTAATGTTCTTAACGATACCCTTAACAACTGCGCCTTCTTTCAGTGAGCCCATCAGAGCTTCACGGTCAGCACCTAAGCTAACTTCGAGAACTGCGCGGCGTGAAACCACAACGTTGTTACGCTTGCGGTCCAGCTTGATAACCTTGAAATCCCACTCTTTGTTTTCGTAAGGAGTGGTGTCCTTAACTGGGCGCAGATCAACCAATGAACCTGGCAGGAAGGCGCGGATACTGTTAACCATAACAGTCAGACCACCCTTAACGCGACCATTAACCATACCCTTGATGATACGGCCTTCGTTCATTGCTTCTTCCAGATCCAGCCATGCAGCCAGACGTTTTGCTTTTTCACGTGAAAGCTTGGTAGAGCCGTAGCCATCTTCCAGTGATTCGATACAAACTTTAACGAAATCACCAACATTCACTTCAAGTTCACCGCGGTCATTACGGAACTCTTCCGCCGCGATAACGCTTTCTGATTTAAGACCTGCGTTGACGATCACAAAGTCGTCATCGATTGAAACTACCTCTGCGGTGATTACTTCACCGGAGCGCATTTCCTGGCGTGCCAGGCTTTCCTCAAAAAGTGCTGCGAAACTTTCGCCCATAGATGAGGGGGTTGAAATTGAAGCTTTAGCCATTAAAAAATTACCTAAAAATCCCGACGTGCGACGGGGAAATTAAAAAAAGCCATGAACCAGTGCAGTTCATAGCAACCTATTTCGTAAACCCAGTATTCTACATCAAATCTCTAAATTAACTAGGATTTTTACTGTTTTCCAACACTACTTCCACAGCCTGTTCTATGGTCATGTGGTCAGTTTCCAATAATACGGCATCGCTCGCTTTTAAGAGAGGAGCAACTGCTCGTTGTTGATCTCTAGCATCTCGTTGACGTAAATCATCCAGAATTTGCGCTAGGTTAGCATTTATTCCTTTTGACATCAACTGCTTATAGCGCCTTTCCGCTCTGGTCTCGGCGGTTGCTGTCAGGTAAATCTTGCTGTAAGCATCGGGGAAAACAACCGTTGCCATATCGCGGCCATCGGCTACTAGGCCTGGGGATTTGCGGAAGCTGTGCTGTAAGTCGTTCAATGCCAGCCTGACAGCAGGATGCACAGCAACCTCTGATGCGCCTTTGCCCATGGCTTCGGTACGCACATCTTCGCTGACAATTTCTCCATCGAGGTAAATTTCACCCAGTGAAAATTTGATATTCAGCTTAGCTGCCATTGCGGCCAAGGCCGATTCATCTTGCCAGCTAATACCATTTTTATAGGCGGCAAGGGCGACAATTCGGTAGAGGGCACCAGAGTCCAGATAATGGTAGCCAAGTTTCTCAGCAACTATCTGGGCAACAGTACCTTTACCCGAAGCTGATGGACCGTCAATGGCGATGACTGGTGGTTTTGATGATGCAACAATCGTTGCGAATCTTTCAAAGTAATCAGGAAAGGTCTTGGCCACACATTTTGGGTCATTAATCCGGATAGGTGTATTTCCTAAAGAAACGAGAGAGAAGCACATCGCCATGCGGTGGTCATCATAAGTGTCAATAGCTGCATCTGGCGTCAATGTCATTGGCGGGGTGATGGATATGTAATCAAAACCTTCTTCTACCACTGCGCCCAATTTACGTAACTCTGTTGCCATTGCTGTCAATCGGTCAGTTTCCTTAACACGCCAGCTGGCCACATTGCGTAAGGTTGTCGTGCCATCAGCAAACAAAGCAGCTATGGCTAGCGTCATCGCGGCATCAGGGATATGGTTGCAATCCAAGTCTATTGCTTTCAGTTTGCCATTTAGACTTTTGGCTTCTATCCAGTTCTCACCATACTGGATATCAACACCCATTAATGCGAGCGCTTCGGCAAAACGTACATCACCCTGAATGCTGTTTTTACCTATGCCGTGAACTCGTACTGGCCCGCCTGCAATACCGCCTGCAGCCAGAAAATAGGAAGCTGACGAGGCATCACCCTCAACATAGACGGTACCGGGTGACATATAAAGGCTGTTCGCAGGGATAGTGAATTTCTGCCAACCTTCACGTTGGACAGTTACGCCAAAATTCGCCATCAGATTTAATGTGATTTCGATATAAGGTTTTGAAATCAGCTCACCTATCACTTCAATCGTGAACTCTTTACCCGTTAGTGGCAGTGCCATCAGTAACGCAGTCAGGAACTGGCTGGAAACATTGCCCTTGATTTTGATGGGCTCATTATTGCGAATACTGGCTGGAGATATGCTGAGTGGTGGAAAGCCTTCATTGCCTGTGTAATCAATCACTGCACCTGCCTGACGCAAGGCATCAACTAAGTCACCTATAGGCCTCTCGTGCATGCGGGCGACGCCGGATAGCTGGTAATTGCCATTGGATAAGGCAAGTGCGGCAGTTAAAGGACGAAAAGCAGTCCCTGCGTTTCCTAAAAACAAATCAGCCTGTTTGACGGGGAAGGCGCCACGAGTGCCAATCACGCGCCAATTGTTACCACCCGTTTTTTCTAGAGATACACCTAGTGCTTTGAGCGCGTCCAGCATGCGATCCGTGTCATCTGAAGCAAGTAGATCACGAATCTCGGTTGTGCCGCTGGCAAGTGCTGCCAAAAGTAATGTGCGGTTGGAAATGCTTTTTGAACCGGGAAGGGTGATATCCCCGCTGGCCTTGCTGGCTGCTTTAAGTGCTAGTGATTCCATTATTGCTTATCTGAATTTGTAATATGTTGGTTGCCCCAGTTACGGCGTGCTTCGCTCGCTCGCTCAAACAAGGCTTGCAGACCAGCTGCATCATTGTTTTCTAACAGCGATTTAAGCAAAGCCATTTCTATCTGGTAGGCACTAATTTCACTGAGCAGCGCATCTCGATTAGCAATACTAATGTCACGCCACATTTCTGGTGAACTTGCTGCAATCCGCGAGAAGTCTCTGAACCCACCTGCAGCAAATGAAAAGAGTTGTTTTGCGTTGCTGCGTGAGGCTAAGTCATCTACTAGCGCAAATGCCAATAGATGTGGCATGTGGCTGACGGCAGCAAAAATTGCATCGTGTTCTTCTGCGCTCATCTCGGTGACGCGCGCGCCAGCGATTTGCCAGAGCTGGCTGATTGTTGCCAAGGCTTGTAAATCAGTTTCCTGAGCCGGTGTCAGCACAACATTTTTATTATCAAATAGATCAGCGCGTGCCGCGGTAACACCACTTTTCTCAGCTCCTGCAATCGGATGACCAGCAACAAACTGCCTGAATTTAGATCCCAGAATTTCTTTGGCACAGGCGATGACATCACCTTTGGTGCTGCCAGCGTCAGTGACAACTGTGCCAGCTTCAAGGTGATTTTCAATCAGCTTAAGTATGATCGGTGTTTGTGCTACAGGCGTTGCGATTACTACTACATCGGCCCCGGCAATTGCAGCTATAGGGTCAGGCTCGGCCTCGTTAATTACCCCAAGATCAATTGCTTTTTGCATGTTGTCGCCAGATCGACCGACGCCAACGATATGCAGTGATGGGGATGTTCTTTTTAGGGCCAGTGCCAAAGAGCCACCAATCAGGCCGACACCGAAAATGACGAGTTTTTTCACTGGTGAATTTATTAGAAATACAAAAAACGAATTGTAGCACGCGTTAGCGTTATGGATTCTGTGAGGAGAAGTGCTGTGGGAGCAGATAGCAATAACGGCGTTCTAGTTGGAGGGGCTCAATCCTGACTAAAACGCCGCTTGCTTGGAGATGACATTGAATAAGATATATAGCTATGCAAAAAGTTCAAACCTATCCAATAAATTTTTATTCAAGGCGGTAAAAGTTGCCACTTCCCATCTAGCAGCGCTTCCAGCGGACTGAAGTTTTTCTTGTAGGCCATTTTTTTACTAGCGCCAATCCAGTAGCCAAGGTAAAGGTAGGGCAGCCCTAACTCCTTGCACCATTCGGTCATCCAGATAATATTGAAAGTGCCATAGCTTGATGTCTTTTCATTGGCATCATAAAAAGTGTAGACCGCAGAAATGCCATCGCGAATAAAATCTACGACGCTGACAATTTTTAATACGCCATCCAGTCGAAACTCAACCAGCGCGCTATCAACATTGCTTTGTATTAAAAAACTGCGATATTGCTCTTCAGTCTCACGTTCCTCAGAGCCATCGTGTCTGGCAATTTGATAGGCGGAATATAGTTCAAAGTGCTCATGGGTGAATTCAAGCGGCAATATACTGACGCTTAGGTTTTGATGTTGTCTGTGGGCTCTGCGCTGACTGCGAGAGAGCTCGACCTGATTGACAGGTAGCCTGACTGGCACACATGCATTGCATGATTCGCAATGCGGCCGATAAACGAACTTGCCGCTACGACGGAACCCCATATT
>Ga0265327_10002345_pt1 | contig 20187 bp, 18 predicted proteins | sample 41621metaG_FD_202089 | JGI IMG/M metagenome (GOLD analysis project Ga0265327, IMG submission 202089) | Rhizosphere microbial communities from Carex aquatilis grown in University of Washington, Seatle, WA, United States - 4-16-21 metaG | ecosystem: Host-associated > Plants > Roots > Rhizosphere...
TGCTGAAGGCCCCGTCGGTTGATCCGGTCTCGATGTCGACCTGGCAGCGCCGCAGCTTCGCGAACGCCATGTCCCCGTACAGGCGCGCCCGGTTCTGGAGCAGGAACTGGCTCTCGAGCGGTCGGATGGCGTCAATCGCGGTCGAGCTCGAGTCCCTGGCCGCCTTGACCAGGTCCTCGAAGGCCTCGAGGGAGGAGGCGCGGGCCAGGGTGCCAAGGACCGCGTCGCCCTTTAGCTGCTCAAACTCGACTCCGGGCACGGGGGCCCCGTAGGGGTTCGCAGAGAGCCAGGCAAAGGGTTCGAAGGGCACGGACTCCTCGAGTCGGCCCCCGTCGGGGGTCGAGCGCGACACCCAGGCCTTGCCCCCGCGGTCGATCCAGACGCCACAAAGCGTGCCGTCCATGGGCCCCGCCCCTCTAGAACGGTCGGACGACGGCCATCGCCACCGCGGTGATCGCGAGCGCGAAGGTGATCAGCATGAACAGGTCGGCCTTCGCGCGGCGGCGGTACGCCATGCCCGTCATCGCGGAGAGCCCCAGCCAGCAGACGAACTTCACGATGGCCCAGCCGGGGAACCCGAGCTGAAGGCGGTGGAGCATGCCAAAGCCCGTCACCAGGATCAGCAGCGCCGCGACGCCCGTGATCATAAGGACCCGCTTGCGGGTCTCCGCCGGGGCGGCGAAGGCGTAGAACGTGTAGCCCAGGAGCACGATGACCGAGCTCAGGTGCAGCACGAGGTAAGTATTGAGTGACATGATTTTAGGCTGGAAGGAAAGAGATAGACACCCCGCCTGTGCCGTATGCCCAAAGGCTCAGGACCTTTTCATGTCAAGGTGGGCGCCTCCGTCACGGTGTTTGCTTTCCGGTTTACGGCCTAGCAGCTCCCGCGGCGGTTTCGGCTCCCGTAATGTTTCCAAGGCAAAGAGCGGTTATTGAAAGCACCTCGAACACTGCAGGGTGTCTGTTCTTGAGTCTGGGAGATGTCGGCCCACCGTCAAGTATGCCCTTGCGCATTCTCCTGGCGGCCATCGGCAGCTCCGGCGACGTGCACCCCGTGATCGACCTGGGGCGCGCGCTAAGGGCCCGGGGCCATGGGGTTGCGCTCGCGACAAACGAGCTCTTTGAGGCCCAGGTCCGCGCGAACGGCCTCGACTTCATCGCCCTGGGGACACGCGCGGAGGCCGAGACCCTCATGCGGGACCCGCGGCTCTGGCACCCGACCCGGGGGTTCTCGTGCATTGTGGAGGGCGCCATCCTCCCGAACATCCGGCGCCTGTACCAAATCATCGAGGGGCACCGGGGGCCCGGGGCGGTCGTCGCCGCGACGACCCTCTGCCTCGGGGCCCGGGTGGCGCAGGACCGCCTCGGGGTTCCGACGGCGACCCTCCACCTGCAGCCGAGCGTCATCCGCAGCCACATCGACAACGGACTTCTCGGGGGCGTCAACATGGGACCCGGCATGCCGCGGGTGGTGAAGCGGGCGCTCTTCTGGGTCATGGACACGGTCTTTGTCGACCGGTGGATCGCGCCGGAACTGAACTCGTTCAGGTCCACCCTGGGTCTTCCCGCGGTCCGCGGGATCTTCGGCGCCTACCTGCATTCTCCCCAGCTTGTCCTTGGCCTCTTCCCCGACTGGTTTGCCGCGCCGCAGGCCGACTGGCCCCCGAACACCCACCTAACGGGCTTCCTCATGCACGACGACGGGGGCCTGCCGGAGGCCCACAGCGAGGCCGACCGTTTCCTCGAGGAGGGACCCCCTCCCCTCCTCGTCACGCCGGGTTCGGCGGCCACCGACCGCGGGGATTTTTTCCGAACGACGGTGGAGGCGTGCCATGCGGGCGGGCTGCGGGCCATGCTGGTGACGAACCACCCGGACCAGCTTCCCAAGAGCCTTCCCTCGGGAATCAAGGCGTTCTCCTACCTTCCCTTCAGCCGCGTGCTGCCGCGTTGCGCGGCAATCGTCTATCACGGTGGAATCGGGACCCTGGCCCAGGCGGTCAGGGCAGGCGTACCCCACCTGGTCGTCGCCAACGCCCACGATCAGCCGGACAACGGCCGGAGGATCGAGCTCTTGGGTCTCGGCTTTGGACTCACTGCACGGAGGTACCGCGGAGCGGCCGCGGCCCGAACGATCGCAAAGCTTGTTGCCTCGCCCGAAATCAGGGAGCGATGTCGGGAATTTGCGCCGCGCATCGATGCCGCCGCGGCCTCCGAGAGGGCCTGCGCGCTCATTGAAGGGCTGGCCTAAACCGGTCGAGGAATTGCCGTACAAGGGAAACTCCCGACGGCATTTGCCGTTTGACGTCATGACGTTACCGTTGGTGCGTCATGAAACGCGCGACCATATATTTTGATGACGGCCTGCATAGGGCGCTTAAGATTAAGGCGTTCGAGGGCGATCTGAGCATTTCCCACCTCGTGAATGTTGCGGTGAGAGATTCTTTGGAGGACGACCTCGAGGACCTGAAAGCAATTGAAACCCGGAAGAAGGAGAAGCCCGTCACCTATTCGTCCTTCTTGAAGGAGCTGAAAAGCCGTGGGAAGATATGAGGTATTGATCCTCCCTTCCTTAAAGAAGGATATTAAGGGAATCCCGAACTCGGATCTCCGTCGGATCACCGAAAAGATTTCCGCGCTCCAGATCGATCCCAGACCCATGGGTTGCGTCAAACTCCCGGGACGGGATTACTACCGGATAAGGCAACGCGACTACAGGATCGTCTACGAGATTAAGGATTCCGTGCTCATCGTCGCGGTAATCAAGGTCGGACACCGCGGGGATGTCTATCGTCAGGTTTGAAGCGGAGCGAGTTCGGCGCGCGAGGTCGGGATTTCCATGCAGACTGCCGCGCTTGACCCTTTCAGGTGCGAGGGCAAGCTCCCCCATGGTCCCAGCTATTGCGCTCATACAGTAACGCCGATCTCACGATTGCCGATATCTGAAAAAGCACACTGGGCCCGTGTCGGAACCGCCGGCCCCAAGAATCGCGAATCCCCGGGTCCGCTCCGTGCGCGCAGATTGAGAGACCGGGCGGTAGTTGCGCTTCTCCTGCTCGCGTCTCCCTTGTCCGTGCAGGCGTCGAGCCAGCTCATGGACCCTGCGCCGAACGGCCGCGTCGAGGCGGGCGCACCCCCGTTCGTCATACTCGGACAGGAGGCGCTCGGACTCGACTCGGCCCCCACGGACATCCACATGATGCCGGACGGTCGGCTCCTCGTGGTGACACTGGGGCAGCTGGTCCTTGGCGACGGCGTCCGGTGGGAGGCGATTCCCCGGCAGCAAAGCGAGATGGCCCTTCCAGGCTGCGCGGTCGACGCGGACGGACAGATCTATTTCGGCTCGAAGGGGGGATTCGCCCGGGTCGTCTTCGACGACAACGGGCAGTGGCACACGCAATTCGTGGCACCGTGGCCCGCTAAAGAGGGGCGCGACCGCCCTGTGCCCCTGAGGATGATCGAGGCCGGCGACGACTGGCTCTGGCACAGCGAGAGCGGTTCCGTCATCTCCTGGCGGCCCGGCCGCGAGGCGCGTGCCCTTGGCGCGGCCGAGTCGATCGGGGGCATTTTCACATTCCGGGGCGCCATGTACATCAGCGACCTGAGCGACGGGCACTTGGTCCGGGAGAAGGACGGGGCCATCCAGAATGTTTTCGCTCCTGACCAGGTCACCTCGAAGAACACGATCACTTCCAGCATCCCCTTCGGCGAGAAGCTGATGCTTGTCGGCACCGAGGGCCGCGGGCTGCAGCTGTTCGATGGCCAGAAAATGAGACCCTTCCGAACGCGTGGCATCCTCTCGGGCGACGGGAGGATCAACGACCTGTGCGCCCTGGACAAGGGCTTCTATGTCGCCGCGATCGAGAACACGGGCGTCGTCTTCTTCGACCGGACGGGCCGCGCCGTGCAGACACTCGAAAGCAGCCTCGACCAGCGCCTCGCGCACGTTAAGCGCCTGCTCCCCGCCCAGGGCGGCTCAGTCTGGGGCCTCGTCGACGATGGGGTCCTGCGGATCGAGTTCCCCGCCAGGGTCTCCAACTTTGAGCCGCTGATCGGGGTGGGGGTCGCAAGCCCGACGGTCCACCGGGTCGACGGGGACCTCTGGATCTGCAGCTCGGAGAAGATGCTGCGCGGGGTCTACGACGAGGATGGACGCCTGGCCCGCCTGGTGGTCGACACGCCCCCCGGGCGCTTTGTCTCAAGCTTCTCGTCGCTGCCGGGAAGGCCCGTCGCCGGGACCGAGCGCGGCGCATTCTTTCGCGCGGGCGCGGCCTGGACCCCCTTCGCCCAGGAGACAATGGACCTGCGGGTCCTCTCCCCCACGCCCGTCGACGGCCGCTACCTCTACGGGGCCGTCGGCGAGATCGGGTGGATGCGCCCCACGGACGCGGGATTCGATCTCGAGCGGATACCCGCCCCGAACCTGGCGCACATCCATTCCTCGATCGTGGACGGGCAGGGCCGCGTCTGGCTGGAGCTCGGCGCAGGGCGCGTTGGGCTCGTCACCCTGACCGGCGGCGTCCCCTCACTCGAGCTCTTCTCGGGGAGGGACGGCCTTCCCAACAGCTGGGTGAGGGCCTTTGAGATCGACGGCGTCGCCAACTTCAACGTGGCGAACCAGTGGTTGCGCTTTGACGAGCCCACGCGCCAGTTCGTTCCCGACGCCGCCTTCGCGCGGCTTGTCTCGGGACTCGATGACTGCAACGGCCGCCCCATGGGCGACGGTCTCGGGCGCCTGTGGTTCACGGCCAAGCCCGGACCCCAGGTGCTCCAGGAGAAGGGCGGCGTCCTGAGCAACCTGAACGAGAGGATGCCCGCGGGGCTGCAGCCGTGGACGTATGTTCCCGAGGCGGGCGGGGTCGTCTGGATGATCGGCGACCGCAGGCTTTCCCGGTACGACCCGGCGATGCCGGCCGCGCCGCCGGCCCCGCTCCGGGCGCTCATCACGCGCGTCACGTTCCCCGGAACCAACCGCACCGTGTTCAACGCCGCGGGCACCCTCCCCTCGCTCAGCTACGCCGAGAACTCGCTCGCCGTGCATTTTGTCGCGCCGGGCCACCCGTTCGGCGAGCCGGTCTCGTTCGAGGTCAGGGTTGAGGGCGCCGGGGCGGGACTGAGCGGCGTCGGGGGCAGCGGCTCGGCCGTCTTCGACCGCCTGAAGGAGGGCCGCTACGTCCTGCACGTCATCCCCCGATCCGGCAACCTCCTCGGTCAGGAGGCGACCCTCGGCTTCACGATCAGGCCCCCCTGGTACCGCACGCCCGTGGCGTTCGCACTCTACGCGGCGTCGGTCCTCGGCGTCTTCGGTCTGTCGGTCTGGCTCGTCGGCCTCTTTCACCGCCGCGAGAACGCGCGCCTGGAGAGGCTTGTGGCCGAGCGCACGGCGAAGCTCCAGGCAAGCGAGGCGGGGGTTCAGGCGAGCTATGACCTCCTGCGCTCCGTGATCGAGGCCACGACGGACTCGATCTTCGTCAAGGACGTGGCCGGGCGCTTCAGGATAATCAATTCCGCCGGAGCCAGGGCCTACGGGCGGCCCGCCTCCGAGATCATCGGGCGCTCCGACGCCGAGCTGAGCTCCCCCGAGGCCGCGCAAAGGCTGCGGACGGTCGACGAGCGCGTGATTTCGAGCGGGGAGGCCCAGACGCAGGAGGAGTTCCTTACGGTCGCCGGCCAGCCCCGCGCGTATTTCGCGGCGAAGTCGCCGCTGCGCGACGCGAACGGCAAGATCATCGGGCTGGTCGGGGTCTCCCGCGACATCACGGAGCGCAAGCTCGCCGACATGGCCCTTCGCAAGAGCGAGGGGCGCCTGCAGCTCGAATTCGAGCTGATGCCGATAGCCTGCATCGTCTGGGGGCCGGACCACCGCGTGCAGAAGTGGAACCCCTCGGCCGAGCGCATCTTCGGCTACACGCCCGATGAGACCCTGGGTAAGGGGGCCGAGGACTTGATCGTGCCGAAGGGCGCCCCCGGCACCGGCGAGGCGTTCTGGATGCCGGGCGCCGCGCCGGGAAGGGGCGCCCACCACACCACCCGCAACGCGACCAAGTCCGGCAAGGTCATCTGGTGCGAGTGGACGAACGCCGCCCTAACCGACGACAGCGGGGCCCTCCTCGGCGTCATGTCGATGGTGGAGGACGTCACCGGGCGCAAGGCCCTCGAGGAGCAGCTGCGCCAGGCCCAGAAGATGGAGGTCATCGGCACCCTCGCCGGGGGCGTCGCCCACGACTTCAACAACATCCTGACCGCGATGATGCTCAGCCTGGGCGAGTTGAGGCAGTCGGCGGTGCCGGAGGCCGCGAGGTCCCAGTTGGACGACCTCCAGTCCATGACCCGGCGCGCCGCCAACCTCACGCGGCAACTGCTCGTCTTCGCTCGCAAGCAGGTGATGCAGTTCAACACCTTGAACCTCAACGTGGTCGTCGGCGAGGTCATGAAGATGCTCGGGCGCCTCCTCGGCGAGCAGGTGACGGTGCGGATGCAGTCGGATGCCACGGACGCCTGGGTGGAGGCCGACCCGGGGATGCTCGACCAGATGGTCATGAACCTGTGTGTGAACGCGCGCGATGCCATGCCCGAGGGCGGCACGCTGACGCTCGCCATCACCCTCGTGGAGTTCGACGCCGAGGGCGCAAGGGCCCGCCAGGAGGCCAGGCCGGGGCGTTTCGCATGCCTGCGGGTCACGGACACCGGGATCGGCATGAGCCCCGAGGTCATGGAGCAGATCTTCGAGCCGTTCTTCACGACGAAGGGTGTCGGCCAGGGCACGGGCCTCGGGCTCTCCTCGGTGTACGGCATCGTCCACCAGCACCGGGGCTGGATCGAGGTCGAAAGCGCGGTCGGCAGGGGCACGACGTTCCGGATCTACCTTCCCTGCGCCGCGGGCCCCTCCGCGCCGGGTGTGCGCGCCCCGGCCGCCGCCCAGGCCATGCGCGGCACGGAAACCATCCTCCTGGTCGAGGACGAGGAGGTCGTGCGCAAGGTCGCCACGAAGATGCTGGAGCGCCTGGGCTACCGCCTCCTCGTGGCCGTCGACACCCCGAGCGCGATGCGCCTGTGGGAGGAGCACTCCGCAAGGGTCGACCTCCTGCTCTCGGACATGGTCATGCCAAACGGCATGACCGGACTGCGGCTCGGGGAGACCCTGAGGCAGTCGAAGCCCGGGCTTAGGATCATCCTGATGAGCGGCTACAGCGCGGAGATCCTCAAGGCCAAGGAGCGCTGGGGCGCCAACGTCGGGTTCCTGGCGAAGCCGTTTGGATCGGACGACCTGGCAAGGACGGTCCGGCAAAGCCTCGACGGCGCCGCGGGGCCGGCCTAGCGGCCCGGGGCGTCCCGCCCCGGGTCACGCCCTAACGTCCACCCGCCCGCGGCTCCTCGCCGCCGCATAGATGGCCTCCACGATCGCCATGTCGCGCCGGCCCATCTCGCCGGGGGCGAGCGAGGGCCGCCCCTCGAGCAGTTCTGCGGCCATCCCGTCCAGCTGCACCACCTGGTGGTTCACCTTGGGCCGCTCCACGCTCCCGCGCGACGTCGTGAGGAAGGGCTCCTCGTAGTAGAAGGCCGGATCCTCGAGCTGCGCCCAGCCATGGTCCGCCTCCGCGCGGAAGTTCGATACCTGCTCCGCGTAGCTTGCGCGGCAGCGGGCCTGCGCCCCGTCCGCGAACTCCATCGTCCACTCGATCGACTCCTCGACCTCGGAGAAGACCTCGGGAAGCGTCACGGGGCCGAACCTCGCCGTGACGGAGACCGGCGCGGCCTCCGCCTTGGCCATGCAGGCGGCCTGCACCACGTAGACGCCCATGTCCATCAGCGGGCCCCCGCCCGCCAGGCGCCTGTCGAGGCGCCAGTCGGTCCTGGCCCTCGAGGAGGAGCCCATCTCGAAGCCGTTGGCCCCCGCCATGCGCATGAAGGGGCCGAAGACCCTCTCCCTGGCGAGCCGTGCGAACTCGGCGTGGTGGGGCTCGTAGTGGAGCCGGTAGCCCACGGTCAGCCGGACGCCGGCATCGCGGCACGCCGAGATGATCGAGTCGCAGTCGGCGACCGAGGTCGCCATCGGCTTCTCGCAGATGACGTGCTTGCCGGCCTTGGCGGCCGCGATGCAGTTCTCGGCGTGCACGCTGTTCGGCGTCACGACGTAGATGACGTCGATGTCGCGGTTGCCGGCCATCCGCTCCATCGAGTCGTACCCGAAGATGTTCGCCTCGGGAAAGCCGTAGTCGCGCGCCCATTTCTCCCCCTTGACGCGGTCCCCGGTCACAACCCCCGAGAGCCGGCAGAGAGCGGTCTTTCGAAGCGCGGGCCCAAGCTGGTACGTCGAATACCGGCCGAGCCCGACGAGCGCGACGCCGAGCTTCCTGCGGGGGGGCGCGTCCGAGGCGCGCGACCGAATCGGGGCGGCAAGCAGCGCCGCTGCCGCCGAGAGCTGGCCCAGGAACGCGCGGCGCGACACGGGACTTTCCGAATGCGGGGTTTTCATGGTGGAAACGATTGAAGCTCTGGATCTGCGGCCCTCTCCGGGATCGTCAAAGAAAATGGCCTGCCGCCGCCCGGGCCCTAGGACCCTATGATGCTCGAGTCCAGGTGCTGGATGATGAGCTCCTGCACGGTCGCCAGGAAAAGGTAGCACATGAAGGCCTTCCTGACCGGCTCCTCGAGCCCGGTCATGTCGATCTCCCCCGTCTCGAGGGCCTCGTCGCTGAGCGACTTCAGCCGCCGCTCGCGCAGCTGCAGGCGGAAGGCGGTGCAGGCCCTGACGATCGGCTCGGCGTTCACCTCGTCGAAGGCGACGACGCCTTCCGTGAAAAACTGGGCGTCAAAGAGGGAGAGGAGCGCCCGCTGGTCCTGGTTCTGCCCCTCGAGCAGCTCGTTGATCCAGGCCCCCCGGAAATCCTGGTCCAGGTCGTGGAGGGCCTGGGGCGCGGCGAGCGACTTGTTGAGCTCAGACGACAGCTCCCGGATCACGTCCAAGAGCGGCGCCACGACCGGCAGGCTAAGCTTCACCTCAACGCGCTTCATCGGACTCGAGGACCGCGGTCAGGTGCCACTGCTGGAGCGCGAAGACGTGCGCCTCGGCCGTCTCGCGGACGCCGACCCACACGACCGAGCGCCCGAGCTCGTGGACCTCGAGCATGTGCTTGCGGGCCTTGGTCTCGTCGAACCCCAGGACCTTCTTGAAGACCATGACCACGTAGGACATCAGGTTCACCGGGTCGTTCAGGACGACGACCCGCCAGGAATTCTCCACCTGAAGCTCCGCCGAAGCCCGGGTCTCCGTGCGCGTGTGGGAACGGGACTCAGGCACGAATTTTGGGGCCTCCGGGCCCCCGCTCAGGCTTTCTCGCGGACAACCGCTTCAACCTTGGCTTCCGATTCATTGAGAGGGATCTTGAGCGATTCCTTGGCCCCACGCCACTTCAATTCGACGACGCCCTCCTTGATCCCGCGGCCCCCGACGGTGATGCGAAGCGGAATCCCGATCAGGTCCGCGTCCTTGAACTTGACGCCGGGCCTCTCGGCCCGGTCGTCGACGAGGACGTCCGCCCCGGCCCTTCCCGCCGCGGCCGCCAGCCTCGCGGCGATCAGGGTCGCCTCCGCGTCCTGGGGGTCCAGCAGGCACACGAGGACCTGGAACGGGGCGATGGCCCAGGGCCAGATGATCCCGTCCGCGTCGTGGCTCTGCTCGATGACCGCCTGGAGCGTGCGGCTGATCCCGATCCCGTAGCAGCCCATGATGAAGAGGTGCTTCTCCTTCTTGTCGTCGGTGTAGCCGGCGTCGATCCGCTCCGAGTACTTTGTCCCGAGCTTGAAGATGTGCCCGACCTCGATCCCCCGCTTGACCAGGAGGGGCCTGCCCCCGACGGGGTCGGGCTCGCCGGCCTGGACGCGCCGGAAGTCCCCGAACTTCGTGATCTCGAGGTCCCTGGAGACGTTCACGTTGCGGATGTGGAAGCCGTCGCGGTTGGCGCCGGTGGTCCCGTTGCCGACGAGCCGGATGGCGTGGTCGGCGTAGATCCCGGCAAGCTTCGGCAGGTCCCTGATCGTCCCTTTGACGGTGCCCAGGCTCCCGGGCTTCGCACCCATGACGGGCTCGATCTCCTCCGGGGTCGCTGGCCTTACGAGCGTGAACCCGAGGGAGCCGAGCTTGGCCTCCTCCAGTTCGTCGCAGCCGCGCAGGACGACCGCGAAGGGCTTGCCGTCGCCGATCATGACGAGCGTCTTGAACTGCCTGTCGGCGGCGACGCCGTAGGGCGCTGCCTCGAGTGCAGCGATGGTCACGACGCCCGGGGTTGCGAACTGCTCAAGCGCCCCGGCCGGGGCCGCGTCGGCCAGGCCCTCGGGAACGAGGGCGCTGCGGGCCTTCTCGCGGTTCGCGGCGTAGCCGCTCTCCTCGTTGTAGAAGAGGTCGTTGTCGCCCACCTCGGCGGGAATCATGAACTCGTGCGAGAAGCTTCCGCCCATGACCCCCGTGTCGGCCTCGACCGAGATCGCGTGGGTGCCGATCCTCTTGAAGAACGACTCGTAGGCCGCCTTCATCGCCATGTAGCTGCGGACGGCGCCTTCATCGTCGGCGTCGAAGGAGTACGCGTCCATCATGACGAACTCCCGAGCGCGCATGAGGCCGTACCTCGGCCGGATCTCGTTTCGGAACTTGGTCCCGATCTGGAAGAAGCTCTTCGGCAGGTCGCGGTAGCTGGTGATCTCGCCCTTGATGAGCGGCGTGATGACCTCCTCGTGGGTGGGACCGAGCACGAACTCGGGCTCCCTAGGCGCGCGCTTGCCGTCCCCGGCGCTGTCCGCCCGGAACATGATCTCGCGCACCGGGCCCCACCTCGGGCCGTCGGCCCAGAACTCGGCCGGGTGGATATGGGGCATCGACAGCTCGATCGCCCCCGCCTGCTCCATCTCCTCGCGGCAGATCCGGGAGATCTTCTGCATCACGCGGTGCCCCAGCGGAAGGTAGGTGTAGAGGCCCCCGCCGAGCTTGCGGACAAGGCCGGCGCGGATCAGGAGCTTGTGCGAGGCGATCTCGGCGTCGGCAGGGCTTTCCTTCAGCGTGGGTATAAAGTAGCGCGACCAGAATTTCATGTGAGCGGGACAGCCAAGAAAGGGAGGGCTCGATTGGCAACACGCGAAAACGTTTGTTGCCAATTGCCCGCGACCGAATTGGCCTTCACGGGAACCTATGACCGCCGCCCGAAAGGACCGCAAACCCTGGCCCATGAAGTGGATCGTGGTCGCAATCGTCGTTTTCATCCCGCTCTACACCTACCTGACCCTGCACTTCCGCAGGCCCGGGCCGGCCTTCCGGCCCTACCAGGACATGCGCGACCGGGCGGACGTGATCCGGCTCCTGAAGGCGGGCTACCACCGGGTCTCGATCGAGGCCAGCCGGCCCGCCGAGGCCATCCCCCCTTCGGGGGTCGCGACCTCGCCCGCCCCGGGCGGCCTGCCCGAGGAGCTGCGCAAGACGCTCGTCGAGACCCCCCTCCTGCCCCTTGAGATCGACTCCGTCTCGGCGGCGCCGACCGCGGTCTCGGGGATCGACTACCCCATCGGCCTGGCGTACACGATCCCGGACAACAAGCGGCAGCTCTCGGGGGCCCACCTCTATGAGCGCGAGGGCGAGATCGTGATTGTCGCGGACTTCGAGCGCCTGGACTCGGGCCTCCTGGCGAGGACCCGCGACGGGACGGCGCTCCTGCAGGTCCCTCCCGGAAGCCTGAAGCCGGGCAAGTACCGGGTCGTCCTCGTCGGTGAGCGCGCCTCGCGCTCGTGGACGCTCACGGTGCGTTAGCGCCGGACCCATGAACCCCGTCCGGGCATCCGCGGTCCTGGCCCTGTGCGGGTGCACTCTTGCGGCGGCGCCGTTGCCCGGGGTGGCCCAGTTCCAGATCTCGGGCGAGCGCACGGTGAACCTGCGAACCGGCGAGAAGGGCATGCTCGTCAGCCTGGAGCCGTTTGGCCCCGGCGGGGCACGGATCCTTGCAGGCAGGGTGACGGTCTCCCACGCCGAGGATGACACCGGCGCCGCCCTCGAGCAGCAGACGACGAATGCGTTCCACACGGTCTCCGTGGGCCGCGTGGACAATTCCAAGGACATGACCTCGAGGGAGCCGATCGCCTTCTCGCTATGGGGCCTCTCGAAGGACGCGAGGTTCATCCGCTCGGTCTCCGGCGTCATGGAATTCATCGTCCCCGACCTGGATCCCCTATCGACCGCGGTCATCGAGGCGTTGCCCTCCAAGCTCGGCTCGCCCGTCGACTCCCCGGAGCTTGCGGCCGCCGGGATCACCGTGGCGGCCTACGACCGGGCGTCCGCCGCCGCGGCCGCAGGCGCAAAGGCGCCCGGCGGACCCCAGGACTATGACTCGGGCCCCCTCTTTGGGCCATCGCATCCACCTCCGGGCTTCTTCAGGAAGATCGAGATGGAGGACGGCGACGTCGCGGTCGCGGTCGACGACAGGGACGATCGCCTGGTCAGCGTTGACTTCGAGGCGCCGGACGGGAGCCCCCTGAGGTACAACCACGCCGGCAACTACCATTCGAGCGGGCTGCCCGGGCACCCCGGCAGGCGGTTCGACATCTACCGCATGGGTTACGCCCTGCCCGCCGGCGCGCGCATGGTCTGCAGGATCACGACCGAAAAGGCGCTCCTGAAGGTTCCGTTCCACGTCGACATGCTGCCGATTCCCGAGGCGGGGCCCGGGGGCAGGCGGGCGCTTGGCATGATGGGAGTCAGTCTCCAGGGAGCCGAGGACCTGACGAGGGCGAACCGCCAGTACGAGCGGGAGTCGGGGGACTCCACCGCGCACCGCCCGTCGGGCGGCGAGTTCGAGGAGATGCTCGGGCTTTGGATCGATGCTCCCCTCTATGCCGCATTTCTGCAGCGGGACGACTCCTACTCGAAGCTCCCGCAGCTTGTCTCCAGCGTATTCCCCGACTACCCGAGTGGGGTGCTCCTCGCGCCGGGTGCAAAAGTGACGGTCGACGTCTCCTTTGTCGTCGACGAGAAGGGGCGGGTCGAGGCCGCGCGGGTCATCAACTCGGCCGACGGCCGGTTCGACGCGTCCGCGCTCGAGGCGGTCCTCAGGTGGCGGTTCCGGCCCGGCGAGATTGGGGGCTCGCCCGCGAGGACCTTCGTCCGAGTTCCCTTCGTCTTTGTGGCTCCGATAGGGAAGCCGGTCGACCTCTTCGCGCCGCCTTCGGGGTGACGGCCGCCGCGGTCGACCGCAGAGGTCCCTTGACGTGCGGGGCGACTTCCATGAGAACGCGAACCTGCCCATGTCCACCGGAAACGGCCAGCCACCCCCACCCCAGCCCGCGCCCTCGCAGGCCGCGGCCGCACAGACGACGACGATTAAGCCCACGGACCTGCGCGGGATCCTCCAGTACGTCCCGCGTTTCCAAGGCCAGATCTTCGTGATCGCGATCGACGGGTCGATCGTGGCGGACGAGAATTTCGGGAACCTCCTGGTCGACATCGCCGTCCTGCGAAGCCTCGGGATCAAGGTCGTCCTGGTGCACGGCGTCGGCCACCAGCTCCAGGAGCTCTCGGCCCTGCGCGGCATCCCCATCTCCAACAGCGACGGCACCGGTGTCACGGACGCGGCGACGCTCGACCTTGCGATCCGCGCCTCGTCGCGCGTCTCGCATGTCATCCTCGAGGGCCTGACGGGCAGCTCGCTGAAGGCCGTCATCACGAACGCGGTGCGCGCGGTCCCGGTCGGCATCATCAAGGGCGTCGACCAGCAGCTGACCGGCAAGGTCGACAGGATCGACAAGGAGCTGATCACCGCCCTGATCGAGCGCCAGGTGGTGCCGCTCGTCTCGCCCGTCGCCTTCGGGCCCGACGGCAAATCGCTGCGGGTCAACTCCGACCTCCTCGCCTCCGAGATGGCCGAGGCGCTCCACGCGACGAAGATCATCTACCTCGCGCCGAACGCGGGCCTCGAGATCGAGGGCGGCGTGACGCGCGAGATCTCGGTCGACGCCCTGCGCACCCTCCTCACCGAGCACCCCGAGAAGATCGCGGACTCGAGCAGGAGCAAGGTGACGCACGCCATACGCGCGATCGAGACGGGGACGCCGCGGGTCCACGTTGTCGACGGGCGCGTGTTCGACGGCCTCCTCAACGAGATCTTTTCCAACGAGGGCGTCGGCTCGCTCGTCTACGGCAACGACTACCAGCAGATCCGAAAGGCCACCCGGCGCGACGCACGGCTCCTGTACAACCTCACTAGAAACGCCGTCAGGCGCGAGGAGCTGATCCACCGCACGCAGCAGGCGATCGAGAAGAACATCGACCAGTTCTTCCTCTTCGAGGTGGACGAGGCCATCATCGCGTGCGTGACCCTGATGTTCTATCCCGACCAGCCGGAGACGGCCGAGGTGGGATCGCTCTACGTGCTGCCGTTCTACCACAACCGGGGGATCGGCAAGAAGATGGTCGAATACGCCTGCCTGCAGGCCAAGGAGCGCGGGGCGAAGCGCATCATCGCGCTCTCGACGCAGAGCTTCGGGTTCTTCAGCAACGTGTGCGGGTTCGAGGAGAGCACGAAGGAGATCCTGCCCGAGGCCCGGCTCAAGCTCTACGAGGACAACGGGCGCAACGCGCGCGTCCTGTCGAAGACGATCGCGTAACTTTTCCCGCGGTTGGGCGTCTATGGTTTTGTATATCATACACAATACCATGAATCCCTCCGACACCGTTTTCCCCTATGTGCGACACCTGCGGGCGGCGCTCCTGCCGGCGGCCCTCGCGGCCGCCTGCGCCCTCATGACGGGCTGCGTCGTCGCCGTGCGCCCGTACGGCCCGCCTCCCCCGCCCCCGCCGTCTGCTGAAGTCTACACCGAGCCCTCCGAGGTCGTCGTCGCGCAGGAGCCGCCCGCCCCCTACACCGAGGTGGTCGGCATCGCCCCCGGGCCGGGCTACTTCTGGGTCGGCGGCTACTGGCACTGGTACGGCAGCCGCTGGGTCTGGTACCGCGGCCACTACGCCCGCCCGCCGCACTCCGGCGCCGTCTGGATCGGCCCCCGCTACGTGAACCGGGGCGGTACCCGGGTCTACATCCGCGGGTATTGGCGCTAAGCGCCTTCCGTCCTTCGACGCCCGCCAGGCAACAACGGTGTTGCCACAGGCGGGCGTTTTTTGCGCACTCGCGGGGGTAAACGCACAGCCATCAGGGCAGTCCCGGGATGCAATCGGAAATGATTGACTTTCAGGCAATGTCTGACATCGATGCATGACATGGCAAAAATGGTCACATCGCGCGATTTCGTAAGGAAGTTCTCAAGCTACAAGAAGCTTGTGGCCAACGGAAACGAGCTCGTCGTTGGGGACCGGAACGGACGGAGATTCATCTTTCGCTCGGAAGGGACCGGCCCGGCCCTCGGCAGCCAGCTGAACGACCTCTGCGGTTCGCTCCACACGGGCGTCCGGGTCAAGGATCTGAGCGGATTTGGGCGCAATCGGCCGTGACCCTTATCGCCGACACCGGACTGCTCGTCGGGTTCCTGGACGCGTCCGACCAGTACCACGCATGGGCAAAGGAGCAATTCAACCTTATCCACGGCAGTCTCGTGACATGCGAGGCCGTCCTCGCCGAATCGGGGTATCTCGCACAAGGGTCCGGCCCGCGGCTGATGGAAATGGTGCGTCGGGGTGCCCTCCGCGTGGAGCACCTTCTCCCTTCCGAGGCGCAGTCTCTCGCCGCACTGATGGACAAATATCCCAAGATGCAGCTGGCCGATGCATGCATCGTGCGTCTGAGTGAAATCTTACCCAAGGCCGTTGTGTACACGACCGATAAGCGCGATTTCAGCGTGTATCGCCGCAGGGGCAAGGAAGCGATAAACACCATCACACCGTAGAAGCGCCTGGGCGGCCCGCGCCGATATCGGGTCGTTGGAGAAGACCGGGGTCGCGCCCGCCGGGCAACAACGGTGTTGCTACAGGCGTGCGTTTCTTGCGCAATCTCGGGCTCCTGCCTCTGAAGACCTGCGCCGTACCTGCCTAGGGAAAAGCCAGCCGCCCGGACCGACTGCCGAGAGCCGGGGGCATGTCCGCGCCCCCGCGGGGGGCGCAAGCGCAACGCCTAAGTCTTCCCTCATGAACCCATCCCTTTCGATACGCGGCGGCGGGCTCCTCATGGTGCCCGCCACGCTCCACCTCGCCCGCATCGAGCGCCTGGACGGCATCGATCTCGCCGCGGCCCTGAGCGCAAGGCCCCCCGGGACGTGGCCGCCGCCCCTGACCGACGACACCCTCGGCTACTGGGTCGGCCGCCTGGAGGCCGACCCCGGCCTCTTTCCATGGGCCAAGTGGTACGTGCTCCTTGAGACTGCCGGCGAGCCGGACCTGATCGGGGTCTTCGGCTTCATGGGCCGGCCCGAGGGCCGCCGGGTCGAGATCGGTTACTCTCTCGTCGAATCGCACCAGGGGCGCGGCCTGGGCACGCGCGCCGTGGGGCTTCTCCTCGACTGGAGCCGGGCGACGGGCGAGGTCGACACCGTGTGCGCGCACACGTTTCCGGAGCTCGCGGCGTCGATCCGCGTCCTCGAGAAGAACGGTTTCGCACTCGCCGGGCCAGGGAAGGAGCCCGGCACGATCCTCTACGAGAGGCGCCTGTCCTAGTCGCGAACCTCCACGACGACCTGGATCTCCGCCGTCGCCCCCCGGGGAAGCCCGTTCACGGCGACGGCGGCCCGGGCGTGTCGGCCCGCGTCGCCGAACACCTTCACGAAAAGGTCGCTCGCCCCGTTGATGACCGCCGGGCTGTCCGCGAACCCGTCGACGGCGTTCACGTAGCCGCTGACGAAGACGACCCGGGCCACCCTGTCCAGGGACCCGAGCGCCGCCTTGATGTTGGCCATCGTGTTCAGGGCGCAGGCCTCGGCCGCCTTGGCGCCCGTTTCAACCGACTGCTCGCGCCCGACCTGGCCCGTGTGGGTCAGCTTCCCCGCCAGCATGGGGAGCGTGCCCGCGCAGTACAGGAGGTTGCCCGTTTGGACACTCGGGACATAGCTGCCGGCCGCGGCCGGGGGCTGGGGAAGAAAAAGGCCTAGCTCGGCCAGCTTTGATTCGGGGTTGCTCATGGCGGGCAGTCTCGCTTGGCCGGGGCGGGATTTGAACCAAAAACTGTCGTTGCACGCGCGCGAGCAATACGCCACACACTGCCCTGCCCACGCGCATGGTATCCCGCTTCTTCAAACTCGAAAACCGCGGCTCAACGCCCTTTCGGGAATTCCAGGCGGGACTGACGACCTTCGCGGCGATGGCCTACATCCTCGCGGTCAACCCGTCGATCCTGGCAAACACCGGGATGGACCACGGCGCCCTCGTCACGGTTACTGCCATCACGGCCGCCGTCGCGACGACGCTGATGGCGCTCTTCACCAACTACCCGATCGCCATGGCGCCCGGTATGGGGATCAATGCCTTCTTCACGTTCACGATATGCCTGGCCGATGGCGTGCCGTGGAGCGAGGCGCTCGGGATGGTGTTCGTCAACGGCGTCATCTTCCTGTCGCTTTCGGTCACGGGGGTGCGCGAGAAGATCATCGCCTCGATCCCGCTCGGCCTGAAGATCGCCGTCACGTGCGGCGTCGGGCTGTTCATCGCCTTCATCGGGCTGAAGAACGGGGGCGTCATCGAGGGCAACGCGGCGACATTCGTGGGTCCGGGCGACTTCACGGCGGGGCCCGCGAAGCTCTGCCTGGCGGGGATCGTCCTGACGGCGCTCCTCGTCGCCCGGAAGGTGCCCGGCGCCATCGTCCTTGGGATCCTCGCGATCACGCTCATCGGCCTGTTCACCTCGAACGGTGCCGGCGGCCGGGTGACGGACCTCTCCGGGGGGATATTCTCCCTCCCCCATTCCGCCGCGCCCATCTTCCTGAAGCTCACCTTTGGATTCCTGACGAGCTGGAGCAAGTTCCAGACGGCGATGCCGCTCATCTTCACCCTCCTTCTGGTCGACATGTTTGACAACATCGGGACCCTGATCGGCGTCACGAAGCGCGCCGGGCTCCTGGGGGCCGACGGGCGCCTGCCAAACGCCGGCCGGGCCCTCCTGGCGGACTCGATCGCGACCATCCTCTCTGCCCTCTGCGGGACCTCGACCGTCGTCAGCTACATCGAGTCCGCCTCGGGAGTCGAGGCCGGCGGGCGCACGGGGCTGACGGCCCTGTGGGTCGCGTTCTTCATGCTGACGGCCCTCTTCCTGACGCCCTTCATCCTCGCGATCCCGCCGTGTGCCACGGCGCCGGCCCTCGTCATCGTCGGGATCTTCATGATGCAGTCGGTGGTCGAGATCGACATGACCGAGTTCGAGACGGCGGCGCCCGCGGTCCTCACGATCTTCGCGATACCGCTCACGTTCAGCATCGCCAAGGGAATCGGGATCGGGCTAATCTGCTCGGTGCTCCTGAGCGTCGGCTTGGGGAAGGCGAGGCACGTGCCGCCGATAGGCTACGCGGTGGCGGCCATGTTCTTCCTTTCCTTCTTCAAGATCTGGCCCTTCCGGTGACCGGCGGGGAGCCCCCTCCATGTCTAGGACCACGGCCAGGCTCGTCTTCCTGCTAAGCGCCGCCTTCTTCGCGGCGTTCTTCGTCTGGCCGATCCTGCAGATCATCAAGGGCGGGTTCGTCGACGCCGACGGCCGGCTGACCTTCGCGTTCCTGCGGACGCTCCTTTCCGACCCGATCTACCTCGGGGCGCTTCGCAACTCGTTCCTCCTGGCCTGCGCCGGCACGGCGATCGCCGTCCTGATTGCGCTCCCGCTCGCCTTCGTCTCCGACCGGTTCATCTTTCCCCTGAAGGGCTTCCTCGGCTCGGTGGTCCTGATCCCGATGATCCTGCCGCCCTTCGTCGGGGCCATAGGGATCAAGCAGATCTTCGGTCAGTACGGCGCCGTCAACGCGCTCGTGATCGCGCTCGGCCTGCGGCCGCACGGCTGGACCTTCGACTGGTTCGCGGCGAACCAGTTCTGGGGCGTCGCGATCGTCGAGGGGCTCTCCCTCTACCCGATCATCTACCTTAACGCCGTCGCCGCGCTGGCGAACATCGACCCCGCAATGGAGGAGGCCGCGCAGAACCTCGGATGCACGGGGCTCCGGCGCTTCTGGAAGATCACGCTTCCCCTCATCCATCCCGGCCTCTTCGCCGGCGGGACGATCGTCTTCATCTGGGTGTTCACCGAGCTCGGCACCCCGCTCGTCTTCGACTACGCGCGGGTGACGAGCGTGCAAATTTTCTACGGCCTGAAGGACATCGGGGGCAACCCGTTCCCCTACACGCTCGTCGCCGTCATGCTCGTCAGCTCGATCCTTATCTACGCCGTCGGCAAGGGCGTCTTCGGGAGGGCGAGCTACGCCATGATGGCCAAGGCGACCTCGTCGGGCGGCGCCCGGACCCTCCCCCGGGGCCAGGCGTGGCTCTGCACGGCCCTTTTCCTCTGCGTGTCGTTCGTCGCCATCCTGCCGCACCTGGGCGTCGTCCTGATCGCCTCGACGAAGGACTGGTACGCGAGCGTCCTGCCCCACGGCTTCACGCTCGACAACTACAAGGCCGCGCTCGGTCACGAGCTGACCGTGCCGGCGATCGCCAACAGCCTGAAGTACGCGAGCATCTCCACCGTGATCGACGTCTTCCTCGGCGTCGCGATCGCCTACGTCGTCGTCCGCACGAAGCTCGCAGGCAGGCACGTCCTCGACTTCATGGCGATGCTGCCCCTCGCCGTTCCGGGGATCGTGCTCGCGTTCGGCTACCTCGCGATGTCCCAGGAGGGACGCTTCTTCAGCTTCATCAACCCGGTCAAGAACCCGACAGTGCTCCTCGTGATCGCGTATTCCATAAGGAGGCTCCCCTACGTCGTGCGCTCGGCCGCCGCCGGCTTCCAGCAGACGAGCGTCACGCTCGAGGAGGCCGCCGAGAACCTCGGCAGCCCCCCCATGAGGGCGGTGTTTCGGGTGACGCTTCCCCTGATCGCCGCCAACCTGATGGCGGGGGGCCTCCTCGCCTTCGCATTCGCGATGCTCGAGGTCAGCGACTCGATCATCCTCGCGCAGAAGATGGTCTATTTCCCGATCACGAAAGCCATCCTCGAGCTCTTCCAGCTCCTCGGGGACGGCAAGTTCCTGGCCTGCGCCCTCGGGGTCTGGGCCATGCTCTTCCTCGGCACCATGGTCGCCGGC
>Ga0265327_10002346_pt1 | contig 20179 bp, 22 predicted proteins | sample 41621metaG_FD_202089 | JGI IMG/M metagenome (GOLD analysis project Ga0265327, IMG submission 202089) | Rhizosphere microbial communities from Carex aquatilis grown in University of Washington, Seatle, WA, United States - 4-16-21 metaG | ecosystem: Host-associated > Plants > Roots > Rhizosphere...
ACGAGAACGTATTTTTTGTTCATAAGAGTCTCCTTGAGTGAGCCCATTGTAGCGAACGGGCACGGCGACGGCTGTAAAGGCCGTGTAAAATGGTGGAGGTCAGAACCGCGCCTTTTGTGACAGGGATACCCCGTCAAAATTTGAAGACCTTCTGTGGAATCTCAATCACGTCCCCGGGCAGGATGCGAATATCTTTCTCCAGCTTTCCTCGCTTCATAACCTCATCCACATTCACCTTTAACCGAACAACACCTTCGGCAGTCTGGCGAATGACCGTGACGTATCGTGGAGATCGGAAACCAAAATTCCCGTAGCGCAGCAACGCCTGCGACACTGTCAATTCTTCCCCAAGTTCCAGGTCGTATTTCTTTCCTTCAAACGTATAAAACGAAGACTCCTCTGCTTTGGGATCCGTGACCCGCTCGACCCGTACCGTAGCCGTCTTAAAGAACTTTTTCTCCAACTTCGTCTTGAGATCCTCAGCCAAAGCTTTTGCCGTGAGTCCGGCCGCTCTCTGATCGCCCAGAACGGGCACTCTCAGCATGCCGTCCTCCCGCACCTTGTGCTGAAGCCCTGCGTCTTTTGCTTCAACAATCTGGACCCTGACCATGTCTCCGACTTTCAACGGAGTCTTGTCATCCAAAGCCGCCGTGTCCTCCGCAACTTTGGGTTCGCCATGCGCTCCAGCGATCAGCAACAAAACTGGCAAGATCGTGGTAAGAAACTGGTGCTTCATGCACCGGCAATTCTATCGAATTCTGCATCCCACGTGAAGCCCAAACTATTTCCGTACCCAGCGAGTGCCGAGGGCCACACTCCACTGGAACTTGCGGGAGTGCTCACGGATCAAGAAGGGCAGGTCCTTGCGCGCTTCAAGCGTGAAGTCTTTGCCAAGCTGTTTTTGCAGCCAGTCGAAAGTGGAACCGGGAGGCCAGTGTTTCTCGGGCGTAAATTCCTCCAGCCAAGTGCAGGGAGTGGTGAGCAGGAGCTGGCCACCGGGCTTCACGAGCGAAGGCAGGCGATGCAGAAGCAGAGCGGGATCGCTGAGGCGACAGAGGAGATTGGCCGCATGCACCACATCGAAGTGACCCAGCCCTTCGCGCAGATGCATGGCATCGCCCTGCTCAAAGGACATGTGTGCGGCGCGGCCTTGCGAAGGACGGCGCGCCACCAAGGGTGTGCTGGCGCGGGCTTCGTCGTGCCTCCGGTAGGGAAGCTCACCTTCGCTGCGGATTTTCTCCGCGGCGTTCACAAAGCTCTGGGAGTAGTCGATGCCGATCACTTCCTCACAAACCGCACTCAGCTCATAGCTGGAGCGCCCCACCGCGCAGCCCAGGTCAAGCGCACGGGCTCGGGTGGGAACAATCGCGGGAGCCAGTAGTTCCGTGACACTGCGCACGGCGAATCCCAGCGCTGGCTTCGGGCCAAACGCCCACGGGAGGACTTCCTCCTCGCTGCCGTAGTGGAATAAGAGGTATTCCCCGAGCAGTTTGGGCGACTCGTAGATGCTCATGCTTCGAGACCTTCCGCGGAAGGCATGCCGTCATCGGCCTGGGGGACGGAGGCGGCCCTCCCCCTTTTCACGATGGGGCGTTTTTCCATCACAAGATGTTTGCCCTCCTTGGCTTCTTTTTGGAACTTGTGCCAGCGGAAGGGCATGGCGAGCTGAGCCAGGAATGTCCGCGGCATGGCCTCCTTGATTCCGATCTCCACCGGCGGCCGTCGCTTGGCGTCGTCGTAGTAGGTGCCGAAAAGCTGGTCCCACAGCATGAGGTTTTCGCCGTAGTTCTTGTTGCCCTCGCGCAAGTCCATGGAGTGATGCCAGCGGTGCAGGCCGGAAGTATTGAAAATGTAATTCAGCCAGCCGAAACGCATCTGGATGTTGCAGTGCGTGAGAATGCCGATGAACGCCGTGATGGCGCCGAACCACTGCATGACGGACTCCGGTGCGCCGGACAGCGCCAGGAACGGCGCGGCGAAGACAATGCTCTTCAGCGTGTCCACGAAGTGAAAGCGGCCCGTGTTGAAAAACCAAAGGCGTTTCACACTGTGGTGAATGGCATGGAAGCGCCACAGCGGGCCCCAGACGTGCGCGAAGCGGTGCGCCCAGTAGAGGCCGAACTCACCCAGGACGAGCGCCAGGACCACCTGGAAAAACATGGGCCAATGTCCCGGCCAGAACCCACTGCTTTCTTTGTTCCCCACTGCGTGAGCAAGGCCAAGCGTGGTCACGGACACCACCAGCACCTGAACGAAGATCTTGGTGAACAGCGTGTGCGCCAGGTCGGCAGTCATCTGGCCGTCGTTCTCCAGCCAGTAGTCCTCATGCGGCCGCCAGCGCTCCAGGAAGAAGATGCTGACCGCAATGATGAGGTAGGTGATATTAAATGCGAGAGGAACGTGGCCGTAGTGAACGCCAATTCCCACCCCCACCAGTCCGAATGCAAGGATCGCGGGCCAGATCAGGTAGTCGAGCAAGGTATTCACCAGACGCATGGGGCGGAAGAGATAGCGCAAAGCATGGAAAATGCCAGTGTTTCGAGGCTTGGGTTTTTAACGACCGGGGGGCGGTTTCTATGAGCTCGAATTCACTCTGCGCGGACGATCCGGCGCGAGCAAAGTAGGCGATGTGTGCTCGCTTCGCCTCAGTGGGCGGAGTCCGATCGCGCGGTATCGAGATCGATCATCATGGACCTTGCTGCGTGAAGCAAAGTGGGACGCATTCGCCTACTTTGCTGACGTCTTTCGGAGGCCAAGTCGCAGCATCCCGAATGAACTTCGAAGTGATTCCCGGTTAAATCCCCAGCGCCTTCCGCAGATATTCCGCCGGCTGGAAGTGCTCAATGACCACGACCGTCTTCCCGTCGCGATGCATTCGGGCTTGGGCGATGTCGAAGTTCGGCGTCTTGTGCGGTGCAAACAGGATGTCGTCGTGGGTCGCATTCTGGCGCTTCTTGAACTTATCCGGCGTGATGTGACCGCCCAGATGATCGTCGCGGCCTGTGGCGAGGTGGCAGGTGCCGAGGACTTTTTCATCCTGGATGTCCGCACCGGAGACCGGGAGCACCTGCGTGCCGAAGCCCAACTCACCGAGCACTCCCGTCATGGGATCGTCCCGGAGTTTTTTGTTGTGCTCGTCGATGGTTGCCTGTTTGCCTTCGATAAGTTCGGCTTTGGTGATGCGGCCACCGGTGACGGTGAGCCGACCCAAGGTGCCGTCTTCATACTTCAGCGGGAATGTCCCTTCCGCTCCTGTAGGGACGAAATAAACTTCGCCGGCGGGCAGGTTCGCCACATCCGGCGTTTCGCCTTGGCACAGGCCGTGGCTTTTCTGAGCTTCCTGTTGGCCAAGTTCCAGACGCACCGTCATCGACTCGTGGCCGTCCACGGTGAAATCTACTTCCACCCAGTCCGCCTTGGTCATGGCCCTGCGAAGTTTTTCCGCATCGCGGCTCACGTCGTTGTAATCGACCGCGAGCCCACTGTTCAGAATGACGTCGTTGAGCCCGTGCAGCGTGGCGCCACGGAACCCGTAGCGCTTGGCGAACTCCGTGAGCGGCGCGGTGGCGCTGAAGGTCGAGATGCACAGAATTATGTCGTACTGGGGGTAGATGTCTTTCTCCAGGCTGTGGGCGTTTCCGTCCATGTCCACGCACTCGTCCGGCAGGTCCAGATTGCTCCCCGTGGTCTGGGTATAGGCAAACATCTCGCCGCCCTTCATGGACAGCTCCTCCAGCACCCCGTTCTTCAGGCCTTGGAAGAAATGCTTGTAGGCATTCTGCTGCACCTGGCGCGCGGGATTCTTCAGGAAAGCGTATCCCTTCGCCTCGCTGAGGTCCGGCAGATCGATAAGGATGCAGACGCGGCAGCCCACGGTGGGCTTGAACACCGTGCCCAGCAGACGGGCGAGGTCGAACTTGGGGAACTTGCGCCCGGCGGCGGTGGTTTGCACGGAGGTCATGGTGCTCATGATGCGGAGGTTCTGGTGGGAGTAAAAAGGATTTACGCCTCCCAGATGGGGTGGGTAGGAATTTTTTTGGCGTGGGAGGCACCCGGACGAACAGGTGTGGAAAGATTTTGACCTGTTGACTGAGAACGCGATAGCCTCGCCGGGATGAACGTCCATCATCTGGAACTGTTTTATTACGTGGCACGGCACGGCGGGGTGAGTGCAGCCGCGCGACATATTCCCTACGGAGTGCAGCAGCCGGCGATCAGCGCCCAAGTAATCCAGCTCGAGGACAGCCTGGGTGTGGCGCTGTTTCAACGGAGGCCCTTTGAGCTGACGAAGGCGGGCCGGGATCTGTTCCGGTTTGTGGAACCCTTTTTTAGCGGCATGTCCGAGATGGGCACGCAATTGCGCGGAGGTCGTGTGGTGCGGCTGCGCATTGGCGCGCCGGAGGCGGTGCAGATTCTCTATTTGCCCGCGTTGCTGCACGCCATGCGCAGGCAGATGCCGGAGCTGGTGTTCACCTTGGCCACGGGCACACAGGATTCCTTTGAGGAAGCCATCCTCGCACGTGAGATGGACATTGCCTTCGCCTCCATCCATCACACACCACGCCCTGGCATTCGTGTGCGCGAACTCACCCGTGTGCCTTTGGCGCTGCTGGTGCGGGAACGAAGCTGGATCAAAAGCGCGGATCAGCTCTGGAAACTGGACCGCATCGAGGAACCGCTGCTCGCCACACCGCCATCGGAGCCCGTGTCGTCCATTTTCTACGAGGAGCTGCGGAAGCGGAAAATGGAATGGTACCCGAGCTTGGAACTGGCCTCGCTGGAGCTGGTGGGGCGCTATGTGGCCGAAGGCTTCGGCGTGGGCCTCACGGTGATCCAGAGAGATGTGCCGACCCCGAAGGGAACGCGGCTCGTGCCGCTGACCGGATTTCCACCCGTGCCGTACGCCGGCCTGTGGTTGGGGAAAGCGAACCCGCTCATCGAAGCAGTGCTGGAGGAGGCCGCACGCATCGCGGTGGGATTGAGGTAAACGCGGAGAGAGCGTGCACCACTTTGCCGTGTCGTCACGGACTGCAGGCCGGGACTACTATCTTGACGAAGGACCGCGGGCAGCCATCACTGACACATGAGCGAAACGAAGAAGGTGATCATCACTGGCGTGAGCCGTGGCCTTGGCCATGCGATGGTGGAAGCATTCATCGCGGGTGGATGGACAGTGGCGGGTTGCGCGAGGAATGCAGGGGCGATTGCGGAGTTGGAGAAGCAATTTGGTGCGCCGCATTTCTTTTCGGTGTGTGATGTGGCGCACGAAAAATCCGTCACAGCGTTTTGTGCGGAGGCGCTGAAGCGGCATGGGGCGCCGGATCTATTGCTAAACAACGCGGCGCTGATCAATGCGAATGCGCCACTCTGGGAAGTACCCGTTCAGGAATTCAACGCCTTGATCGACGTAAACATCAAGGGCACGGCGGCGATGATCCGCCACGTGGCGCCGGCGATGCTCATGCGTGGCAGTGGGGTGATTGTGAATTTTTCCTCCGGCTGGGGACGCAGCACGTCCGCAGAGGTTGCCCCTTACTGTGCAACGAAATGGGCCATCGAGGGACTGTCCCAGGCGATGGCGCAGGAGACGGGCGGGAAGGTGGCGGTGGTGGCGCTGAACCCGGGCATCATCGACACGGAAATGCTGCGCAGTTGTTTTGGCGAAGGCGCGGGCGGTTATCCGGATGCAGCGCGCTGGGCGAAACGGGCGGTGCCGTTTTTGATGAGACTGGGCAAGAAGGACAATGGGAAGGCGCTGACAGCACCGTAGAGGCAAGAACTTTAGAGCCCTAGAGATTGAGAGCTTGTAGTCACCCGATCCCCATTGCTGCATCAAACCGCTTGGCCATGACGAGAAACTCTTGGCCTCGCCCGCTGCCAACGCCCACTTCCTGAAGCGGACCGGTGGGGGCAAACAGCGTTTCCAACCGGATGCGGCGGGGCGGTTGGCCAGCCTCAAGGGCCGCGATGTGGCCGCGAAGCTCGTCGAGTCCCTGCTCCGCTCCCGCCCACGTTGACCACGCGAAATCGTTGTCCGGCTGCGCCAAAAACTCCTGCGCCTCGCGCAGGACGGCGATGAGGTCCGGATACGAAATGGGACGATTCACATCTTAGGTAACGACGACGGGCCTGTGAAGTTGCAAAAAAAGCGGCGGCCGGAAACCCGGTCGCCGCTCGTAGGGTATTCACCCTGTGGAATGTATTAGCTGGCGTCTTTCTTCTTCTTGGTGGTGTCCGCCTTCTTGTCCGTGGCCTTTTTGTCGTCGGCTTTCTTGTCGGTGGTCTTCTTGTCACCTTCGGCCTTCTTGTCGCCTTCCTTGGCGTCACCCTTCTGCTTCACGCCCACATTGATGGAAACAGCGACTTCCTTGTCACCGTCTTTCTTGGCGCTGCCGCCCACCCAGGCACCCTTTTTGACGTCTGCGGCCTTCGCAGCTTCCTTGCCGTTCTTATACACGGTATCCTTGGTGATCTCCAGCTTGCGTTCACCTTCTTTCTTCTTCAGGGTGAGGGTGGTAGCGGAGATGTCAGACACCTCGCCGTAGTAGGGGTAGGTGTCCTTTTTCTTTTCACCTTCACCGGACTTCTTGCTGCTGTCGTCGGCGGCGTCGCCCTTTTTCTTGGCGGCGGCGAAGGTGGGGGCCGGCACGGCGATCGCGAAGGCGGCGGTGAGGGCCAAAATGCTAAAGATGCTTTTCATGATGTGATGAATGGTTGGGATGAATGATAATCTTGCTGAGGTGAGCGAGATTTCGTTTTAATCGGGCAGGCTTGTCACTGGCAAGCACATTCTGACAAAAAGAGGCAGAGGCAGTGATGCCGTCGGGCGTTCGCGCCGCATTTTGCACTGACACCGAATAAACTTCCGCCCCTTTCCGTCCAATGTCCCAGATATCCGCCACCCCGCCCTTGGCTGCGAACGCCGCCGGGGCCGAAGTCGCGGACACCGATCTGGTCAAAAGCGCTCAAGGCGGCGACGCCCGCGCCTTTGACCAACTCGTCACCCGCTACCGCGGAAAGGTTTTCGGCATGTGTCAGCATTTGGTCCAGAATGAACAAGATGCGTGGGATCTCGCGCAGGAGGCCTTTATCAAGGCGTGGAGAGCGCTGCCCACGTTCAAGCAGGATTCCGGCTTCTACACATGGCTGTACCGGATCGCCCACAATTGCAGTTACGACTGGCTCAGAAAGAAGCGCATCCAAGGAGACGGCGAATTTGACGAGACCTGGCAAAATCAAGTGGCAGCCGGGGCGGAGACCACCCCACGCGGCGCCCTGCGACCCGACCAAGCTCTGAGAAATCGGGAGCTTGGAGAGCGTATTCGGAGGGCCATCGCGCAGCTTTCACCGGAGCACCGCGCAGTGGTGCTCCTTCGGGAGGTGGAGGGCTTGAGCTACGAGGAGATTGCGGAAGTCACGGAGAGTCAGACCGGCACCGTGATGTCCCGCCTCTTCTACGCACGCAAAAAGCTCCAGGAACTGCTCCAAGACACCCACAACGCCCATGAATCCGACTGATCCCCAGAATTCTATCACCCGCTGGACGGATGGCGTGATGAGCGTGCCGGAGCGTGCCGCGTTTGAGGCGGAGCTGCAAAGCAACCCGCAGCTTCGTGCGGAGGTGGAGGCCGCCAAACGGCTTGGTCCCCTGCTGCGGGATCACGTGACGCTGGAGGCGGCGGTGCCGCACGGAGACTTTTTCAATTCCCAAGTTCAAGAACGCATCACGGAACTCCAACGCGCGGAACTGCGCGCCAAACCTACGCCGTGGACGCTGGCGGCCCTGTCCTGGCTGACCCGCCGCTGGTGGGCCGTCACCGCCGTCACCGCCGCAGTCGTGGCTGGACTCGTCACCTGGCGCTCGCTCGGCGGAGAAGATGGCTCGCAAGTGCTGGGCTTCTACGCGCCCAATACAGAAATTCACGCCAGCAGTTACCACGACAATGGAGCTAATGCCGCCGTGCTCATGTTGGACGGGCTGCCCGCCATTCCCGATGATCATCCGATCTCCGGCCTCAGTGCCGATCGTACGGTGAATGAACCCGAGATGGCCACCACCACGCTCTATGACGCGAAGGGTGGCGTGCTGCTGGCGATGGCCGCGGACAGCGCGGGAACTCCGCAGGCGCTGAAGCAGTGATTCTTCACCCATCGGTTATGAGTGCACGCCTCATCCTTCTGGCGTCATGCTTCTTGTTGGCACCTTTGCGGGCTGACGAGCCGGCTGATGATGAGTTGGACCCCTTTTTTAAAGTGCCCGGGTCCGTTTCCCTGACGAGTCAGTGGCGGACTTATTCCCTCAGCGAGCTGCCTCATGCGCTGGTTCGCGCTATGCAAAATTACCCCGAGTGGGGCTCCTCAGATGGACCTCCCGCCAAACTGATGGCTCTCGCCTATGACCTTAACCATGACGGTCAAGTTGAGTATTTCTTCCTGGTCAACGCCCTCAGCGGAAGGGGTGGCGATTATCACATCGTTTATGGCAAATTCGGAACGATTTGGAAGCTCATTGCCGAAGATGTGGGAAATCGCATTTGTGCCTTGCCGGCAAAAAAAGGATGGATGCCACTGGTGAGCTTTTTTAGCGGTGGCGGAGGATCCCATGCGAAGGCCCATCACGAATTTCGAGACGGCAGATATGAGATGACAGGAGTCGACCATCTCGAAAATGGCATCGTCACCCATGAGAAGCGGGTTCCAAAAAGGAACTGATAACCTATTCGATAATGTCCCAACCCTCCAAAGCGACTCCATTCAAGATGCGCCCTGCCCAATGCAGTGAGTATCGGTGGGTGCTGCTGTGCGCGGCGATCGTGCTGGGACTATGGCCTGCGGGTCGCGCCGTTGCGCAGGCGCCGGTGGTGGCCATCAGCGCGGAGAAGGCAGCGAAAGACGGCAGTGTCTGGGGTGGTCTTGTCTACGGCTCCGATGTGCCGCCAGCGGAGCGCCGCACGCCTTCGGGAGAGTTTCCCGATCTGCCGAGGCGTTTGGCGCGTGTGTTTCCGTACAAGCACTACGAGGTGCTGGGCGAACACAACCAGGTGATCTTCCGCCAGTATGAATCCTGGGTGGTGCCATCGAAGGACTTGTTCCTGAAAGTGGATTCCAAGGGCGCCGCGCCGCATGGGGGCATCAACGTGCATTTGCAGTTCTGGCAAGGACAGCAAGTGCTCGTGAAGACGGACGCCGTGCTGCGGCCCAACAGCCCATTGTTCATCGCGGGACCCAAGTGGCGGCATGGGCGGCTCATCTTCGTTGTTGAGCTGAGGAAGGTGGAGCCGCGGGTGCGTCCATGAGGCACTTCTGCCACCACCCGTAGGATCCCATCGGGGCTCCAATTTTCTTGCCCCATTCTGGGCGGAGACGCTAAAATTCGCGTCCCCCGCTTCGTTTCCTCATTTACTTCCTTATGTCCGCATCCGCCATCCTCCCCCTCCCCCTCCGGGCTTTCCTGTTGTGCGCTGCCTTGCAGGGGTCACTCCTTGCCTTGGGCAAGCCGATCAAAATGGCCTACAACAAGGATGCCAAGGCCGTGGCGGACAAGTTGAAGCCGCTGGGCCTCACGCCGAAACCGGATCCGAACGGCCTCAAACTGGTCGGCGCGCAGATTGCCGCAGCACTGACGGAGTTGGAAAAGAGCACGACCAAAAGCGGCCCGGGAGCCAACAATACCCTCAACATCGCCTACACTAATTTTCGACCTGACGTGGGACCCGAGCACCGCAACAAGGCTGTGGGTGCCTTGCTGGACATGTGGACCGAAGCGCGCGGGTTGGGCGCCTTTGACGAGTCGCATCAATACACGGGCAAGATCACCAAGGGTCCGGATGCCGGAAAAGAAGTGGTGCTGGAGTACATCGTGCCAATGGCACTGGCGCCGCGCTTTTCCAAGGACGTGACGAATATCCGCCTCGTAGCCCCCACCAAGGCCCGCCCCGAGAACGCTCCGGTGACCGCACGCGAAGTCAGCTACCAGAAGGCACTGGACACCATTGCCAAGGAAGCGGACGGCATCAAGGAGCTGGCGGACCAGACGAAAAAGGTCGCCACCGATGCCGCCGGCGAAACGAAAGAGCAGGCGCAGGCGAAGTGGAAGGAAGCGATGAAGACGGATGGCGCCGCCACCGAGGAAAAGCCGGACATCGTCGTGAAGGGCACGCTGATCTCCACACCCACGAAAAAGAACGGCAATGCCTGGCACGTGGAAGCGGACCTGACGAATCTTTCCAACCATGCCACGGAAGTGGAACTGGAGACGTTGGTGATCGGCACGACATGGAAGAAGCGGGAAAACTTCCTGATGCTGGACAAGAAGGAAAAAGTCCAGCTTCGCAGCGGACAGAACCTCAAGGTTCCGGCGATTACACTCGCCGAATCCGTTTACAAGGGACGCGGCGATATCTACGAAAACCTGGACAAGAAGAAGGAAGTGCCGCGCAGCAGTATCTACTATCGCGGTGCGATCTGGCGCGTGACGCATCCCAAGGGTGAAGTGGGCATCTTTGCCACAGACACTGCCATGTTGGACATGCTGAAGAGTGACAATTCCCGCTACGTGGACAACATGGTGAAGATGTTCCTGGACCCGAAAGAGTGGGGCAAGCCCACCACCAGCCCAGGCGCCGGGAAGGTGAAGTGACGCGCTGCTGAAGGTCGAAGGGGCATCCCTGCCCTTTTCCTCATCACACCATCGCGTCGTAAGGACGAAAGACGATGAGCCCAATGTGGGAGCTGTTTTCGTTCAGGTAACTTGAGATGCGTCCGTCAATGATGCAGCGGTGACCCTTGTCGTGGCTGGAGGTGGCGTGCATGAAGCGACAGGTAGAACCGCTGCGCATCGCGAGGCCTACGTGCGAGGTGTAGCCGGTACTGTCATTCGCCACGACGGCGAGCACGTCGCCATCATGAATTCCCGATTCAATGCCGGCGACGCGTCCACGCGGAATGAAATTTACCGGCAGCCGTGAAACACGCGCTTCCACCCGCGCAATGCCGCTGCGCAACGAGGGATTGTGCACAAGGTAGCGGTACTGGTGCCAGGCATGCTGCATCTCGGTGATCTCACGGCGGATGGGCACGCCACCCAGATCACGCGTGACGTTGCGGCCCAAGCCACGACGCTCGTTGTTGTAGAAGACTTCTTCCAGATGATGCATGCGGCTGAGGTAGCTGCCATCGCAGTATCCGTCGCGATAGCGCTCCAACTCCACGTAGCGCAGAAGTTCCTCGCCGCGCCAAGGATTGGGCATGCCACGGATCATGCGCGCAAAGGCAAGCGAGACTTCGTAAAACGTCCAGCAATCCAAGCCGTAGAGATTCACGGAAACCGCCTCGATGTGGTCGTCAATCTCCAGCGTGTAGTTCCGGTAAGGCGTGCCGAGCAGCGCCCTCGCGACCGTGGTGGTGCGTTCCCCCAACGGCAGTGCGGCCCAGTTCCCCTGTTGCGCTTCCACGCAGAGTCTCTGGAAACGGTCCTCACCCACAAACACCGTGCGCCACGGCAGGCGGCCGTTATAGGACGGAACCTTCGACACCGCGGGTACAGGCGGTGTGGCGGAGGATTGCGGAAGTGGATTGACGGACGCCACCGGATGACTGGCACACTGGCTGAGCAGCAGACCGGCGGTGGCGGAGGGAAGAGCGGCGAGGATTTGACGACGGTTCAGGGTGGTCATCGTTAAAGTGGATACGCAGGGGTTGGGGGCGCCTATCACCGACAAATTTGCCACCCTCCTGCTCAATCTGGCCCGGTGAAATCAGCGCCACCCCGGCGCATTCATCTGTGGATCGAAATGATAATCGATGTACTCAAAGGGCACCTCCAGTGTACCGACCTTCACCCTTCGAAAAACACCGAGCTTGCTCTGCCGATGATCGAGAGGCAGGAACTTTTTGATCTCCTCCAAGGTGGTGGCGGACATTTGTTCCACCGACCAGTGCTCGCCCCTGAAAGACCATGCATTGTCCGAGAATTGGTGACGGCGAAGCAGGAGTGTATTGGAGACATTTCCCATGTAGGAATCAACACCCATCAAGATTTTTCGCGGTTCATTGATCAGGAAGAAGCCATACTCGGCACCCAAATCGCGTACCATCCCCACGATACCAAAGGGAGTGCCTGAAGCGCGGAAAGTGTCCGCTGCAATTTCCATTCGCAGGTTGTGGGCGATGATGTCGCTGCCTGTCGCGATGCGCAACGCCTCCGCTACCTTCTCTGGGCCCATGTCCATCGCCACATCCTGAATCCAAAGGGCCTGATGGTGTCCATGCCACTCGGTACCGCGTGCAACGGGCAACTGTTTCTCCAGTTCCGCCCTATACAGATCGATGTGATAAACCCCGCGCAACGTGGCGGTGAAGGGTGGAAAGGTCTTGATGCGTTTTCCCTTTTCATCGGCCCCATCACTGGCAGGAAGCCAGATCCTGCCGATCGGACAAGAAAAGGTGTAGGCGTTGTTCACAGGATCTGGAGCGGAGGATCCGAACGACGTGGCCACGCCCGCGGCCCAGATGGGAATACGCACCGGCGTCTCAGCACGCGTGTCCATGCTGAAGTGCTGTTCACTTGCTTCACCATTGTGGCGGAAGGTGCCTTCACACCACATGGGTTCTGCCCAGGTGCCGCGAGGCAAGTCCGTGAAAGTGACCGTGGATTCAATCAAAAAGAGATTGGTCCACGGCAACATTTGTGAACAAGTCAGTCGTGGGTCCTCGCGCGATACCGCCTTCATTGACGACGTCGCCAAAGGTGGTGGCGTGCCCTGGTGCCAGGCCACATTCATCCAAGCGGCAACGAGCCATGCCCCAGGAATCGCCAGCATCCGCAGCCATCCCCGCCAGCGGCCATAACGCGCTGCCAGTCCCACCCAACAGGGAATCCCCAACGTGAAAAGCACCGCAAGGATCCAATTGAAAGGTTCGCGCACGGCATCCACTCCCATGATGACGGCCAGAATCCCCAGCACCGGCAGTGCCACGATGCCTCCCAGAACCGAGGACCACATGGAATCTCCCGGAATCACGTAGCGCAGCGAGAGAAGCCCCAGGAAGCTCAGCATGATCCACGCATTTTCCAGCGCTAGTGTTCCCGCTTCACTCCAGGTGACCCCGAGTTCTGCCGCGCTGATACGCATCGCCGCCGTGAGACACACCGGAACGATGCCTCCCACGAGAATGGCGGCGAGCTTGCTGGCGAAGACTGCGCCTCCGCGCACCGGCCGCGTGCCGATGAAGCGATCGTCGCCGCGCGGTGGATCCACTTTCAGCAATGCGCGTTGCATGAAAATCAAAATGCAGCAGGCGGCCACCGAGAGCCACGATGCGGTCTCCGGCCAACCCAGCACATATTTCCCGATCGCTCCGCGCTGGGGACAAAGCAGCATGGAAACAAGGAAAACCCAGATGACCACGATCCAGCCACGCACGGCGCGCAGGTCTTTGATGAGAAGAACAGAGAAGGATTTCATGGCTCAGCAGCTTGTATTTCGTTTTAGCGACCCTGGTAGTCCCATTGGAGAATGTGGGTGACAAAGTCGCCATTAAAAGATTGCTCGGTCTGGCCGATACCCTGCCGCGCGAGGATGTAGAGCCTGGCCTGCTGCATCCACTGCGCATCCATGTGAGCCATGTTGCTGTAGCTTCCCCCGTCGAGCACGAAGCACTGGACTTCCACATCCTCAGTTTCCACATCCCGAATCAGCGAATAGGGATGCCATCCGCTCTTAAGCGGCTGTGGGATTACGAGATCGCCGCGTACTGGATTGGCGACCCAGAGGACCATCCTGTCATTGGAATCGAAAGCACGCTCGCGATGAAGGAGAGAACGGCTGCGCCGGAGGGAGAGCCGCAGATGCAGATGTTCATCCACGATGCGCACTTCACGCACTTCAAGCCGATGGCCATCATGCGCGTAGTGAGCGCCCACATTTAGCGGCAATTCACCCTGCACGGTGACCCGGGTCCAATCCAGAGTGACCTTCCCGCCGGCGTGCGTCCAGAGATTGGCGCCCACGGGCTCCAGATTTTCAAACCCCAGCTCCCGCGAGTGATCCTTGAGACCCGGACGTGTGATGGAAAAATGCTCACGCAGTTCTGTGGCGCGCTCCGGAGGCAGCCCGAGTGCCTTCACCATCGCCTCCGGGCCCAAGGCCTCCTTGATGGGTGGATAGATGCCTTCCAGATCCAGCCGCGTTTGCGCCTGAGGTATGGGATTGAACGCATAGTCCAGTTTCTTCAATCCCACCGGTCTCATGGACCTCTGGTACTGACGACCGTCGGGCATGGAGATCGCGACATCATAGGCGGACACCTCTGGAAATTCCAAACCGCTTTCACCGTCAATGCGCAGCGCCGTGGTGCGGCTCGGAACGCCTCGTGCTTGATCTCCCAACCAGAGGTCTCCACCGGCCTTCACCGTCGTGAGCTTTTTCAGTTGATCCAGGCGTGCGGAGTCATGAGCCACAAGGTGATCGTCGCGCCACACCAGATTGATGGGCCAGAACCAGCGCACCAACACGCACAACAGCACACCCATACCCAGAAGGATCAGAACGCTGGTTCCACGGATGCGAGCCAGAATGCAGGCGGTCAGCACAAAGCCCAAGCTCAAAGCGAGCGAACATGCCGCGAGCATGCGGCTTTCTTCCATCACCCAGAATGTCAATCCCGATTCGCTGAGATTTTCCCAGAGCATCTGACTTCCGGGCTGCATTAGCAGCAGGATGGACACCACCAGCAGTGACACGAACAACGCGGCCCGCCGTCGCGAAAGCAGCAATGTACCAAACACTGACACCACGCCACAGATGCCGAGAAGCATGAGCAAATTTCGCAAACCCACGCGCAGATGATCGGCGAAGCGCAGATCGAGCCGGCAAAGCGCCAAGTTAAGCTGCACGGCCAGGAGCGCCGGCATAGCAGCAACGGTGAACCAGCCCAGCAATTTCGCCGCCAAAAACTGCTTTCCGTCCATAGGCCGCGTTTTCAGAAAGCCTTCCGAAAGGTTGGGATGATCACCCTGTACAAAGTCCAGCTGAAGCAAGATCAGCAGGCCGACCGTGCAGGTCACCAGAAAATATTGAGTCAAGAGCCACCACTGCTTTCCACTGTCAGAGTCGAAGAGCTGCTCGGGTACCAGGGGCATCCCGGCATAGGCGGCGAGGAGGACCCACAGCGTGACGAGTTCCACACGCCGCCAACGCATGTCTTTGCGGAGGAGATGAAGAGCGAGGGCGCAGTTCATGACATGCGTTTTTGGTAACTGCGGGCCAGGGAGAGAAAGATGTCGCGCAGCGGCATGGGACTGATGTCCACCGCGTCACCGAACTTTTCCCGCAGCCGCGATTCTTCCTCTGCTGCCCATTGCGGATGCACAAGACTGAAGGCGCCCTCCGTCTTCTCCCAATCAAGGGAGGCGGGAATGGTGTAGTCGGACGGCTGAGCCTGAAATACCTTCACCTTGCGGAAGCGCTGCTGCAGCGTGGGCAGCGACTCGGTGAGTTCGAGCCGTCCTTGCTCCAGAATCATGACGTGGTCCGCGAGGCGCTCCACTTCCGCAATGTCGTGCGTGGAGAAGAATACAGACCACTCGTTCTGCTGCGTGAGTTCCAGCAGGCCGGCAAGAAACTCATCCTTCACCAGCACATCGAGTCCGCCAAAGGGCTCGTCCAGGATGAGAAGCTGCGGGCGGTAGGCCAAGGAGAGGAGGAGGGCGAGCTTGCGCTTCTCGCCCAGCGAGCAGTGCTTGATTTTGCGGGTGAGCGGCAGGGAGAATTTCTGCGTGAGATCCTTTTCAAATGCAGTGTCCCACCTGGGATAAAGCCTGCGCGTAAAGGCGATCAATTCCTCCACGCGCATCCAGTCGTACAGCTTTTGATTTTCCGAGACGTAGCCGGTGCGCTGCCAGTCTTCCGGCCTCAGGTGCTGTGAATCCTGGCCATCGATGCTGGAGAAACCGCTGTTGGGCCGCACGAGGCCCGCCAGCATCTTGATGGTGGTGGTCTTGCCTGCGCCGTTGCGTCCCAAGAATGCGCAGAGGCTGCCGCGCGGCACGGCGAGGTCGAGGTGATGCACCGCCTCGTGGCGCCGGTAGCGTTTGCTGAGGCCGTGGGTTTCGATGATCGCATTCATGGGAATGTCAGCATTTGATTTTCAGTTCACGCCATTTGGCCCGAAGAAATTCCTGCAGCGCCTCTTCATCCAGCCCGAGCTGCGCCGCTTCTACCACGAGCTGCTCCAGCAGGGGGCCAAGCACGGCCTTCTGCTCCCGCGCGCTTCCCGCGCTACGTGCCGCGATATAGCAGCCCTGCCCGGGATGCACCACGAGCAGGCCCTGCGTGGTGAGCTCCGCCACGGCTTTTTGCACCGTGTTGGGATTGACGCGCAGCTCCGCGCTGATGGCGCGCACCGAGGGAAAACGGTCGCCCTCCTTGAGCCGCCCCGTGGCCACGGCCCGCTTCACCGCATCCACGATCTGCTCGTAGATGGGGGCGCCCGGCGTTAGTTCCAGCGGAAATGGCAGCACAGTGTATTATGTGTCATAATACACCCAGTTCTGGCAAGAAAAATCTTCGTCTCTCCCTAAACCAGCGTGTTCGGCTTGCTCCACTTGATCCGGCCGATCATAAGGTCGCCGGGCACACGGGCCTGGATGGTGTTCTCGCCCACGGTGATCCATGATTCGTCCTTGGACGCCGCCAGGGGATGAAAGTTGTCCGTGAGGATGACGGTGGCCGGTTTGTTCACAGGATCGCCCTTGAGTGGAAACAGGATGCGCTCGGTGTCGCGGCGCAGACGCAGGGTTTCGTGATCCACGGCGGCGATGAAGAGCGGCGCGCGGAAACGCATCACCTTGGCGTTGTCCTCGGTCTTGCGATTGTAGGCGAGGTGCAGGCCATCGCTGTGCAGGAGCCAGTGTTGCTGCGTGGTGGACATGTCGAGCGGCGTGCCGTCGCCCCATGACCACGCTTTTTTCTCCGCCCACTTCATGCCATCGTCGGAAGTGGTGACATAGCCGCGGCCGTCTTCCGCCCGGATCGTCATGTAGTAGCGGTTGCGGAATTCTGTCACGCTGGGTTCCAGCATGCCACGGCCCTTGGGGTTCACAATCTCGCTGCCGGATTGTTTGACAGTGAGTTTCTTTCCGTCAAAAGCACAGCGCAGCGTGGTGACGGAACGATGCGCGTAACCCTTCGATCCGATGCTAACGGCCACGAGCAGATCGCCATTTTCAAACCAGAGACGCTCGCCACATCCGCAGGACATGATGGCCTCCGCGCGTGGATCATCCCACACCAGCCTTTGGCGATTGCTCCAGCTGCCGCTCGTGTCACGCACCGAATAGGAAGGCCAGCGCTCGGCCCCCGCCTGGGTGAGCCTGTTGTCCTTGTAATAAACGTTGTGCCCCATGGCGAGGACGGTCTTCGTCCAGGAATGCCACTGCGGCACCACGTCACACACACCCTCGATGAGGCCGCCTCCCTTTTCATGCCAGTTGAAATCGGGAATGGGTTCCGGTTCCGTCCAGGTTTTGCCGAGGTCATCCGACGTCATGAAATGCACCTGGCGGAAGAAGTCGCTGCCCTTCACTTCCTGCAGGGTCATGAAAACCCTTTGGCCGTTGCCGGCGGGTGAAGGCACAAGACAGGCACGCGGATGGAACCAGCCGAGGGAATTCGGCCCAGCACCGTGCTTGATCACCTGCACTTCGGTGGAAGCCACGAAATCAGCGCCAGGCTCTTCGGCTCTTGTAAAGGGACGGACGGCTGCCGCACCGAGCGCGGTGACGGTTCTTTTAACGAAGCGGCGACGCGAAATCATCGCTGCTTAAATCGTCCGAGGAACACCGCTTATTTCTTTTCAATCACCAGTTCGTCTTCCTTGAGCCAGCCGCTGAAGCGCTGGGCGCGGCGCAGTTCCAAGGAGAACTGGTGTCCACCGAACTCGAAGAGTGTTGGGCCGATATCTCCCGTACCCGCCGACCAGGAAACGGTGATGTCTTTGCCGCCACGGCTGATTTTGAAATCGTCATAGTCGAATCCACGCGGGTACACTTTGGTCGCCACATGGCGGCGGCCCGTGTACGTGAGATCGAAATCAGGGAAAGCGATGGGCGTGTTCTTCGCGAAGCGCACTTTGGCGCCATAGCCGCCAGCACCGTAAGCGGCGGAACACGCGGAAGCGCCGAAAAGGGAAAAGATGCTCCAGAGAGCCATGCGACGGGTGATGAGCGTTTTCATAAGCGGATCATTTCTTCTCGATCACCAGCTCATCGTCTTTCAGCCAGCCGCTGAAGCGGTTGGCGTGGCGCAGCTCGAGGGTGAATTTCTGACCGCCGAACTCAAAGCTTCGCGGGGCGATCAAACCGGTGCCGCCCGACCAGGACACCGTCGCGCTCTTTGTGCCGCGCGTCAGTTTGAAATCGTCGTAGTCAAATCCATGCGGATAAACCTTGGACGCCTCATGGCGACGACCCGTGTAAATGAGGTCGAAGTCCGGAAACGAAATCGCTGCGCCCTTCGCAAAACGCACCTTCGCTCCGTAGGACGCGGAGCCGGAAGACCCGGCCCCACAAGCCGCCGCGCCAAGCATCCCACGCGCTCCGAAGAGCGCGGCGCGGCGGCTGAAAAGGCGCGGACGTGCCGCGCTGGAGAAAGCGTTCATGCTGAATTCTTGTTTGTCCATGCGCTGTTGTGACGGCGATGTGGGAAAGACCTTCACGCGCATTCTCGTAGTTTTTCCCCATGTCCGATCTTCCCACTCCCCCGCCCTCCCGCACACCGGCTGACGTCAGCCGCCGCCGTTTCGTTGCCTCTACTGCTGCGGCCACCTTTGGTTTTCAGGTCGTCCCGCGTCACGTGATCGGCGGGCCAGGCTTCACGCCACCCAGCGAAAAGCTGAACCTCGGCTGCATCGGCGTGGGCGGCCAAGGCGGAGGCGACATCAGGGACATGGATGAGAGCGGACTGGTGAACATCGTCGCGCTCTGCGATGTGGACCTCGATCACGCCGCGGGTACGATTAAGAAATATCCGAACGCGAAGCTGCATCGCGACTATCGCCGGCTCATTGAGGAGCAGAAAGATATCGACGCGGTGCTCGTCGCCACGCCGGACCACGTGCATACGCCGGCCAGCATCATGGCCATGCAGGCTGGCCGCCACGTGTATGTGGAAAAGCCGCTGGCCCATTCTGTCGGCGAAGCGCGCCGCATGGCACAGGTGGCAAGAGAAACGAAACGAGTCACGCAGATGGGCAACCAGGGCCACGCGGGCGAAGGCCTGCGCCTCATGCGTGAATGGATTCAGGCGGGCGTGATTGGAAAGGTGACTGAAGTCCATGTGTGGTCCGACAGGCCCGGAAAATTCTGGGATACCCAGGGACATCCGCGCCCCACCGATTCACCGCCGGTGCCGAAGAATCTCGATTGGGACCTCTGGCTTGGACCTTCCGCGGCGCGTCCTTATTCGCCGGAGTATTGTCCGCGCAAGTGGCGCGGCTGGTGGAGCTTTGGCAATGGCGCGTTGGGCGACATGGCAGTGCACAATGCGGACCCGGCCTTCTACGCGCTCGATCTCGGCGCGCCCGACTGGGTGGACGCGGAATCCGCGCCCAACAACAACGAGTCCTTCCCCGAATGGAACATCATCACCTACCACTTCCCGGCGCGTGGCACGCAGCCCGCGGTGACCATGAAATGGTATGATGGTGGCAAGATGCCGCCCAAACCGCCTGGAATGGAAGCGGACCGCAATCTCGGCGACAACGGCATCTACTTCATCGGAGACAAAGGCGCGATGATCGCCGGCGGCTGGAGCGGCGCGCCCCGCCTCGTACCGGAGGCGCGCATGAAGGATTTTGTCATGCCCGCCAAGACTATTCCGCGCTGCATCAAGGGGGGCCACCGCGTCGAGTGGATTGAAGCCTGCAAGGCTAACAAACCTGAGGAAGCGCACTCCGGTTTCTGGTACTCCGCGCCCTTCACCGAAACATTACTCATCGGCCTCCTCGCCGTGCGCTTCGGCAAACGCATCGAATGGGACGCCGCGAACGCCAAAGCCACGAATTGCCCCGAGGCGGAGCCGCTCATCCACAAGAAGTACCGGGAGGGGTATGGGATCTGAGGCAACTGCATTCCTTGGGTCTCAAAGAGGGTCTCAAAGAAATAGTCCAAGGCTTCAGC
>Ga0265327_10002347_pt1 | contig 20177 bp, 15 predicted proteins | sample 41621metaG_FD_202089 | JGI IMG/M metagenome (GOLD analysis project Ga0265327, IMG submission 202089) | Rhizosphere microbial communities from Carex aquatilis grown in University of Washington, Seatle, WA, United States - 4-16-21 metaG | ecosystem: Host-associated > Plants > Roots > Rhizosphere...
GGCGGACAGGTCTCCCAGCGGTGAAAGGCTCGAGGTGAGGTAGTCGAACACCACGGGTGAGGAGGCCGACAGGGAGAGCCCGGTCAGCCCGATATTGAAGCTCGAATTGGTGGGATGATAGTTCGCGAATGTCGTCGCATGAGCACTGGCGGACTGCAATCCGATCGCCACGACGCTCGCAACCAGGAACGTTTTCGCACCCATTGAACCCTCCCATCGCCAGCATCTCCCCCGAGATTGCTGGCCGAACACCCGGCGCTGAATGGCAGAATTCGCCGTTAACTATGATTGCTCCACTATTCGAATTTGGGAAAGCAAAACTTTACCGCGAATACAGCACTCGCGGCGAGGTCTCGGGCGGTGGCGCGCGCGGTTGGCGGCATTCAAGGTCCGGCGCATTTCGCCAATCCTGTTCACTATTAGGTGAAAACAGGTTGGTCGTAGGACTGCGGCGGCGCCGGACCAACATCCATAGGGTGCGGTGTGCCGCAGACCACAATATCTGGGGGCCCTGGCTGGAGGCTGATCGGTCCGGCCGTTCGAACGACAGGCCTACTTCGCGCGACCTCGCGATCTCCCCCGCCTCTCCTGCCCGCGACCGGGCTCAGATGCGAGACACCAGCGTGGTCAGGCCATCGGCGATGGACGACAGTCGGTCAGGATCGACGGCGTGGCCATCGTCGCCCGGGGTATGGAAACCCGGAAACCCGCCGGCCAGGCCGAGCATGCGCGGATATCCGGCGGCGGCGACGTCTCCGGCCTCGCCGGGAGCGGTGGGGCCAGGGACCACGCGCAACCAGTCGGCCACCGGCAGCCTCTCGCGCACCAGGGGCTCGAGGTCAGGGGACAGAGTCAGGGCTCGCGGTGAGGCGACGCCGTAGCGGGCGTCGAGGGCCTGTGCGCCGATCCCCGCCCCCAGGTGGATCCACAGCGCCGCCTGGTCCGGCCGGGGAAGCCGTCCTGACGCCAGGGCGCGCTTCATACCCATATGGCCAAGTTCATGGGCGCCCGTGGCCACCAGCCAGACCGGTCGCCGGGAGGCCGCCAGGTCGCCGGCCAGGCGGAGCAGCAGGGCCACCCCCGGCCCCCGCTCGGCGCCACATCGGAACCAGCCGGTGAGCGGGGTCGAGACGATGATGGCCTCCCCCTGGCCGGGCCGGTGGGCGGTCACATAGAGGCCCTGGGTGTCGATGGGGACGCCTCGCAGCTCAAGCCTGGCCTGCACGCCGCCCAGGGCGACGACCCTGGCGAGCTGGGAAGGGGCGATGATCGCCACGGGCAGGGGCAGGTCGGCCGAGGCCTCCTGATTGCAGGCATAGATCTGGTCGGTGGGCTCGGCCATGGCGATCACCAGGGCGGCGGCCCCGGCCGAGTGCGCCTGAAAGGCGGCCTGCTGTTGCGCCGGCTGCCAGTAGGCGTTGGCCCGAAATGGCTGCGCGGCCAGGGCGACGCATCCGGGGGCGGCCCGGGGGAGGTCGCGCAGCTCACCAACCACGGGACGGCCCAGGGCGGCCTCAGGCGCGCGCCACTGGGGGAAGGCGGCGATCTCGAGCCCGCCTGCGGACAGGACGCCCCCCGGCTCGCGGAAGGTTCGCACCGGGAAGGGAACGGTCTCCGTCGCGTAGCCCAGGGCGCCCAGCCGGTCCGCGAGCCACTGGGCGGTCCGCGCCTCCGCCTCGGTTCCGCAGCGATGCTCGCCCAGCGACACGAAGGTGGTGATGTCCTGCATGAGCGAAGGCCGGGGCGCTGCCGTCGCCGGCGATGCGCCGCCCGTCGCCGCGCCGGCCGCAGCCAGAGCGCCCATCACGGCGCGACGGGACGGGGTCTTCCGGGTCATGATGGGGTCCTCGGCCAATTGCTTCGGCGTCCCCGATATGGCCCGCCGCCCAGGGCCGACGCAACAGAACGCAGTAGAGCGCGCCTATTGGGCGTCGAAGAAGGCCTCCGGTCCCTCCACCTCCACCAGCCGGCCCTTGCGGATCTCCAGGAACCGGGTGGCCGCCGTGCGGGTGAAATAGCGGTCGTGGCTGACGAACAGGCAGGCCACTTCGGCGGCTTCGAGCTGGGCCTCCAGGTCCTCCTGGCCTTCGATGTCCAGATGGTTGGTGGGCTCGTCCAGCAGGTAGAGATTGGGCCGGGCCAGCTTGAGCCGCAGGAACACCAGCCGCGCCCGCTCCCCGTGGGAGAGATTGCCGATGGGCCCCTGGATGCGGGCATAAGCGAAGCCGGCCTTGGCCAGCAGGGCGTTGGACTCCCGGGTGGTGGCGCCCTCGGCGGCGCAGACATAGTCGATCAGGCTGGTCTTCAGGGGCAGGTCGGCCATGCGCTGGTCGAAATAGACCAGCCGCGCCTGGGGATTGAACCGCACCGCCGCCTGGCCGTCATAGTGCTCCAGGTCGGGGTCGAAGGCGGCGGCCAGCGCATTGAGCAGGGTCGACTTGCCCGAGCCGTTGATCCCCAGCAGCGCGATGCGGTCGCCGGCGGCCACGGCCAGCCGGTCGACGGTGAACAGGGTCCGCGCGCCATCCGGCGTCTTCACCGGGTAATTCTGGACCCGCAGGGCGATCTTGGCCTCGATCTCTCCGTCGTGCAGGTCCAGCCGCCGCTCGCGGGCCACATAGGCGCCGGTGCGCTCGGCCTCGATACGGTCGATGCGCTTTTCGGTGGCCTTGGCCCGTTTGTGGAACTTGTCGTTCTTGACCCCCCAGACCCGGTAGCGGGCGACCACCTTCTCAAGCCGCTCGATCTCCTTGCCCTCCAGTTGCCGGCGCCGCGCATCGGCGGCGTCGCGCTCCAGCAGGGCCTCGCGGGCCTCGACGAACGGCGCTGCGAAACTGTGGGCGCCGTCGGCGCGCAGGAACAGGGTGCGGGTGGTGGTGCGCTGCAGGAACTCCCGGTCGTGGCTGACGATCAGCATCGGCCGCTTCGGCCCCTCGTCCAGCCATCGCTCCAGGGTGTTGATGTTGGATAGGTCCAGGTGGTTGGTGGGCTCGTCGAGGATCAGCAGGTCCGGCTCGGCAAGCCGGGCGGCCGCGGCGATCAGCATCAACCTCTGCCAGCCGCCACTGAGCGAGCCGAAGGGCTGCTGGGCGGTCTCATAGGCGACGCCGATTTCGTCCAGCAGGACGTCGACCTTCCAGGCCTCGGATCCGTCCGTGGAAGGAAGGGCGGATTCCAGCACGTCGCGCACGGACGTTTGGGCCAGGCCATCGGGCACGTCCTGCGGCACGTAGCCGATCTTCAGGCCCCGCGAGCGGACGATCTGGCCGTCGATCAGTTGGAGTTCCCCCAGCAGGCATTTGAGCAGGGTGGACTTGCCGGCGCCGTTCTCGCCCACCAGGGCGGTGCGGGCGTCATCCAGCTGGAAGGACACGCCGTCGAACACGCGCGACGCGCCATAGAAGAAGCTGGCGTTCTCGACTCCCAGGACGGCCTGACGGGGTGGCATTTCGACTCACTTCATCCGGCCAGACGGTTGATCCCGGGGGCATATTCCTATCCGTCCTGCGGTCGCGGGGCTGTCACCGCGAAGAGACAGTGGCGCGGCCAGTTGACACGGGCGGCGAGGTCGCGGGGCGGATTTCCCTGATGGGCCGGGCCCATTGGGGTTTGCGGGGGTCGATGGGCTACGGGCCCGGGCCGGAAATCTGTCATTTTGCCTTGAAATCAGCCCATTGGCAGGGCACACGGGCTGACGTCCTGCATGCGAGGGCTGGAGCGGTCGCGCGCCTTGAAATTCCAAGGCGGCTAGCGCCAGTGGCCCGGGCTTCGCAGACCTCCCAACGTCCCCGCGTCCCGCGCACCAAGGCCCTGCATGATTTCGTCCCTTTTCGGCGCCATCTCGAACGACATCGCCATCGACCTCGGCACCGCCAACACCCTGATCTACATGAAGGGCAAGGGGATCGTGCTGAATGAGCCATCGGTGGTGGCGCTGAGGAATGTGGGCGGCCGCAAGATCGTCCACGCCGTGGGCGTCGACGCCAAGCAGATGCTGGGCCGTACGCCCGGCCACATGGAAGCCATCCGCCCCATGCGGGACGGGGTGATCGCCGACTTCGAAGTCGCCGAGGAGATGATCAAGTACTTCATCCGCAAGGTTCACAACCGCAAGGGCTTCGTGAACCCCAAGGTGATCGTCTGCGTGCCGTCCGGCGCCACCGCCGTGGAGCGCCGCGCCATCAATGACAGCTGCCTCAACGCCGGCGGCCGCCGGGTTGGCCTGATCGACGAGCCCATGGCCGCGGCCATCGGCGCCGGCCTGCCGATCCACGAGCCCACCGGCTCCATGGTGGTGGACATCGGCGGCGGCACCACCGAGGTGGCGGTGCTCTCCCTGTCCGGCATCGTCTATTCCCGGTCGGTCCGGGTGGGCGGCGACAAGATGGACGAGGCGATCATCAGCTATATGCGCCGCAACCATAACCTGCTGATCGGCGAGACCACCGCCGAGCGGATCAAGAAGGAAATCGGCACTGCGCGGGCCCCGGCCGACGGCGAGGGCCTGTCCATCGAGGTCAAGGGCCGCGACCTGATGCAGGGCGTGCCGCGGGAAGTGCGGATTTCCGAGAAGCAGGCCTCCGACGCCCTGTCGGAGCCGGTCGGCCAGATCGTCGACGCAGTGAAGATGGCGCTGGAAGCCACCCCTCCGGAACTGGCCTCCGACATCGCCGACAAGGGCATCATGCTCACCGGCGGCGGGGCCCTGCTGCGGGGTCTGGACGCCGAGATCCGCGATCACACCGGCCTGCCCGTCACCGTGGCCGATGACCCGCTGTCCTGCGTGGCGCTGGGCTGCGGCAAGGTGCTCGAACATCCCAAGTGGATGAAGGGCGTTCTGGAGTCCACCCTGGCCTAGAACTTGCTATTTGAACGCGCGGGGCCTGAGCGACTCAGACCCCTGGAGGCGGCCGTCGGGTGGCGTTTCGAGAGAATCCCTTAGGCGAACTGAAGGTCCCGCTGGCCCTGACCGCCGCGGCGGTGCTGCTGGTCTGCGTCGTGGTGGCCGCCGCCCTCTTGCTGTCCGATCGTCGGGAGACCTTCCAGTCCGAAGCCTATGGCGTGACGCGCCAGGTGGGCGACGCCGTAGCGGCCCCGGTGAGCGGGGCTGTCGCCGCGCCGGCCCGCTGGAGCGGCGGGCTCATGGACGACATCCGGGGCTATTTCTTCGCCGTGTCGGAGAACCGCGCCCTGAAGGCCGAGCTGAAGGAGGCCCGGCAATGGCGCGACGTGGCCATCGCCCTGCGCGACACCAATGACCGCTACAAGGCCCTGCTGGGCCTGAGGACCGAGCCGCCGATCCCAATGATCGCCGCCCGCACGGTGACCGATTCCAGAGGCCCCTTCGCCAATACCCGCCTGGCCAACGCCGGCAAGGAGAAGGGGATCAAGGCCGGCAATCCGGTGATGAGCGAGAACGGCCTGGTGGGCCGCATCATCGGGGTGACCACGGGCGCCAGCCGCATCCTGCTGCTCACCGACGTCGCCTCCCGCACGCCGGTGATGATCGACCGGACCAATGCGCGGGCGATCCTGACCGGCGATGGCGGTCCCAATCCCAAGCTCGAATACCTGCGCGGCAAGGATCCGGTGGTCCAGGGCGACCGGGTGCTGACCTCCGGCGATGGCGGGGTGCTGCCCCGGGGCCTGCCGGTCGGCGTCGCGGTGAAGGGGCTGGACGGACATTGGCGGGTGTCCCTGGCCTCGGACGCCGCGCCGGTGGATTTCGTCCGCGTCCTGCTGTTCCAGGACTTCTCCCAACTGGCCAACACAGACGAGTTGGACGACATGCATGCGCCGCCGCCTTCGCCGGTTCAGCCCGGCCAGGCGCCCAGGCCCGCGCCCGCGCGGCCCCCCACTGCGGCCCCTGCCGCCGCGCCGGTCGCCGCCGCCGCCTCGCCGGACGCCAAGACGGCGCCCGCGCCCAAGCCTGCCGCCGCCAAGCCCGCGACCGTAGCCGGGCCCGGCAAGCCCGCCGCCGCGCCGCCAAAGTCTGGGACCGCGCCCGCCCATCCGGCCGCCCCCAGGCTGGCCCCGGTCCAGGACGCACCCCATTGAGCCTCTCCGCCGCGCGGCCATTGGACCCCTGGCGCTGGATCGGCGTTCCGACCCTACTCTGCCTGATGTTCACCCTGCTGTTCGGCATGCCAATCCGCGTCTTCGGGCTGCACCTTCCCGAGCCGGTGTTCGCCATGGTTCCGGCCTTCGCCTGGGCGGTGATCCGCCCGGCGGTGCTGGCGCCCATCGCCCTGCTGCTGATGGGGGTGGCGATGGACCTTTTCTGGGGCTCCCCGATCGGTCTGTGGTCGCTGTGCCTGCTGATCGCCTATGGGGCGGTGCTGTCGGCGCGGAATATGCTGGTGGGGCAGAGCCGACCGATGATGTGGGCCGGCTTTGCAGTGGCCTGCGGCATCGCCGAGCTGGCCGGCTTCCTGTTCACCCAGCTGGACGTGGAGTCGGTGCCGAGCCTGATCGCCGTGTTCTGGCAATTCCTTGCCACAATCCTGCTCTATCCCTTCGCGCATCGGCTCATCGACAGGTTCGAAGACGCCGATGTCCGGTTCCGATAGGGGCCGCCAGGGGCGATGAGCGAACCGTCAATCTTCTTTTCCGAGGTCAATGAGCGCCAGGGGGTGTTCCACCGGCGCGCCTTCCTGTTCGGCGGCTTTGCGGGACTGGGCCTGGCGGCGCTCGGTGGGCGGCTGGGCTATCTGCAGCTGGTGGAAGCCCAGCGCTATCAGAAGCTTTCGGCCTCCAACCAGTTCAACTACCGGCTCGTGCCCCCGCCCCGGGGCCTGATCGTCGACCGCAACGGCACGGTCCTGGCCACCAACCGCCCCAATTTCCGGCTGCTGGTGGCGCGGGAGGAAGACACCGACGCGGCCGAGACCATCAAGACCCTGGCCAGCTTCGTGCCCCTGGACGACGCCCGCCAGACGCGGCTGATCCGCGACGTGATGGCGGCGCCCAAGCGGTCCCCTGTGCAGATCACCGAGGACATGACCTGGGAGCAGTTCTCGGCGATCAATGTCCGCGCGCCCGAGCTGCCCGGGGTCACGGCGGACATGGGGGAGGTGCGGGTCTATCCGCACGGCGGCGCCTTCGCCCACGTGATCGGCTATGTGGCCAAGGTCAACAAGGACGACCTGGCCCCCACCGGTCCCAATTCCGAGCCCATCATGCTGAACCCGGGTTTCCGGATCGGGCGCCAGGGGGTGGAGAAGGCCTTCGACCTCGACCTGCGCGGCCGTCCGGGCGCCCAGAAGGTGGAGGTGGACGCCAAGGGCCGCGAAGTGCGCCAGGATCCCGGCGGCGACATCAAGGCCATCCCCGGCAAGGAGATCCAGCTCTCCCTCGACGCCGACATCCAGACCCGCGCCATGGAGGTGTTCGGGGAGGAGAGCGGGGCCGCGGTGATGATGGACTGCCGCTCCGGCGACATCCTGTGCCTGTTCTCCGGCCCCAGCTTCGACGCCAATCTGTTCGTCCGCGGTCTCACCGGCGCCGAGTACCATGCCCTGGCCCAGTACGAGCGAAAGCCGCTGTTCAACAAGGCGCTCACCGCCACCTATCCCCCGGGCTCCACCTTCAAGACCATGGTGGCCCTTGCGGCCCTGGAACATGGGGTCGATCCCAACCAGACCCATGTGTGCAACGGCGCCTGGGCCTGGGGCGGCCGGGTCTGGCACTGCGACAAGCACCACGGCGTGCAGAACATGCACTCCGCCATCGCCACCTCCTGCGACATCTTCTTCTATCAGTGCGCCCTGGAGGTCGGGCCGGACAAGATCGCCGATGTGGCCCGCCGGTTCGGCCTGGGCCAGACCTTTGATATCGGCATTTCCGGCCAGAAGCCCGGCCTGGTGCCGGACACAGCCTATAAGCGCCGCACCTTCAAGAAGGACCCGGTCTGGCATCCCGGCGAGACCCCCAGCATGGGGATCGGCCAGGGCTACACCAACCTCAATCCCCTGCAGCTCTGCGTGATGGCCGCCCGCCTGGCCAATGGCCAGAAGGCGCTGCACCCCAGGCTGATCAAGTCCATCGGCGGCGTGCTGCAGCCCTCCGGCGCGGAGGCGGAGGACCTGCCCTTCGCGAAGGCCCATATCGATTTCGTCCGTGCGGCCATGGCGGCGGTGACCGAGACCGGCACGGCGGCGGCGGTGGGCCAGCTGGGCCTGGGCCCCATCAAGATGGCCGGCAAGACCGGCACCGCCCAGTCGCACAACTACACCGCCGGCAATGCGGGCCAGCACGGCGCCCGGGGCGACTGGTCGACCCGCGACCACGCCTGGTTCATCGCCTTCGCCCCCTATGACGACCCGCGCTACGCCCTCAGCGTCCTGGTGGAGCATGGCGGGTTCGGCGCGGAGGCGGCGGCGCCCAAGGCCCGCGAGATCATGCGCGTGGCCCTGCTGAAGGACCCGGAGATCCGCGCCCGGATCGAGACCCCGACTCCGATGCCCGACATTCCCCCGGACGCCGCCGCCGAGGGAGCGGCGCCTGAGGAGCCCACGGACCTGCCCCCCGGCGCGCCGATCCCGACCGGAGCCACCACCCAATGACCGTCAGCGCGCTCACCCGGCCCGGCGAACGCGACCGGCCGATCATCAAGTTCAGCGAGATCGACTGGCTGTTCTGTTTCGTCCTGACCCTGATCGCCGGGGCGGGCGCCCTGATGATGTTCTCCATAGCGGGCTCCAACTGGCAGCCCTGGGCGGCCAACCACCTGATCAAGTACGGCCTGTTCTTCCTCTTGATGGTGGCCCTGGCGCTGATCGACCTGCGGGTCTGGTTCGCCCTCAGCTATCCGGTCTATGTGATCGGCCTGGTGCTGCTGGTGGCCGTGGCGGTCCACGGCCAGACCCGGCTGGGCGCCACGCGCTGGCTGAGCCTGGGCCCGCTTGGCAGTTTCCAGCCGTCCGAGGTGATGAAGATCGGCCTCGTCCTGGCCCTGGCCCGGTTCTATCACGGCATCTCCGCCGACAGCGCCCGGTTCTCCTGGTGGCTGCTGATCCCGGCGGCCATGATCGGCCTGCCGGTGCTGCTGGTGATGAAGCAGCCCGACCTGGGCACCGCGATCCTGCTCATGCTCACCGGCGGCGCCGTGGTGATCCTGGCCGGGCTCGACTGGCGGGTGATCGCGGTGGGGGTGGTGGGGGCCGTGGTGGCCATCCCGCCGGCGGTGCTGTTCGTGCTGCACCCCTATCAGCGCCAGAGGCTGACCACCTTCCTGAACCCGGAGAGCGACCCCTCCGGCTCCGGCTATCACATCCTGCAGTCCAAGATCGCCGTGGGCTCCGGCGGCTTCCTGGGCAAGGGCTACGGCCTGGGCTCCCAGAGCCAGCTCAACTTCCTGCCGGAGAAACAGACCGACTTCATCTTCGCCACCCTGGGGGAGGAGTTCGGTTTCGTCGGCTGCTTCTCGGTGCTGTTCCTCTATGCGGTGGTGATCTTCATGGCCCTGCGCACCGCCGCCCTGGCCCACTCCCACTTCGGACGGCTCTCAGCCGCGGGGGTCACCGCCACCTTCGCCTTCTATGTGCTGATCAACGCCGCCATGACCATGAGCCTGGCCCCGGTGGTGGGGGTGCCCATGCCGCTGCTCTCCTATGGCGGCACGGTGATGATGACGGTGATGATCGGCTTCGGCCTGGTGCAGTCGGTGCGGGTGCACCGCTATACGGAGGTCACCAGCGGCAAGGGCGCGTTGCTGTAAGGAAGGGGATCTGGCGCCTTCCCGTGGCCGATATTCCGGCTTCACTTACTGCGGCGAACCCGCCCATCAGCAGACTTTCCGGACGACGGCTGAGGGTGGTCGTCGGACACCGGGTCTCAACCCCACCCCGCTTCGCCGAGCATCTCTTCGCGTTCGTCCTCGGTGAGCAGGGCCATCCAAGCAAGCGTCCGCTTCCCTTTAGCGAGGGCGAGCACAGCCAGGATGCTGCTCACCAGGTCGTCGTTACCGGCTGCTGGAAAGTCCGCCAAAGCACGAACCTCTAACTGTCTCCACGCGGCCTCGTAGTCGTCAGCCAGCCAGGCCGGCAGCGTAGGATTTCCTGCGCCATGCCGCGCCTCTTCGACTGTAGCCGCCAGCGCAAAGACGTTCCAATCTGGCTGGGCCTGCGCCGCGTAGGCACGTACGATCTCCGGGATTGCGGCGTAGGAGGCTTCGCCAACGTCGCCTTGATGGTGCAGCTCCTGCCAGAACTCAGCCCATACAGCCATGTCTCCCGCTGCGAGCCGTTGAAGCGCGGGCCTGACGTCATATGCCTGGCGGTAGCCTCCTTGAAGGTCGGCCCAGCGCCCATCGGCAAGATTCATAGACGTCCTCCAACGCTCAGATTTCGACGAATATTACCGCGATGGCGAGTGTCCGCCATGGGTCGTAGGCGGGCATGGCGCGACCGTGAAAGTCGAGCCTGAAGACGGGTGGCTCGCGCCTGGAGTGGGACGTGATTGCATTGAATCGCTCTCCTTCCACCGCTCATCCCGGCGAATGCCGGGACCCAGATCACAAAGCTCGGAGCGTGGGTTGGATGGCGCTGGGAAGGCTGGATCGGTTCGGCGCCATATGATCTGGGTCCCGGCATTCGCCGGGATGAGCGGGAGGTGGGGCGGGTTGAACCCCGTACCAGCCTAGTCGTCAAACCCCACGAACACCGTCGCCTCGGCCACCGCCTTGCGTTCGGAGACCACCGCATTGGCCGGGAAGGTTTCGTCCGGCCAGCCCAGGGCGATGCTCTTCATGATCACCTGATCGTCAGCGATACCGGCGTGTTCACGCACCACCGGCGACTGCATGATGCCCTGGCTGTTGATCACCGCGCCCAGGCCGCGGGACCAGGCGGCGTTGACCAGGGCGGTGGCCACGGCGCCGCAGTCGAAGGGTGTGTCGTCGCTGCCGTCCAGTACCTTGTCATAGGTCACGATCACGCAGACCGGCGCGTCGAACTGGCGGAAGCCGCGCAGCACCCAGTCCTGGCGCGCGTCCTTGTCGTCGCGGGCGATCCCCATGGCGCCGAACAATTGCTTGGCGACGCCCACCTGCCGGTCGCGGTGCGGGCCCGCAAAGGCCTGTCCCGTGCGGAACTCGCGCGAGTGCGGCACGCCGGCCAGATTGCGCTCGGTGTTGCCGGCGCGGATCCGGTCCAGCGGTTCGCCGGTGACGATGTAGAAATTCCACGGCTGGGTGTTCATCGACGACGGCGCGCGCATCGCCAGACCGATGATTTCCTCGATCAGCGCCCTGGGAACGGGATCGGGCTTGTAACCGCGGATGCTTCGGCGACCGAGGATAACGTCATCAAACTGCATGGAAGGTCCCTGGGATCGTCAGCGTGGTTTCACTCGGTAGCCTCGCTCCGCCTGGAGGTCGAGCGCCGATTGAGTCACGGGCCCGGCCGCCCCCTGTGCGCTCGTCCGGGTCTGGGCTACGGATAGGCGATCAATCGGGGGCAGGGGGGCTGGAATTGGGGCACGGACCAGGGACGGGCGCGCAGGCGCCGGGGCTGAAGGCACGCCACATCGCCGCGGCGACCATCGGTAATGCACTGGAATTCTATGACTTCCTGACCTACGCCTTCTTCTCCATCCAGATCGGCCACGCCTTTTTTCCGGTCCAGAATGCCTATGGCAGCCTGATGCTGTCCCTGGCCACCTTCGGGGCGGGGTTCGTCACCCGGCCGATCGGCGCCCTGGTGATCGGAGCCTGGTCCGACCGGGTCGGGCGACGCCCGGCGATGATGCTGTGCTTCGTGCTGATGGGCTGCTCCATCGTCGGCATGGCCGTGATCCCCACCTATGCCGCCATCGGCCTCGCCGCGCCGATCCTGGCGGTGCTGGCGCGCATGGCCCAGGGCTTCTCCCTGGGCGGCGAGATCGGCTCCAACACCGCCTTCCTGGCCGAAGCCGCACCGCCGGAACGACGGGGCCTGATCGTGGGCTGGCAGGGGGCGAGCCAGTATGTGGCCCTGGTGGTGGGCGGCCTGGTCGGGACCCTGCTGACCGCGGTCATGCCGGCCGACGCTCTGGACGCCTATGGCTGGCGGATCGCCTTCCTGGTGGGGGCGGTCACTGTGCCCTTCGGCCTGTGGCTGCGCTCGAACCTGCCCGAGACCCTGCATGAGCCCGACACCATGGCCCCGACGCCGGTGGCCGACACCTCCCGTCTGGGCCTGGCGCGCGCCCACTGGCGGACCATTGTCCTCGGCCTGGGCATGCTCGCCTCGGTGGCGATCTCCAGCTACGTCTTCGTCTACATCGTCACCTATGCGCAGGACGCCCTGCACATGTCGGCCAGGGCCGGGTTCATCGCCGAGACCGGCGGCAATATCGTCGCCGTGGGCGCGGTGCTGCTGGGGGGCTGGCTGTCGGACCGCTACGGGCGCTGGCCGGTGAATGTGTTCGGCAACCTGCTGCTTCTGCTCCTGGCCTGGCCCACCTTCGCCTGGATCACCGGGACCCGATCGGACCTGGCCCTGATCGTCGGGGTCACCGGCCTGACCGGGGTCGCCTGCCTGACCGCCGGCTCGATCTATGCGGCCCTGGCCGAGAGCCTGCCCAAGGGCATCCGCGGCAGCGGGTTCGGCGCCATCTATTCCGTGGCCATGGCCGCGTTCGGGGGCACGACCCAGCTGGTGGCCACCTGGCTGATCCATCTGAGCGGCAGCGCCATGGCGCTGGCCTGGTACCTGATGGCGGCGGCCGCCGTCGGCCAGGTCGCGGTGCTGCTGCTGCCGGAAAGCGCGCCCCGGCGGCTCGCGCACCTGGCCGCGGAGGCCGCCTGAGCGGACGACCCCGCCAGGCCGCCCCTTGCCCCGCCCGGCCTTCCGACCCAGCATGCCGCCCCGTTCGCAGGATCCCCGCCCATGACCGAGTTCCGCATGATCGACACCGGCGAGCTGCGCCTTCGCGCCGCCATCCAGGGGCAGGGGCCCCTGGTGATCATGGTCCATGGCTTTCCGGAGAGCTGGTACTCCTGGCGCCACCAGATCGGCCCTGTGGCCGAGGCCGGCTTCACCGCCTGCGCCATCGATGTGCGGGGCTATGGCGGCTCGGACAAGCCGCCCCTGGTGGCCGACTACGCCATGGCGCACATGGTGTCGGACCTGGTTGGGGTGGCCGAGGCCCTGCAGCCGGGGGAGCCGGCGATCCTGCTGGGTCATGACTGGGGGGCGCCGATCGTCTGGAACTCCGCCCTGGCGCGGCCCGACCGGTTCCGCGCGGTTGGGGCGCTGTCGGTGCCCTATCTGGGAACCCCCGCCCGACCCTTCTCGGCGGTGTTCAACGAGGCCTTCACGGCGAAGAACCGGTTCTTCTACCAGGCCTATTTCCAGACCGAGGGCGTGGGCGAAGCGGAGGCCGAGGCCGATGTGCGCGGCTTCCTGCGCAAGTTCTATTACGGCATCAGCGGCGACGCCCCGGTGGGCAGCTGGCCTAACAACAAGACCGCGGACGCCAATCTGCTGGACGGCCTTGTCGACCCCGACCCGTTTCCGGCCTGGCTGACTGCGGCGGACCTCGATTATTACACCGGCGAATTCGAACGCTCCGGCCTGCGCGGCCCCATCAATCGCTATCGCAATCACGAACGGGACTTCGACTGGCAGCAGGGGTTCAAGGACCGCAGGATCGAGCAGCCGGCCCTGTTCGTCTCCGGAACCCGGGACCCCGCCTTCAACATGCTGGGCGGCGCCGACCCGATCCCGATCATGCGCAAGTTCGTCACCGACTTGCGGGTCGCCGACGTGCTGGAAGGCTGTGGTCACTGGACCCAGCAGGAGCGCCCGGCGGAGGTCAACGCCCGCCTGATCCCGTGGCTGAAGAGTCTCTAGAGCGGGAAGATTTCCAGCTGACCCACGCTGTGCTCTGGCCTGCGCGACCAATGAGGGCGGCCTATCCGCGCCCCTGCAAGCCAGAGCCGTGCCCGGGTCCGGCTGAAATCATCGTGCTCTAGGATCCAAGGTCCAGGCGAACGAACAGGCCGCGATTGGCGTCCTCGATCTCCAGCTCGCGGCAGGCGATGGCCTCGGCGTCGGCCGTCTACCCCAGTTCGAGCGGCGTATTGGCCATGCGGAACATGGTCTTGAACAGCTCGCTATTGATCTGGTTGACCAGGGGCGCGCCCGACGCCGCCGGGCTGGTCTGAATCTCGATCAGCCAGGGATGGCAGTCCTCGTCCAGCAGCATGTCAAAGCCGAACAGCTTGTGGCCATAGGCCCGGCTCGGGCCCTGGCGCATCTGGCGCGCGAAGACGCCGTCCCGACGGAGATGGCGCAGGAACCAGGCGGCCAGGGCCTGGATCTCCCCGAACACCGCCTGGGGATCGCGCCCCTCTGCCACCAGGCGCCGGAGCAGGGCCGAGAGGCTCCAGATGACGCCCACATCGTCCTGGGTCGGATCCTGGCTGATCACGAGGCCCGGATGGTCCAGGTGCAGGGCGGTGTTGGTGACATGCATCGACACCTCGGCCAGGCGCTCGGGCCGCGGGTCATAGGGCTCCGGCGCGAACCGTACGATCCCCTCGGAGTAGACATAGGCCCGCAGCGGCTCGGCCGAGGTGATCAGGGCGTAGATCCGCAGATGGCTCTTGCGGCCATCGATCAGCAGGGGCCGTTCCAGGTAGCGCTGGACGATGACGTCCTCGCGGTCCAGGGCCCCGGCAAGGTCGCGGACGATGGAGATCCCCTGGCCCCCGGAGCCATGGATCGGCTTGAGGATGAACAGCGGCGGTTCGGGGGCGGCGGCGGCGAACGCCAGGAGCGCATCGCGCTGGTCGGGCAGGACGAAGGTCTGCGGAACACGGGCGCCGAAGCCGTCCTCCGCCAGAGCCTGTTGCAGGGTCAGGGCGAGGCGGGCCTTGTCCACCAGGGCCAGCCACTCATGGTAGGACAGGGACTGGTTGCGGACATTGAGGCTGGAGGCGGTGAGGACCGGCTTGTCCTGGAACCGGCGGTGCAGAGCCTGGGCGTAGAGGTCGGCCTCGCCGGTGCGGCCGGCGTCGCGCAACACCGCCAGGGCCCCCCGGGCCGCATACCAGGCCTCAGGTCTGTCCTCGGTCAGCCCGTTCCGTACCGCCTCGAAGAGTTGAATGGCCTCATCCAGCCGGCCGAGCCGGTGCAGGGTGGCGGCGACATAGTTCATGGATGCGGCGGAGGCGGTGACCGCGGCGGCATGCCGGAAGGCCGCAAGGCCGCTTTCATCGTCACCGCGGGCCAGGTGGCAGAAGGCGAGCCCGTTCAGGGCGATGGAGTCCTGGGGGGCCAGTGCGAGAACGGCGTGATAGGTCTCCGCCGCAGCGGCATATTCCAGGCTTCGCATATAGGACCCGGCCAGCAGCTGGTGGGTCTCCACGGACCCCGGCAGGGCCGCCGCCATCTGGCGCAACAGCCGCCGCGCCGTATCGCGGTCGTGCTCGATCAGGTCCCTGAGCTCGTCCACCAGCGACATGGCGCCCCCGCTTCCTCGTCTGGGCAGTTGGCACATCCCCGTCATGAAGCCAAGCTGGCTTGCCGGCCCTGGGGGAAGGCCGTGCAGGCTCGCGCCAACAACACCGGAGGAGACGTCATGAGCCCCCAGCCCGCCGTCGCGGCCAGCCTGCCGCCGTTCAAGCCCCTGCCGCAGCGGCCCCCGTCCGTGACCGTGGACCGACGGGCGGACGGGTCAATCGTGATCACCTCCGACCACGCCCCGGGCCAGGGGCCACGCTCCATCGCCCATCTGCTGGCCGAGCGGGCCGCTGCTCATCCTGACCGGCCCTATATCCTGCAGCGGGCGCCCAACCACGGCCCCTGGGGCGGAGTGACCTATGGTGAGGCCAAGCGGGCCGCCGACGGGATCGCCCAGTGGCTGCTGGACCGCGGCCTGACAGGCCAGGACAGCGTCATGGTGCTGTCGGCCAATTCCGTTGACCACGCCCTGGTGATGCTGGGCTGCTACACGGCCGGCGTGCCGATCGCCCCCATCAGCCCGGCCTACAGCCTGATCAGCGCGGACCATGCCAAGCTGAAGCACTGCTTCGCCACCGTGCGGCCCAAGGTGGTCTACGCCCAGGACGCCCAGATCTACGCCCGGGCGTTCGAGACCCTGAGGGCGCTGGATCCGGACCTGGTGTTCGTGACCTCCACGGGGGCCGGCGAGGGGATCACGCCGCTTTCGGAGCTCATCGCCACGGAACCCACGGCTGATGTGGAAGTCGCGCGCGACGGCCTGAGCCACGCCACCGTGGCCAAGTACCTGTTCACGTCAGGCTCCACCGGCATGCCCAAGGGCGTGCCCCAGACCCACGGCATGTTCGCCGGCGTCATCGCCGGGCAGGAAGGTCTGCGCACGGAATGGCCCGCGGAGGGGGAGGTCCCGGTCTCGCTGGAGTGGATGCCCTGGAGCCATATCTCGGCGGGCAATATCGGCTTCAATGGGGTGCTTTGGGCCGGGGGCTCCCTTCACCTGGACGAGGGCAAGCCGATCCCCGGCATGTTCGAGACCACCATCAAGAACCTCTATGAGATCTCCCCCGCCGGTTTCGGCTCGGCGCCGATCGCCTTCGGCATGCTGGCCGAGGCCATGGAGCGGGATCCCGTCCTGCGGGCCTCGTTCTTCAAGAACCTGCGGATGATGGGCTATGGCGGGGCGACGCTCTCCACCGACGTGTCCAACCGCATGCAGGCCCTGGCGGTGGCGGAGACCGGCTTCCGCATTCCCATGACCACGATGTACGGGGCGACGGAGACCCAGGGGATCACCGTGGTCCACTGGATCACCGAGCGCGTGGGCCTGGTGGGTCTGCCCCTGCCGGGGATCGCCCTGAAACTGGTTCCCAACGGGTCCAAGCTGGAGGTGCGGGTCAAGGGCCCCACGGTCACCAGCGGCTATCACAATGATCCGGAGAAGACCGCCCAGGCCTTCGACGAGGAGGGGTTCTACAAGCTGGGCGACGCCGCCCGTTTCCTGGACCCCGACGACCCGGCCCAGGGGCTGGTGTTCGACGGCCGGGTCACCGAGGACTTCAAGCTGGATTCCGGCACCTGGGTCTCCGTGGGAACCCTGCGGCCCGACATTGTCGCGGCCTGTTCGCCCTGGCTGCTGGACGCAGTGATCGCCGGCCAGGACCGGCCATTCCTCGGGGTCCTGGCCTGGCCGAGCCAGGCGGGGATGCAGGCCGCCGCCGCCGAGCCGGGCGATGACCCGCCGCTGGAGAAGCTGGCCCGGCTGGTGGCGGTCAGACTTGCGCAATTCAATGGCGCCTCCGGGGGCTCCTCGCGCCGGGTGGGTCGGTTCATGATCCTGGCCGAGCCGCCCTCCATCGATGCGGGCGAGATCACTGACAAGGGCTATGTGAACCAGCGCGCCACCCTGGAGCGGCGGCATGACCTGGTGGCGGCGCTCTATGCCAATCCGCCCGGGGCCGGCGTGATCAGCCTCTAGACACGGAAACGCCTCCGGCCCGAGGGCCGGAGGCGCAGCGCCGGTCGGATCTGCCGACCTCTCCAGGCGCTTGCACTCCGTCTATTGAGTGCAGTAGTGGCGATAGCCGTCCGGACCGACATAGGTCCCGGTGCGGCGGTCGAAGTCGTGATAGGAGGTGGCGCACCGGCTGCGCCAGTCGCGATCGCTGCGGTGGGAAACATAGTAGTCGCGATCGCTGGCCTGACCGGCGATGGCCGTGCCGAGCACGAAGCCGAGCACGCCGGCCGCGGCGGCCGATCCGCTGGAATCCCGGTCTTCATAGCGGCCGTCGCGATAGACATACTGATGGTGGTTCTGGCGTTCCACGTTGCGGCGCTGGCTGCAGTCATTGGATCGTTCGCCGCTGTAGCAGCCGCGGCCGTTGACGCCTTCGCGATGGTCACCACTGCCATAGGGCTGTGCGCTGGCCGCGCCGGCGCACAGGGTGGATGCCGCCAGGATGACGGCGATCAGGGACTTGGTCATGTTTGGTGTCCTTGTGGGGCTGAAAGACACCGTGTCGGAGCGGCCTCCAGGTCACAGGAGAACGCGTAGCCAGCCCATTCGGTTCAAGCAGTGGGGGCAAGGGCCCGGTCAGGCCGCGGAGGCCTCGGGGAACCGGCCGGCCAGGCCGGTGCCGTCCAGGGTCGCGCCGACGAAGCAGACCGTGCGCTGGCGCCCATCGCTGAGGGGCAGGGGGGAGATGTCGGCGTTGGTCAGGGTGGCGTGGGCCAGCTTGGCGTCCTTGAAGGAGGCGCCGCGCAGGTCCGCATTGGTGAAGTCCGCGCCCCGGAGGTCGGCGCCTTCGAAGTTCGCGCCCACCAGGACGGCGCCGGTGAAGGGCACCCCCACGGCCCGCACGCCCCGCATGGAGGCGCCGGCCAGGCGGCGGCGCACCATCAGGGTCTTGGCCGGCCTGAGGTCGAAGCCATCCAGCTTGGCTGGTCCGCCGGAGGCGCCGTCGCTGCGGACCCACATCTCCGCCTGGGCGATGATCTGGACGACCTCCTCCAGGCGGGCGATCGCCCGGGGGCCGGGGTCCACCACGCACCGGGCCAGGGCGGCCGGCGGCAGGCCGAGCCGGCCGATATCGATGCCGGTCATGATGGCGCCGTCGAACCGGGCCCCGCCCAGGCGCGCGCCGACCAACTCTGCGCCATGGAGGTTGGCGTCGGTGAAGATCGCGTGCCGCAGGTTGGCGTTCCGGAGCTTGGCGCCGCGCAGCGAACAGTTGGAGAAGTCGACGCCGAAGGCCAGGGCCTCGTCCAGCCGCGCGAGGTCGAGCCGGGCGCCGGCGACCTGGGCGCCGTGCGGGGTCTTGAGCAGGTTGTTGTTCTCGTCGGTGAGGCACAGCACCGAGGCGCGCAGGTCGGCCTTGTCGAGCACCGCGCCGGTGAGCTTGGCGCCGGCGAAGCGGCTGCCCCTCAGGTCGGCGCCGACCAGATTGGCGTCGCGCAGGTCGCAACGACTGAGATTGGCGCCGTTGAACGAGGCGCCCGAAAGGTCCGCCCCCACGAAGGAGGCGCCGGCGAGATCGGACCCGGTGAAGTCCACCTCCGCCAGGCGCCGGCCGTCGGCGCTCATCCCCTGGGCGATGATGAACCGGGGGACGATCCGGGCGGCGCCCTTCTGACCCTCCGCAAAGGCCTCGTGATCGGACACAAGGTTTTCGAACTCCCGGGCGTCCACCCGGGAGAGCTTGGCAGGTTTGCGGAGCGCGCCAGTCTGCATGTCCGCAGGCTAGGGGACGCTGTTAACGAAACCCTCAAGGGTAGTGGTTACCGGCGCGAAATACGCGGAATAGTGGCGAATTGTCGCGGCAGCTCCGAGCGTCAGACCGTGAAGATCCAGCCGCCGGTCAGTGTGGACGTCTGCACCCCCACCAGGATCATCTGGTCGCCATTGCCCATGTCGATCACGGTGTCGGCTCCAACCTGATTGACCGCATAGGTAGTCCCCGCGTCCACCTGGACCCGGTCGCCTTCGGCGATATGGAAGTCCAGCACGCGGTCGACCCCCGCGCCGGAAGCGGTGTGGAAGGTGTCGGCGCCGGCCCCGCCGGTGAGGGTGTCGTTTCCCCGGTCGCCGGACAGCCAGTCATTGCCTGCGCCGCCGACGAGGGAGTCATTCCCCTGGCCGCCACGCATCAGCTCGCCGCCGGAGCCGGCGTTGAGCGTGTCATCGCCAAGATTGCCATAGAGGATGTTCTGGCCAGTGTGGGCGGTGATCAGGTCGTCGCCCTGGCCACCCACCAGCCAGTCATTGCCGCTGGGCCCGCCATCGATGGTGTCATTGCCCTTGTTGCCATTGATGTCGTCGAAGCCGAGGCCGCCAACGATGATATCGTTGCCGTCCTCACCCCTCAGATAGCTTGGCGACGGCCCTCCGAAGCCGGCGATCCCGGGCGGGAAGGTGGCGTAGATATGGTCGTCGCCCGCCCCACCGAACAGGCTGTCGGCGCCCCCACCGGCATAGAGGGTGTCATTGCCGTCATAGCCCCGGATCAGGCTGCCGCCAAACGGCGAGCCGGCGACGGAGTCATCGCCGGACAGGATGGTCGCGAAGGCCTGGACCGTGGCGTCGGTCGCGACCCAGGTCGCGAAACTCGCCGCCGAGACATTGACCGATAGGTTGAGGTCGCCGAGATCGGATTGATAGGCGATGCTGGTCACCGTGCCGCCGGTGAGCTGTTCACTGCCGTCGTAGGTGAAGCCGAAGCCGGCCAGATCCAA
>Ga0265327_10002348_pt1 | contig 20176 bp, 19 predicted proteins | sample 41621metaG_FD_202089 | JGI IMG/M metagenome (GOLD analysis project Ga0265327, IMG submission 202089) | Rhizosphere microbial communities from Carex aquatilis grown in University of Washington, Seatle, WA, United States - 4-16-21 metaG | ecosystem: Host-associated > Plants > Roots > Rhizosphere...
GCACCTTGAAGGTTACCTCGCTGGCGACTCCCCGGTCGATTTTCAGCCCGTCCACGGAACGGCGGATGGCCAGCCCGGTGAACACGGTGTGGGTCCGCCCGCTGAGCAGGCGGAGCATCGCCCGGGCGTCGTCGAGGTCGCGGGGCTTGTTCAGGACGGTGTTTTCGACAAACACGGTTGTGTCCGCCCCCAGCACGGTCGCCCCGGGGTGGCGGGCGGCCACCCAATCGGCCTTCAAGGCCGCATTGTGGAGAACCATCACCCGCGGATCGGCATCGGGAGCCTCGTGCTCGGTCACCTCCGCGGCCACCACCTCGAACGTCACGCCGAGGCGTCCCAGGAGTTCGCGCCGGCGGGGCGAGGCGGAGGCGAGGATGAGCGGGGGCATGGGCGGGCGGCACAGTAGGAGACCTTTTCGCCCGCGGCTAGGCGGATTTTTCACCTTCGGGTTGCAGTCGGGCCGAAGACCGGCAATTTGACCGCAGCCCATGCGCATTGGCCTCGCCCAAATCAACACCACGGTCGGCGATCTGCCCGGCAATCACCGGCGGATCCTCGACGCCTACCGCGCCCTGGTGGCGCAAGGCGCCGAAATCGTAGTCTTCCCCGAACTGGTCGTCTGCGGATACCCGCCCCGCGACCTGCTCTTCAAGAGCCGTTTCGTGCCCGACGTCGAGCAGGCGACCCGCGCCATCGCCGCCGAGATCGACGAGGTGCCGGCCGTCCTGGGCTACATCGAGGGCAACACCGCCGGCCGCGGCCGGAGTGCCTTCAATTCCGCGGCCTTCTGTCACCGCGGCCGGATTGTCCGCTCCGCCCGGAAATGCCTGCTGCCGACCTACGACGTTTTTGACGAGGACCGCTACTTCGAGCCCGCCGCGCGGCCCACGGTCGTCGAGTTCGGCGGCCGGCGCATCGGCCTGACCATTTGCGAGGACATCTGGACCCACGAGACGATCCAAACCCGCCGGTTCTACGACACCGATCCCGTGAAGGCTCTCGCGGGCGAAAAGCTCGACCTCCTGCTCAACCTGTCCGCCAGCCCCTGGCACAGCGCCAAGGAGAGCGTGCGCGCCAAGCTGCTGACCGACGCGGCCCGCACCTGCCAGTGCGCCGCGGTCTACTGCAACTCCGTCGGTGGAAACGACGAGCTGATCTTTGACGGACGCAGCATGGTCAGCGATGTGAGCGGCAAGATCATCGGCGGACTCGCCGCCTTCCGCGAGGAACTGCGCGTGATTGAGGCCGATTGGGGGCGGGGTGGCCCCACCCCGCCAGCCCAGTTGCCGGGTGCGGGTGCCCGGCCTCCCACCGCGAATCCGCACTACTTTCACCCGACCTTCGAGGCCGACGAGATGCGCGACATCCACGACGCCCTGGTTCTTGGCGTCCGCGACTATGTCCACAAGACGGGCTTTAAGCAGGCGCTGCTCGGGTTGTCCGGCGGCATCGATTCCGCGCTCACCGCCGTCATCGCCGCCGAGGCGCTCGGGCCGGAAAATGTGATCGGCATCAGCCTGCCGTCGGTGATCTCGAGCCAGCACAGCAAGGACGACGCCGCGACCGTAGCGCGCCATCTCGGCCTCCAGTACCACACGCTGTCGATCGCGGAGGTCGTGGGCGCCGCCGAACAGACCCTCGCGCCGCTCTTCGCCGGACGGCCGCGCGACACCGCCGAGGAAAACATCCAGGCGCGCGCCCGCGGCCTGCTCCTGATGGCGGTCTCCAACAAGTTCGGCGCGCTCCTGCTCACGACCGGCAACAAGAGCGAACTCGCGGTCGGTTACTGCACACTCTACGGCGACATGTGCGGCGGACTCGCCGTGATCTCGGACGTCTTCAAGACCCAGGTTTACGCGCTGGCCCATTGGATCAACCGTCACCAGGAGGTCATTCCCCGCTCCAGCATCGAGAAGGCGCCCAGCGCCGAGCTGCGGCCCAACCAGACGGACCAGGACAGCCTGCCCGCCTACAACCTGCTCGACGCCGTCCTGAAGGGCTACGTCGAGGAGGGCCTCTCGCGCCGCGATCTCATCGCGCAGGGCTTCGACGCCGCGGTGGTCAACGACGTCGCGCGGAAGGTCGACCTCAACGAATACAAGCGGAAGCAGGCCGCCCCCGGGTTGAAGATCACGCCCCTCGCCTTCGGCGTCGGCCGCCGGATACCGATCGTGCAGAAATACGTCAGCTGATCAATGAAGACCGCGGCTGATTCGTTCGCACTAAAGATCGCGAGGATTTTTGCAGGTCCGCGCAAATGGCCTTTTTGGGCCACGGAGGTGCTCTGCCTTTTTGGTCTGCTCCAGATGGCGCCGGCGGCCATTTCCGTCTATACGGGTATTCTTTTTGGAGAAAAGAGGGGCGAGCCGCGAGGCCACTATTGGGAATTTCTGATTGGCTCGGTATTGTTCGGCCTATTGTTTTTTCTGCTGGGATACTGGTTGTTTGGGAAGAGGCGCAATCGATGAAACACCATTCGTCGCCAAGCAATGGAACCGCTAATTTTCGCTAATTGGCGCTAACTCATGAGCGCAGAACCAATGCAGCAGGAGGGCTACGACTTCATGGCCGCGGCGTTTGAGGTCTATGACGACCTGGGCAACGGCTATACCGAGGACATTTATCAGGAGTCACTCGAACTGGCTGAGCGGAAAATATCCTTTCTCGCGCAGCCGGAGTTGACGATCCACTTCAAAGGAAAGCCCCTTCGTCGAAAATTCCGTCACGACTTGATCGTTTCCGGAGAAATCATCGTGGAATTGAAGGCTGCTTCCGCGCTTGCGCCCGAACACGAGGCCCAACTGCTCAATTACCTCAAGGCTGCCCGCAAGCCCGTGGGCTATCTCTTGAACTTTGGGTGCCGCGAGAAACTTGAGTGGAAACGATTTGCCCGCACCCGCAACATGAGCGTCAATTAGCGACAATTAGCGGTTCAAAAATGCCTCCCCCGAACTCTGATCAACTTTTCGCCCGCGCGCTCAAGCTCATCCCCGGCGGCGTCAACTCCCCGGTCCGCGCCTTTCGCTCGGTCGGCGGCGCGCCGTTCTTCACCAAGGCGGCCCGCGGCGCCACCCTGGTCACGGCCGACGGTCGCGAGCTGATCGATTTCGTCTGCACGTGGGGCCCGGCCATCCACGGCCACAACCATCCGCTCATCAAGGCCGCCATCGCGCGCGCGCTGGAGGACGGCACCTCGTTCGGCACGCCCAATCCCTACGAGGTGGAGATGGCCGAGCTGATCGTCGGGTTCTTCCCGTCGATCCAGAAGGTGCGCATGTGCAGCAGCGGCACCGAGGCCACCATGTCGGCCCTCCGGCTCGCGCGCGGCTTCACGCGGCGCGACAAGATCGTCAAGTTCGCCGGCTGCTACCACGGGCATTCCGACTCGCTCCTGATCAAGGCCGGTTCTGGCGCGTTGACGCACGGGAATCCCGACAGCGCCGGCGTGCCGGCCTCCTTCGCCCGCGAGACGATCGTCCTGCCCTACAACGACCCGGCCGCGCTCGACGCCGCCTTCGCCGCTAACCCCGGCCAGATCGCCTGCGTCATCCTCGAGCCGTACATCGGAAACGTCGGCTTCATCAAGCCCGACGCCGGTTATCTCCAGCAGGTCCGGCGCGCCTGCACTGCCCACGGCGCCATCCTCATCTTCGACGAGGTCATGACCGGTTTCCGGCTCGCGCGCGGCGGTGTGCAGGAGTTGGAAAAGATCACGCCCGACCTCACCTGCCTCGGCAAGATCATCGGCGGCGGCCTGCCCGTCGGCGCATTCGGCGGGCGCGCCGACATCATGGATCACCTGGCGCCACTCGGGCCCGTCTATCAGGCCGGCACACTCAGCGGCAATCCGCTGGCCATGGCCGCCGGCATCGCCCAGTTGCGCCTGCTCGACGAGCTCAAACCCTACGGCAAACTCGACTCCCTCGGACGGCAGGTTTGTAACGCGGCGCTCGACGCCGCCAAGGCCAAGGGCATTGCGCTCCAAGCGCCCCAATGCGGCTCGATGTTCAGCCTGTTTTTCACGCCAACTCCTGTGCGGGACTATGTTACGGCCCTCACCTCCGACGCGAAGATCTTCGGCCGGTTTTTCCATTCCTGCCTCGACGCCGGTGTCTATCTGCCGCCCAGCGCCTACGAATCGTGGTTCCTGAGCACCGCCCACGAGGGCCCCGCCATCGACCGAGCTTGCGAAGTCATCGCAAATGCCATTGGTTCGCTCTAACAAAATCGTCTCCGGTGACGTATTACAGATAACGAATGATCAAAAATCCCACGCTGGCCGCTTTCCTCGCCGCCCTTCTTCTCAGTTCACATTTATTGGCGCAGCCCTCGGACGCCCCGGTCATGCCGATCAGCGAGCTTCGGCCGGGACAACGGGGCGAGGTGTGGACGGTCTTCAAGGGCAGCGTACCCGAGCCGTTCAGCGTCGAGGTCACCGGCATCGTGCAAAACGCGCTCGGCCCCGGCAAGAACCTCATCCTTTGCGAGCTCACCGACCAGCGCGTGCAAAACATGGGCGCCGTCGCCGGCATGAGCGGCAGCCCGCTCTACATCGACGGCCGCATCGTCGGCGTTCTTTCCTACCAGATCCAGCGTTTCGAAACCGTCCGCTACGCCGGCTTCACGCCGATCGCGGACATGCTGGAAGTCAGCGCCCTGCCCTCGCAATTGAACGCGCCCGGAACCGGCTTGCCCATTCCGATCAAGGGCCTGAAGGATTCGCGCGGACATCCCGCCTCCATTTCCGGAACGGACTTCAGCCCGCTGACGCCGTCGTTCTCGCTCTCCGGGATTTCGCCCGAGGTCGCGGCCTCGTTTGAATCGCAATTCCAGGCCCTCGGTCTCGGCCCGATCGCGCTCGGCGGCCACGCCGACGGCGGCACCCGCGCCAACCTCACGATCAACGAGGAGCTCAAGCCCGGTGACGTGGTGGCGGCCGCCCTCGCGGTCGGCGACATCAGCGTCGCCGCCACGGGCACTGTCTCGCACGTCGAGGGCCGGCGCGTGCTCGCATTCGGCCACCCCATGCTTTCGCTTGGCGCCACGGAACTGCCGATGACGGCGGCGCAGGTCGTCACCATTCTGCCCAGCCAGTTCAACTCGATCAAGGTCAGCAACACCGGCCAGGTCATCGGATCGTTCAGCCAGGACCGCCTGTCGGGCGTCTACGGAGAGCTGGGCCGGGCGCCCCATCTGGTGCCGGTGGATGTTGAGTTGCCCGCCCGGCTCCACCGCCGGACGCTCCATTTCGCCGTGGTGCGCCAGGAGCAGGTCCTGCCGGTCATCGCGGCCGCCGGCCTGGCCCAGGCGGTCTCCGGCTCGAACGAAGCCGGGTTCACGCGCGGCTTCCGGCTCACCACAACCGTGGAATTCCCCGACTCCGCGCCCTTCAGGTTGAACCAGCTTTATCCCGGTCCGCAGGGCTTCCAGCAGGGCGTCGCGGAGTTTGTCGGCCGCCTGCAGCAATGCCTGTACAATCCGTACGAGCGAACCTTCCCCGACCATATCCGATTCTCCGTGGAGGAGACCGCCGAGGTGCCGCTCGGTTTTGTCGGGCTGCTCCAGGTCTCGCGCACGCAGACCGCGCCCGGCTCGGACCTCACCGCCACCATCGACTGGCACGGTTTCCAACAGGACGCGCGGTCGGAGACCGTGACGATTCCGGTGTCGCCGGAATGGGCGGGCAAGGACCTCGAGGTCGTGCTGGTCCCCGGCCCGGTGCTCGACGAGATGAGCGGCCGTCCGCGCAATCCCGTCGCGACCGACTTCAATGATTTCAACGAATTCCTCGACGCGCTGCGCCAACGCCGGTCCACCGAGGGGCTTTACCTGGCGGTCGTCGAGAAGACGCGGCTGTTTTCCGACCAGCGAACGCTGACCCCCGACCTGCCCGGCTCGCTCGAGCGGATCGCCCATCGCACCGACGAGAACCGCTACCAGCGCCGTGATGCCGTCAGCCCCCTCTGGGAAACCGCAGTCCTGCCGGGCCGGATCTTCACCGCCCAATTCCACAAGCCGCTGCAGGTGACCGATTGATTCCTCCGTCATTGGCGCGTTTCACTCCCAGCCCGGGGGGAAATTTCCGTGGCCTCGCCGCGCCTGCCGGTGCCCTTTGACATTCGGGCTGCTGTCGGACATTTACCGTCTTACCTTCGCTCCCGACGAATCCGTGCTCCCATGAGTTTCCTCAAAGTTCGCCTCATCCTCGTGTGCTTCGTGCTCTTCGCGGGCCGCCTCGCGGCCGACGCCCTGACCAAGCAGATCGAGATCGACTTCGGTCGCGATGTCGCGAGCCGGAACCTCAAGGGCCTCGCCGCCCGCTCGGACGGCCGCGTGCTGCCCGGTCCCGTTTTCACTGACCTGCACGGACCGCGGATCGCCGAGCTTCTGTGGACGCTGCGGCCGGCCGGAACCGATCGCTTCCTCGTCGGCACCGGGCCCGAGGGCCGGGTCTTCGAGGTGGCCCTGGACACCAAGGCCTCGACCTACACCGTCCGCGAGGTCGCGCGCGTCACCGAGCCCCAGGCAATCTCGGTCCTGGCGCTGCCGGACGGCGGCGTCCTGGTGGGCACTTCACCGACCGCCGCCCTCTACCTGGCGCGCGGGGGCAAGCTGGTCTCGCGCGTGGCCCTGCCGGCGGACTCGGTGTTCGATTTTCTCGCGCTGCCCGACGGCACCATCCTCGCGGCCACGGGCAATCCCGGGAAGATCTACCGCCTCGACATCGCCAAGATGTCCAAAGTCGGGTTCACCGAACCCAAGGGCGGCGACACCCGCAGCCTCGCCGACAAGGGCGTCAGCATTTTCGCCGAGATCCGCGACCGGAACATTCGGCGCCTCGCGCGGCTCGCAGACGGCCGCATCCTCGCCGGGTCCGCGCCCAAGGGCAACGTCTACGCCTTCGCCGCGACCGGCGGCGCGCCGACCCTCCTGCAGGAGAACCACGACGCCGAGGTCGTCGACCTGCTGCCCGTCGAGAACGGGGGCTTCTACGCCGCCCTCACCCATTCCTCGTCCGGCGACACCAGCCGTGTCATGCGGATGAAGTCCGTCGCCGGCGAGGACAAGGAAAAGGAGGAGAAGGACTCGCGCCCGGCCTTTTCCGGCCGCAGCACGATGGTCTATTTTCCGCCCGACGGTTTCCCGGAAACCGTGATGTCGAAGGCCGGCATATCCTTCTACCGCCTTGCCGCCCACCAGGGCTGGATCCTGCTCGCCGCGGGCGAACAGGGTGACGCCTTCGGTTTCGACCCGGTGGCGCGGCGCTCGCTGGTTTTCGCCGGCAGCGAGTCGGCGCAGCTCAACGACGTCGCCGCCCTCGGCGACGGCCGGTTCCTGGTGTTGCGCAACAACGCCCCCGGCCTGGCGCTCCTTTCGTTCTCGCCGGCGCAGGCCCGTCAGCTCGAGACCCGGCGCCTCGACCTCGGGTCGGCGGGTGAGCTCGGCCAGTTGCGCTTTTCCCGCCTGCACGGGCTCGATCCCGCCGCGGTGAAAGTCGAGGTTCGCACGAACCTCGGGACCGACGAGATCGAGGGCTGGTCCGCGTGGACCGAATTGAAGGCGGTCGATGACGGCTTCTTCACGGCCGGATTGCGCGGACGCTACCTCAAGCTCAAGGTCACCGTGCCGGCCACGGCGGCGGATTTCCAGATCGACAAGGCCACCGCGTACTTTCTCCCCCAGAATCGCCGGCCGCAGTTGAGCGATTTCCGGATCTTCCCCCCGAATCTCAGCCTCCTGCCGATGCCGGAGGCTCCGCCGGCCGTCGCGACCACGCTCGGGCAGATGCTCTTTCCCAACCAGTCGTCCGGCAAGGACGATCTCGCCAACGACAAGCGCAAGGGGTCGTTCTTCAGCAGCCAGGTGGTCCCGCAAACCGGGGCGCAGATCATCTACTGGTCGGTCAACGACACCGAGGGCGACACCCTTGCGTACACGCTGTCGATCCGCCCCGAGAACAGCGACACCTGGACCGACCTGGCTGTCGACAGCCGCGAGAATTTTGTCCAGTTCGACACCGGCGCCTTCCCCGAAGGCCTCTATTTCACCCGCCTGACCGTCTCCGAGCAGGCCCCGCGCCCCGAGAAGCAGCGCCTCAGCTACACCTTCGAGACGGATTACCTCACGATCGACCGGACGCCGCCGGCCATCACCGCCACGTCGGTCGAGCGCCGGGATGGCAAGCTGATCATCACCGTCGACGGGCGCGATGCGCAAAGCCTGCTCGCGGGCGCCGAATTCGTGCTCAACAATGGCGTGCGCGAGGAGATCGAACATCCGGCGGACGGTGTGCTCGACAGCAAGGCCGAGCGATTCGTCGCCGAGTTTCCCGAGCCGAAGACCGTCGGCGCCACCTCGGTCGAGATCATCCTTTACGACCAGGCCGGCAACAGCGGCTCGAAACGCCTCTCCCTGAAGTAGGAGAACACGAAGGCGCAAAGGAAGCGGGAGTCAAAGACTCAGACTACGTAGGCCGGCTGCAACCGATGGGTTGCGGCGGGGCGCCCGCCGCCGAGGCTCCCAGCCCGTGTCCGTCTCGATATGAGCCCGGAGTTGAGCGCAATGATACCTCCCGACGTCGAAAGGCTGGCGACGATCGGAGTTGATTGCGCCTGCACGGTGCATCGCGAACTGGGCCCGGGACTTCTCGAAAGCGTTTACGAGGAGTGCCTCGCCACGGAGATATCTGCACGCGGCCTGGCCTTCGCGCGACAGGTGGCGGCGCCCAGATCGTTCCGCGGCCGGCGGCTCGACCTCGCGTTTCGCGCCGATCTCATTCTCGCGGGAAAAATTCATTTCGAACTGAAGGCCGTGGAAGTTTTGCTTCCCGTGCACAAGGCCCAAACCATCACCTACCTGAAGTTGATCGGCCTTCCGCTGGGGTTTCTCATCAACTTCAACGTCCCGTATTTCCGAGAGGGAATCCAGCGCGTGATAAATTCCGTGCGCACATCGCGCTGAACGGCGTTTCCATTCTCGTGGTCTTTTCAGACAGCCTTGCGAATGTCCTCGCTCCGTACTCTCGCGCCTTCGCGCCTTCCTGTTCTCTGCAAGCCTACGCCCGGGGATGGGCCTTGGAGTGGATCTCCTTCAGCCGGGCGATGCTGGTGTGCGTGTAAACCTGCGTGCTGGTCAGGCTCGCGTGCCCGAGCAGCTCCTGCACCACCCGCAGGTCGGCGCCGGAATTGAGCAGGTGCGTCGCGTAGGAATGCCGCAGCTTGTGCGGCGAGAGGTCCATCGGCAGGTCGGCCAGCGCGAGGTAGCGCTTCACGATCAACTGCACGGCCCGGACCGGCAGACGGCGACCCTCCGCGGTCGTCACGACCGGATCGGGCGGCCCCGGCTGGCCGGCGAAGTCGTCCCGGAATTTCCGCAACACCGCCATCGCCACGGCGCCCAGCGGACAGATGCGCTCCTTGCGCCCCTTGCCAAGCACGCGGGCGCTGCCCTGCGCCCAATCGATGTCCCGGTGGTTGAGCCCGGTGAGTTCGCTCACGCGCAGGCCGCCGCCGTAGAGCAACTCGAGCACCAACCGGTCCCGCCAGGCTGTGAACGCATCGATGCTGCCGTTCTCGAGCAGACGCGCCGGTCCGCGCAGCAGCACCGTCATCTGTGACTCGGTCAGAAATTTCGGCAGCGCCTTCTCGAGCTTGGGCAGCGGCACCCCCGCCAGGGGATTCCGGTCGAGCCGCCCGTGCTGCATCCAGTAGCGGAAGAACGCGCGCAGGCCCGAGACATGGTTGTGGAGGGTGCGGCGTTGAAACCGCCGCTGGCTTTCGATGATGAAGTCGCGCAGGTCGCGGGCCGCCAGTCCGCCCGGACCGCGGTCCCAGCGCCCGCCGGCCTGCGCCCAGCCGTGGAAGTCCACGAAGGCCTGCCGGTAGTTGCGCACCGTGTGCACCGAATAGCGCCGTTCCTTCGCCAGGTGGTCGAGAAACGGCTGCAGCCACTGTTCGGCCACTGCCGCCGGCAGGTCTGGTTCTGGCTTCGCGGGTTTCAAGGGGGGGAGCGCGGCCTTGGGACGCACTCAGGTCGTCTTCGACGCCGTCCGGAGGCCGGCGTCCAGCCGGCCCTCCACCGCCCGCATGACGCGGTCGCACTCCAGCCGCAACGCCCCCTCGGGATCGAGCCCTTGCGCGCGCGCGGCGGCCGCCATCTCGAAAAGCATCCGCCCCAGCGAGCCCTCGTCCAGCTTGGCGCCGAGCGCGGCGATCCGGCCGGAGTCGACCACTCCCTCCGCGGGCAGTTGCTTCTTCTCGATCCGCTTGGCCACCTCCTCGGCGAACATCAAGGCCGGCAGCCGGGGCGGCAGGGACTTGAACACTTGCGACTCGGTCTTCCCCGCCGCCGCCTTTTCACCAGCCTTGATCTGCTCCCACTGGACGAGCACCTGCTCCGACGTCTTTAGCTTGCCCGTTCCGAAAACATGCGGGTGCCGCCGGATCAGCTTCTCGTTGATCTCCCGCGCCACGTCCTCGAGGTTGAAATCGCCGCGCTCTTCCGCGAGCTGCGCGTGAAAGACCACCTGGACGAGCACGTCCCCCAGCTCCTCGCGCATGTGCGGGAGGTCGTTGCGGTCAATCGTGTCGAGCAGCTCGCTGCATTCGTCGATCAGGCAGCGCGCGAGCGTCTGGTGCGTCTGCTCGATGTCCCAGGGGCAGCCGTCCGGCGCGCGGAGCCGGGCCACCGTCCGTCGCAATTCGTCAATGGCGGTCATGCGCTGAAGCCATTACCACGGAACCCGCAGAACACACGGAAAATCCGGGCAAATTGGTTTGGCTTCAGGGTGTTCCGTGTATTCCGTGGACGGACACCTTCATGGACAAACTGGCCGAAATCATGGCGCACAAGCGGACCGAGATCGCCCCGCTCGTGCGAACCGTGCCCCTCGATGAGCTGGCGGCGCTCAACGCCTCGCTGCCCCGGCCGCCCTCGCTCGCCGCGGCCCTTCGCCGGGCGGACGGCCGGCTGGCCGTCATCGCCGAGATCAAGCGCCGCTCGCCGTCCGCGGGGGCCATCCGCGAGGGCGCCTCGGCGGTCGACCAGGCGCAACGCTACCAGGCCGCCGGCGCCGACGCCCTTTCGGTCCTCACGGACGGAAAATTTTTCGGCGGCCACCTCGATGATTTGCGCGGCGTGACCGCCCATTTTGCCGCCCATCCCCCCGCCCGCCCGTGCCTGCGGAAGGACTTCACGGTGCACCCGGTCCAGGTGCGGCAGGCGCGCGAGGCCGGCGCCTCGGCGATCCTCCTGATCGTCCGGGCGCTCGCGGACGCGGACCTGGCCGGCCTGTTCGCCGCCAGCAACGCGGCGGGTCTCGACACCCTCTTCGAAATCCACAACGAAACCGAGCTGGACCGCGCCGTCCGCCTCGGCGCAAGGATCATCGGCGTCAACAACCGCGACCTCGCGGTCTTCAAGACCGACCTCGCGCTGTCCGAAAGGCTGATCCCCGCCTTCCCGCGCGGCGTGATCGCCGTCAGCGAGAGCGGCATCGCCTCGGTGTCCGACGCGGCGCGCGCGCGCGCCTGCGGCGCCCACGCCGTGCTGGTCGGCGAGGCGTTGATGAAGTCCGCCAACCCGGCCAGCCTGATCGGCGAGATCCACGGCCATGTTTGAGCACAAGGCAGACAAACTCCTCCCGCGGCGCGAATACCTGCACCGGCTGGCGCGCAGCGTGGCCGTGGGCCTCGGGCTGATCGCGGTTTCGCTCGCGGTCGGGATGGTTGGCTACCACACGATTGCCGGCCTGGCATGGATCGACGCGTTCCTCGACTCCGCCATGATCCTCGGCGGCATGGGACCCGTGTCGACGCTCCAGGGCAACGCCGCCAAGCTTTTTGCCGGGTGCTACGCGCTTTACTGCGGCATCGCCCTGCTCAGCACCGCCGGCATCATCCTCGCCCCGGTCGTGCACCGCTCCCTGCACAAGTTCCACCTCGAGTTCGGCAAGGACAAATAGCCCATGCCGCTCTCGCCCTCGGCTACGCGCGACCTGCTGGCCCGGCTGGGCCACCTCCCGAAGCGCTTTCTTGGGCAGAATTTCCTGGTCGACGGCAACATCGTCCGCAAGTCGCTCGAACTCGCGGAGATCGTCCCGGGCGATGCCGTCGTCGAGGTCGGACCGGGTCTCGGCACCCTCACGTCGGCCCTGCTCGAGGCCGGCGCGGAGGTCTGGGCGGTGGAGAAGGACCGCGGTCTGCACGCCCACCTCGAAGCGTCCCTGGTCGCAAGATATCCCGGCCTGCACCTGCTCGAGGGCGATGCGGTGGAACACCCGTTGGCCGGCCTGCCCGCGGACCGCGCGCCCCGCGGCAAGATCGTGGCCAACCTGCCCTATGCCATCTCGACGCCGTGGATGGACGCAGTCCTGGGCGGCCCGCTGCCTGTCCGGATGGTCCTCATGCTCCAGCAGGAGGCGGCCCAGCGCTACGTCGCCGCCCCCGGCTCAAAGCAGTTCGGCGCCATCTCGATCTTCGTGCAGTCCGCCTTCGCCCCGGACCGGGGACACAAGGTGGCGGCCGCCTGTTTCCATCCCAAACCCGAGATCGAGTCGTACCTGCTCAACCTCGCCCGCCGCCCCGAGCCGTTCGTGTTCGGCGCCGCCACCAAGCAGTTCATCCGCGCCTGCTTTCAACAGCGCCGGAAACAGATCGGCGCCCTCGTGCGGGGCAGGCTGCCGGCCGACGGCGCCGGGTGGTTCGAGGAACTCGCCGCCGCGGGCCTCGACCGTCGCGCCCGGCCCGAGGACATTCCCGTGCAACTTTGGCAGCGACTGCGCGTCTAATCCGGATGGATACCCTGTCCCCCGTTTCGCTGCCCTCCTTCCGCGGGTGAACCGCGTTCTCCGGGCGCGGCCCCACCATGAGCCCCGTGTGCACACTTGAAATCCCCGCCCGCCCACGCAGAGTGACCGCTGTCGCCATGCTCCCGCGAATTCTCGTGCCGGCCATCGTCCTCCTGCTCGGCCCGGCCGCCCGGTCGGAGGAGGCGCCCGCCGGCGGACTGTACGGCAAGGTCGCCGGCGACCTGTACACCGCCCCGGGCGGCACCTATAGCGTGACGATCCCGGTGCTTCCCGAATTTGGCGGCCAGGTGCACGACACCGAAAATGTGGTCACCTTCGACGATTCCGTCAGCACCCACGCCAGCATCGCCTGTTTTCCCTTCGACATGACCCAGAAGTGGGAATTCGAGTCCCGCGGCCCGCGCGACTATCTCTCCTACTTTTACGGCGACTTCGTGCTGCACGACTTCCAGACCCGTTATCCGGGCTCGACCGCCGAGAAGACGCTTTTCGTGCCGGCTTTTCTCGACGGGTCGCTCCTTGGGTTCGCCCTGCTGCCCGGCGGATCCGCCTTCGATCACCGCGACACCATCGCCGGTACGCCGAACGGAGACCCCGTCGTCGCGAAACGCGGCAACCTCATCTTCGTGAAATCCGGTTGTGTTTACGTCCTCAGCATCGAGCTCGCCGAACGGGTCACCCAGCGCAGCGTCTACAACAAGAAACCGGACGAGGAGAACGACATCCTGCGCGACCGGTTGATGCAGCTGGCCGGACGCCTCCGTTTTGCGGCCCCCAAGCCGGCGCCCAAAAAGTCGGCGGCCACCGGCGATGAATGAGGGCTACGAGGAGCAGATCGACGGTGAGGTCCTGGTGCGCCGGGCGCCCACGGCGGAACACGAGCGGCTCGTCGAGCGCATCCACCGCCGCGTCGCGGAGGCGCTCTCGCCCAACTCCGCGCTGCGCCTCCTGCCGCCCCGCAGCGGCCTCCGCTTGTCCGACAACCTCACCCTGCGGCCGGACCTTTCCATCATCCGGGTTCCTCCCGCCGCCGAGGAACCCGGAGTCGCGCCGCAGCTTTACCTGGTCGCCGAGGTCCTCCAGCCCGGCGACCATCATTTCGACACCGTCGTCAAGAAGCAGGTGTGGGCCGACCTGCGCCTGCCGCGCCTCTGGATGATCGACCCGCGCTACCTGAACGTCGAGGTTTACGGCTGCGGCGAATACGGTTTCACCCTCCTGAACATCCTCGCCAACCGCGACGAGCTCACCGACCCTTTCCTGCGCCGGTTGTCGTGCCCGATGCGCGACCTCTTCGCCGGCACCTGACCATGAAGCGCCCCGCCGGCCTCTCCCTCACCGCGTTTATGTGCGCCGCCTCCCCGTTGTTTGCTGACTTCGATCTCACCCATGCCGCCGCCCCGGTGGCCGCGCGGCATGCCCAGGACGTCACCGTCCACGGCGACCGGCGCATCGACGACTACTTCTGGCTGCGTGAGAAGCAAAACCCGGGGGTCCGGGCCTACCTGGAACAGGAGAATGCCTACACGGAGGCGGTGCTCGCCCCGGAGGCCGCCCTGCGGTCCGCGCTGTTCAACGAAATGCGCGCCCGGATCAAGGAGGATGACACCAGTGCCAAGACCCCGTACCTCGGCTACCTGTATTATACCCGTACGGAGAAGGACCGACAGTACGCGATCTATTGCCGGATGCAGGATGTCCCCGGCGCGACCGAGGAGGTGCTGCTTGACCTCAACGAGCTCGGCAAGGGCAAGCCCTACATCGCGATCGGCCACTATCGCGTGAGCGACGACGGCGCCCGCCTGGCGTACTCGATCGATTGGACCGGTTACCGGCAATACGAGGTATTCGTGATGGACCTCGCGACCAAACAACCGGTCGCCCAGCAGATCGGCAAGGTTTCCGCCCTCGACTGGGCCGCGGGCCACGACGTCATTTACTACGTCACCGAGAACGAGGCCAAGCGCTCCGACCGGCTGCATCGCTGGACGCTCAGCACCGGCCGGCATGAGGTGCTCTACACCGAAGCGGACGTTCTCTACAATCTCGACGTGGCGCGCTCGCGGGACAGCCGGTATGTTTTTTGCGAAGCCCAGAGCAAGCTCACCACCGAGGTGCGGGCGGTTCGCGCCGACGACGCCACCGGCCCATTGCAGGTCCTGGTTCCGCGCGAGGAAAACCACGAGTACCACGCGGATCATCGCGACGGGCGGTTTTACTACATCACCAACAAGGGCGCCAAGAACTCCCGGATTGTCGCTGCACCCGAAGGCGCCCCGGCCCAGTGGACCGAGGTCGTCGCCCACCGTCCGGCGGTGAAGATCGATTCAATGGAGATGTTTGCCACCCACCTGGTCATTCACGAGCGCGAGAACGGCCTGCCGCAGCTCGAGGTGTACGATTTCGCCACGCACCAGTCGAAGCGGTTCGCCCTGCCGGACGAGGTCTACGAGGCGTCCTCCGACCAGAACTGGGACTACCGAGCCACCGAGTATCGCTTTCGCTACCAGTCGCTGGCGCGACCGTCCTCGGTTTATGCCAGCACTCTCGCCACCGGCGAGCGCCGCCTCGTCAAGCAAACGGCGGTGCTCGGCGGGTTCAGCTCCGATCACTATCGCGCCGAGCGCGTTTGGGCCGTGGCCCGCGACGGCACCCGGATTCCTCTCTCCCTTGTCTATCGCCGGGACCTCGACCGCGCGAAGCCGCAGCCGTTGTATCTTTACGGGTACGGCTCCTATGGCGTCAGCATGCCCGCGGCGTTCAGCTCGACCCGGGTGTCGCTGCTCGACCGCGGAATCATCTACGTGATCGCCCACGTCCGGGGCGGCGGTGAACTGGGCGAGGAATGGCGCGAGGCGGGCCGGATGGAGAAAAAGATGACCACCTTCACCGATTTCGTGGACTGCGGCCAGTGGCTCGTCGACCACGGCTGGACGACGCCGGGCCAGATGGTCACATCCGGCGGCAGCGCCGGCGGGCTGCTGATGGGCGCAACCCTCAACCTGCGGCCGGACCTGTTCAAGGCCGCACTGGTGTCCGTCCCGTTTGTCGACGTGCTCAACACGATGCTCGACGCCTCGCTGCCGCTCACGACCGAGGAATACGTCGAATGGGGCAACCCCAACCTCCGGGAGCAGTATTTTTGGATGCGCGCCTACAGCCCTTACGACAACCTGAAGCCAGCGGCCTATCCGCATATGCTCGTCAACGTGTCGTACTTCGACAGCCAGGTGCCGTACTGGGAGGGCGCCAAGTTCCTCGCGAAGGCGCGCACGCTCAACACCGCGGGCACCGCCCTGCTCCTCCACACCAACTTCGGCGCGGGCCACGGCGGGGCCGCCGGCCGCTACGACGCCCTGCACGACATCGCCCGCGACTACGCCTTCTTCCTGACCGCCCTCGGCCTGGCGAAATAGGGTCGGCCGCCGTTGGGGCGCCGCGCTCGCACGGAACATGGCCGCTTGATTTCGGGACGGGCGAGCCCTCTGGACGAGCCGAGGGGATCGACCGTCGGAGTCGGTTGGCGCTCGCCCCTCGGCCAACCCCCCTGCCCGGGGCATCCCGACCGGACCGGCGCTGTCCCGCCCCGATCTCCGGCATTCTTCACTCCTCCCTCTTTCGCTCTCACCCTGAGTCAGCTTGGCCGGAGGACTCACCCTACCCCGAAGTCCGAGTTTCTCTCCTCCCCCGATCAGTTTTCCTCCGTTGGGGATTGCGTGTCCGGGCCGAACGCACCGTGATTGCGGCGGGCCAAGAAGCGAGCCGGCATTCCGCCGGCCACCGGTCCATGTTCGCGCTGAATATGAACAAAGTCGCACTCCTCGAGCAGATCATCGCCCGGTTGCAGGCGGAGCTGACGACCATCAAGGCAGCCGCGCTCGCCACCCACGCCGAGGCCACCCACGAGGAGAACAAGGCCGAGGACAAATACGACACCCGCGGCCTCGAGGCCTCCTACCTCGCCCACGGCCAGTCGAAGGCGGCCGAGGAAGCGGCGCTCGCGGTCTCCCAGTTCCAGGCGATGACGATGCGCGACTTCGGACCGGCCGAACCGGTCAGCCTTGGGGCGCTGGTCGTGCTGGAAGGCGGCACCACCAACCACTACTTCATCGGGCCGCGGGCCGGCGGCACGGAGGTCGAGCACGCGGGCCGGACCGTCCTGGTCATCACGCCGCAATCGCCCCTTGGTCGTCAGCTCGTCGGCAAGCTCCGCGGCGACGTCCTGCAGCTCGATCTCGCGGGGCGGCGCAGCGAGTTCAAGGTCGCCTCCGTCAGTTAGGCCGCCCGTGGGCACGCCGAATGCAGCCGTTCACCCATGATCATCAAGCCGGTCAGTCCCGCCGATGAGATCGCCCGGGCCCTGATTGGCGAACTCGACACCGAACTCGCCGCCGCCTACCCGGGGCTGCCGATCAACGGCATCGACGCCGGCGAGTTCGCCAAGGCCGGCGGCTATTTCGTTGTCGCCACCGAGGCCGACGCCGCGCTCGGCTGCGGCGCGTTTCGTCCGGTGGGAAGCGGTTGCGCCGAGATCAAGCGGATGTATGTGCGGCCCGCAGCCCGCCGGCGGGGGGTGGCGCGGGGCATCCTTGCTCATCTCGAAAACGAAATTCGGCGCCGGAGCTTCCTCTCGATCGTGATCGAAACCGGCTGCGACCAGCGCGCGGCGATCGCCCTTTACCAGTCGGTCGGCTATTTCCCGATCCCGCCCTTTCTTGGCTACGTGGGGAGTCCGATTACCCGGTGCTTCGCCAAAAAGGCGTGAGCGGGGGAAATCCACCTGCCGCGGATGACGCGGATGTCCGCGGACAAGCCCCATGGTCGACTCGCGGGCCGCGCCACCGGCCGCCGCTCATCCGACAGGTTCACCCAGCAGGGCGGCCGTCCCGGCATCGAGCGGTTCATCGGCCAGGTGGCGGCGCAACTCGCCGATGTCGGGAGCGTAGTCGGGCATCCCCTCCGATGAAAACCGCTTCCTCGCCTTCAGCATGAATCGGAGGGCGGTGAGGAAGGTCGCGCGCGCCATGGCGCGGTTGCCCTGGCGCGTGTAAATGTGGGCCGCCTCCGTGCACAGCGCGGCGTAAAGCACGACCTTGTCGCGGCCAAAGTCCGGAGACTCGTCGTCCGCAAGCAGGTCGAAGTGCTGCTCCGGCGTCAGCCGGAAGATCTGGTCCGCATCAATTCCGAATAGCCGCTGCAGGCCGACGATGACGGTTTCCAAGGCGGTGTCATCCGTGTCGCCGCGCCGTCGCTTGAACGTCACCCGCGCCAGCATCCGCCCCACCTCCTCGATGATCCGCATCATGTAGTCTCGTCGGGAGGTGATCATGGCTGACCCGGCACACTGATAGCCAGTTGCACTCCGGAAGCCAGCGGGTTTTCGCACCCGGCGGGCTGCGCACCGAACGCGGAAGGGCCCGCCGGTCCCGCGGATCGCCCGCCCGCACTGGACCTTTCCAAGCCAGCGGGTGATTTCCTGTAACTCTCGGGGCGAAATGCGTGTTCTCAAGGTGCACCCAATCCCGCCATGAACCGATTCCCCGCCAACAACCTGCCCGGACGGCGCCCTTGGGCGAGCCGCTGCGGCCGCGGTGGACCCGGCGGACCGTCCGCGAATCCGCGGAAGACCTCGGCAGGCAATCGATGGGCTGCCCGTTTCGATCACGACGAGACCACCGGAATGCCGGGCTGGCGCGGGGGTCGGTCCGAACGGGTCGGCTCGGAGGGCAGCGACAGAGGGCGGCGTTCGACGTCTATTGACCGCTCGTCGCGCGGGACCGTCCGCTCGTCGATAATCGCTCGCCTGTGCCGCCGCCGGCCCATACACGAGCGTTTCCGGTGCTCGTCCCGGCGCGCCCGAATGACCGCGCTTTCCACCCACTCGCGAATCCCCGTCCTCGCCATTTACCCTCCGTGGTGAGCCCGGGTCGGTTTTCCCGAGACTTTCGGCGAACGCCACCGTTCGCCTCCCTGCTCACCACTCGCTACTCTCATGCAATCCCTCCGCCTGTCCTTCCGCCTGCTCACCAAGTCCCCGGGCTTCTCCGCCATCGTCATTGCCGTGCTTGCCCTGGGAATCGGCGCCACGACCGCCATCTTCAGCGTCGTCAACGCCGTGCTGCTGCACCCGTTCCCTTACACCGATTCCGGCCGAATCGCCTTCATCGGCTCCACGCGCGTTGGCCAGAATGGCACGATGCCGGTGACCTATCCCGATTTCGTCGACTGGCAGAAGCAAACCCGGACCTTTTCCCAACTGGCCTATGCCAGCAACCGTTCCTTCACGCTGACGAGCGTCGCCGAACCGGCGGTTATCCGCGGCGCCGCCGTGTCGGCGGACGCCTGGCCGCTGCTCGGCATCCCGCCGGCGCTTGGACGCACGTTCACCGCGGCCGAGGACAACCCGGGCGCCGCCCGGGTGTGCGTCCTGAGCGCCGCCGCCTGGCAGGGGCGCTTCGGCGGCGACCCGCAGATCCTGAACCGCACGCTCATGCTCGATGGCAAAGCCTACACCGTTGTCGGCGTGATGCCGGCCGAATTCAAATTCTGGGCGGCGGAAATCTGGACGCCGGTCGGCCTCGATGCCGACACGGATATCCTGCGCAGCCGGGTTATTCGCATGGACTCGTGGGTGGTCGGGAAATTCAAGCCCGGGACAAGTCTCGCCGATGCGCAGGCCGAACTCAAAGTGATCACGGCCCGACTGGGGAAGCAATACCCCGACTCCAACAAGGACATCGGGGCGGCCATCACGTTGTTGAGTGAGTCGGTCACGGGACCGATCCAGCGCCCGCTGATGGTGATGCTCGCCGCCGTCGGCTGCGTCCTGCTCATCGCCTGCGCCAATGTCGCCAATCTCCTCCTCGCCCGGGCGGCCACCCGCCAGAAGGAATTTGCCATCCGCACGGCCCTCGGGGCCTCCCGCCGCCAGATCGTCGGGCAGATGCTGGTGGAATCCCTGCCGCTCGCCATCCTGGGCGGGATCGCGGGACTGCTGGTGGCCTTCTGGGGTCTGCACGCCCTGCTTTATTTCCTGCCGCCCGACGCCGTGCCCGCCGAGGCCAAGATCGAGGTCAACGGCGCCGTGATGCTCTTCACGGCGGCGCTCGCGCTGGGCAGCACGCTTCTGTTCGGACTCCTCCCCGCCCTGGAGGGTTCGCGCGGCGACGTGAACGAGACGCTCAAGGACGGAACCCGCGGATCCGGCGGGCGGCGCACCGGCCGGGTGCGCGCGGCGTTGATCGTCGCCGAGGTCAGCCTCTCGCTCACCCTGCTCGTCGGCGCAGGCCTGCTGATTCGCAGCTTCGCCAAGCTGCAGGCCGCCAATCCGGGCTTCACTGCCGAAAAACTGCTGCTCGTTCCCGTCCA
>Ga0265327_10002349_pt1 | contig 20163 bp, 21 predicted proteins | sample 41621metaG_FD_202089 | JGI IMG/M metagenome (GOLD analysis project Ga0265327, IMG submission 202089) | Rhizosphere microbial communities from Carex aquatilis grown in University of Washington, Seatle, WA, United States - 4-16-21 metaG | ecosystem: Host-associated > Plants > Roots > Rhizosphere...
CTTGTCGTCGAGGTACGAAAACGGGATCGACGATTCGCGGTGGCCGACGGTGATCGCGCCGGTGTCCTTCACCTTCTTCAGCGTGCCGGTGAGGTCCTGCGCGTTCGCGGTCAGTGCAAAGAGCGCGGCCAGCGCGAATCCGGCCTTGGCGATCAGCTTCATCTGGAATCCCTCCACTCGAGTCGTTCGGAAAAGGTCTGCAGCCGCGCAGTCGGACCCGGCTCTAGGCGCTGCCGGTGGCCGCAGGGCGGCGGTCGTGAGTCGACGGCTTCCCTAGTGTAGCGGCGCCGCGGCACCTTTGTCCAACGGACGTGCGCACGACGCACCGCCCCGGTGCACATGCCGGCGGAGCCTATAATTCGGGAATGGCTGCCGCTCTGCTGCCCGCACCGGTCTGTCGCACCGCACAGCTTCGCACCATCGAAGCTGCCGCCGCGCACGAAGGCCTCATGGAGCGCGCCGGACACGCCGCCGCCGAAGTCGCGCGCGCGATGGCCGGCGAGCGTTCCGGCGCCATCCTCGTGCTCGCCGGGCCGGGCAACAACGGCGGCGACGCGTTCGTCGTCGCGCGCTGGCTGCGCGAATGGTTCTTCGACGTCACGGTCGTCTTCTGCGCCGATGCGGCGCGGCTGCCCGCCGACGCGGCCGCGGCGCTCACCGCCTTCCGCAACGCCGGCGGCACGACCATGGACGCGATACCGTCCGCCTGGCACGGTGTGCTGATCGTCGACGGTCTGTTCGGCATCGGACTCGCGCGCGCGCCGGCAGCCCCCTACGCGGCCATGATCGAGCGCATCAACGCCGCCGGCACGCCGATCCTCGCGCTCGACGTCCCGAGTGGCCTCGACGCCGACACCGGCGCCGCGTTCGCGCCCTCCGTTCGGGCCGATGCCACGGCGACGTTCATCGCGCTGAAGCCGGGCCTTCTCACGGGCGCCGGCGTCGATCTTTGCGGGCGCATCTCGGTGCACGCGCTCGGCCTCGATGCGAAGGTGCAGGCGGCGGCGCGTGGCCATCGGCTCGACTGGTCGGTGGTGTCGCGCTCCCTTCCGGACGTGCTGCAGCGCAGGTGCCGCAACGTGCACAAGGGCACGTTCGGGACGCTCGGCATCATCGGCGGCGCGCACGGCATGGTCGGCGCGCCGTTGCTCGCAGGCCGCGCGGCGCTGCACGCGGGGGCCGGCAAGGTCTGGATCGGTTTCGCCGACGCCGCATTCCCCGCGCTGGACTGGGAGCAGCCCGAATTGATGCTGCGCGCGGCCGACCGCGTGCTCGGCGCAGGCGCCGATGCCCTTGCCTGCGGCACCGGACTCGGCACCGACGCGGCCGCCGGCGCGCTCGTCGCCCGCGCGCTCGCCGAACCGGTGGCGCTGGTGCTCGATGCCGACGCCCTCAACGTCATCGCCGCCGACAAGGGCCTCGCGCGCGCCGTTGCGGCGCGCTCCGCTCCGACCGTGGCGACGCCGCACCCGGCCGAAGCGGCACGCCTGCTGGGGAAGATCGTCGCGGAGATCGAGGCAGATCGGCTCGGCGCTGCGCAGGCGCTGGCGGAACTGCTGCGCGCGTCGGTCGTGCTGAAGGGCGCCGGCAGCGTCGTCGCGCATCCGGACGGACGCTGGGAGATAAACGCCACCGGCAATCCCGGGCTCGCGACCGCCGGCTCGGGCGACGTCCTCACCGGATTCGTCGCGGCGCTGCTCGCGCAGCGGGTCGAGGCGGGCGACGCGCTGCGCGTCGCCGTCTGCCTGCACGGCGCGGCCGCGGATCGCTGCGTGGCGCAGGGCGCGGGCCCGCTCGGCCTCACGGCCGGCGAACTCATCCCCGCTGCGCGCTCGCTGCTGAATGGTGCCGCGCGCTGACGCCGTCCGGCGGGGCGACGCAGGCGGTCACGGCAACAGCACGGTGGCGCCCGTCGTGGCGCGTGATTCCAGCGCGCGATGCGCGGCGGCGGCGTCCTTCAGCGCGAACGTCTGCCGCGGCTCGCTGACGATCTTTCCGGCAAGGACGAGACCGAAGAGGTCGTCCGCCATCGCGGTCAGGTCCTCGCGTTTTGCCGTGTGCGTGAACAGCGTCGGCCGCGTTGCGTAAAGCGAGCCCTTCTGCGACAGCAGCAGGATGTCGAATGGAGGAATCGCGCCGGACGCATTGCCGAAGCTGACCCAGAGGCCGCGCGGCGAGATGCAGTCGAGCGAGCCCGGAAACGTGTCCTTGCCGACGCCGTCGTAGACGACCGGTACGCCCTTGCCGCCGGTCAGCGCCTTCACACGCTCGACGAAGTTCTCGCGCGTGTAGACGATCGTGTGCGTGCAGCCGTTTGCCTTCGCGAGCGCCGCCTTCGCGTCCGATCCGACGGTGCCGATCATCGTGACGCCGAGCGCGCGCGCCCACTGGCAGGCGATGAGGCCGACGCCGCCGGCCGCCGCGTGAAAGAGGATCGTCTCGCCGCTCTTCAGCTTGTACGTCTGCCGGAAAAGATACTGCACGGTGAGGCCCTTCAGCATCAGCGTCGCCGCGGCGCGATCGGAGATTCCGTCCGGCAGCCGCACCAGCGGTGCCGCCGGCATCACACGGACCTCGCTGTACGCGCCCAACCCGCCGCCGCAATAGGCGACGCGATCGCCGGGCTTCACCCAGTCCACACCCGTGCCTACCGCCTCGACAACGCCGGCCGCCTCGCCGCCCAGGCCCGACGGAAGCGCCATCTTGTAGAGCCCGTTGCGATGATAGGTGTCGATGTAGTTGACGCCGATGGCCGTGTGGCGCACGCGCGCCTCGCCGGGACCGGGATCGCCGACCGCGACACCCTCCCAGGTCAGGACCTCGGGGCCACCGGTGGCGTGAATGCGAATGGCATTGGGCATGGGGATCTCGCGGCGTGGAAAACAGGGAAGTCTACCGGACGACGGTGGTCGTGCAATGCGCGTAATGAATCACCTGCCTGGACACCGAACCCAGCTTCCAGCGATCGAAGAGCGTCTTGCCGCGATGCCCGAGCACGATGTGATCGATCCCGTGGCTTTCAGCGTAGTCGACAATGCGTTGGGCGGGATGTCCGACCAGCACTTCGGGCTTCATCGCGACGCCTGCCGCACCTGCCTTCGCGCCGAGGCTCCTGAAGTCGCTCGCGAAGTGGTCCCGGCTGCGCTCGATCATCGCCTCGGTCTCGACGTCGTCCGGCACGTCCGGGGGGCGTGCCACCGCGACAACCTGCAACGCGGCTCCGAAACGTGTCGCAAGGTCGACGGCGAAATCGAATGCGCGCACGGCGGACTCGGAGCCATCCCAGCACAGGAGGATGTTCTTCATGGCTTCACCTTCGTCACTACAGGCAATTCTTCGGACGCGGTCGCGTCCGGCGGAGACTTCGGAAGTAGATGGCGCGGCAGATAAAACGCGTTCGCAATGAGCGTCGGCACCACGGCGCTGCCGATGACGGCGGCGATCAGCAGCGAATATTGCGCGCCGTCGATGATACCGTGGGAGAGGCCGAACAGCGCGGAGATGCTGCCGAACGTCAGGCCGGTCGACATCAGCAGCGTCGTGTACATCGCTTCACGCTTGGGCGCCGCAAACCAGCGCGTCACCGGGTACACGCCGACGAATTTGCTCGTCATCTTGGCCGCCAGCAGCAGCAGGAACGCGACGGGCGCACCGATCAGCGCCGGAATCGAGACAAACGATCCGGCCCGGATGAAATAGAACGGCGTCAGCAGACCGAACGTCAGCGTGCGCAGCCGTCGTACGAGCGCGTGATCCTTGCCGACCGTTCCCGCGAGCACCATGCCGAGCACATAGGCGGGGAGCACCGCCTCGCTGTCCGCCCACTGCGCGAGCGCGCCCAGCCCGAAGAGGCATAACAGCAAGAATTTCGCCTCGAGTTCCGACGGCCGATCGCCGAACCTGCGGAAGAATCGCGGTGTGATCCATGGCAGGATCAGGAAGGCCGCGATGGTCGCGCCGAGGAATACAAGCGTGCGCACTGTGAACGGTGAGAACATGAGTCCCAGCGCGATCACCGTCGCGAGATCGTTGATGAAGCACGCCGCGAGGACGGTCTTGCCGTAGTTGGTCCGGTTCAATCCGAATTCGAGCATCACCGCATACACGACCGCGACCGACGTCGTCGACAGAGCGATCCCGGCAAGCCAGCTGGACGACGCCGACCAGTGCAAAAGCCAGTAGGCCGCGGCGGCGCATCCGAGGAACGGAGCGAAGAATGCGATTAGACCGACCGTCGCAGTCTCCTTGAGAGTCGACCGCAGCACCTTCGGATCGAGCTCCGCGCCCGCCAGGAACGTGAGCAGAACAGCGCCCGTACTGGCGAGAAAGCGGATCCACGACTGGTCGGTGCCGAGCGCCGCGGCGCCGACCAGCGCGCCGATCGCGAGCTGCGCGACTGTCCCCACGACAATTTCCGACATCGCCGTGGCAATGCGCAGCCAGATCGACAGCAGCGTCGCCGCGAGTGCCAGGCCCAGCCACAGCGCCGCCAGCGCAAAGATTTCCGTCATCGCCTTTCTCGGCTAGCGGTTGCCTTCGATGGTGCCGAATTCGGCCGTCACCCTCGTATAGAACACGCTGACGCGCTCACGGCGGAGCAGCTCCAGCATGGCCCCGGCCTCGGCGTCGGTCACCAGGAACTCGACCTGCACGGTCATGTCGGCGGCGAGCTCGAAGAAGTGCTCTTCGTGCAGGATGCCGTGCCGGCCGAATCCGGCGATCGCCCGGAACGCGGAGCCGCCATGAATGCCCGAGGCCTTCGCCTGTTCGAGCAGCCACTCGAACAGCGCGATGTGGCCGTGCTTGCGGTTTTCGTGAACGTAGAAGCGCAGCAGCGTGCCGTTCATGCCGGTCCCCAGGCGAAAACTGCGCGAACGAGCAGGATGCCGGCAATGGTCATCACGATCGAGCCGACAACGTGCACCGTGACGGCGACGGCGCCCCACGCGAGCTCCCTGCGCATCAGCAGCGTGACGATCTCCGCGGAAAACGTCGAGAAGGTCGTGAGACCCCCCAGGAATCCCGTGGTCACGAGAAGGCGCACTTCGGGCGGCATCACCGCGTGCCGCGTCAGAAGCTCCATCGCGCAGCCCATCATCAGGCCGCCGGAAAGATTCGCGGCAAGCGTGCCGAGCGGGAGCGTGGGGAACACGGGATTGAGGAGGACGCCGAGACCCCAGCGCAGCCACGCCCCCACGGCTGCGCCGCCACCGACCGCAAGAATTCCGCCCCAAGGCATGCACGTCTCCCCGCGCGCGTAATGCGGCGCGCCGATCGTTCAAATCAGCCGTGACGGGCGCAGGATTCCAGGAAAGAAGCCTACCGCGCCACCGCTTACCGGGTGCTACGGGCAGGCATCATCAGCCTTGCGGCGGTTGCGGGGCATCCCGGAATTGGTCGCCCGGAAGCCGCTCGAGGAGGAATGCCATCTCCTGGGGGGAAGTATATTCACGTCGACGCGGGATCGCAATGACCCGCGGGCGTCATGCAGGCGTGCCGCGCGCTTCGCAATGCGCGCGCCGATCCTAACCGCGGCTCCGCCGCGCGCGTCCGGACGCGCCCTCGCGCACGGCCGCCTTCAGCGCGGCGATTTCGGCGGCCGCCGTGTTGCCGTGCGGAAGCAGCCGGTGCGCACGCCGGTACCAGTACTTCGCATTGTCGAGATCCCCCTCGATGAGGTGGACGATGCCATGCGCCCAGCACCCCTGCTCGCTCGCGTCCTTCTGCACCAGCAGATGCGCGGCCTCCCACTCGCCGGCCTCGAGATGGCGCACCGCCTTAACGATCGCGTCGTCGGTCGGAACGGGCGTTCGCGTACGCGCCACGGGATTCCTTGCGGTCTGGGTCGTACGCATGGGAGTCCTCTCAGCCTGGGGCAGAATCGAGAAGTTTACGCACTTCGGCGTCGCGTGGCAGCGGCGCAACTGCGCCGAATCCGGTGGTCGCGAGCGCGGCGGCGGCATTGGCGTACCGCGCCGCCGCGAACGGCGTGTCGCCGGCGAGGATGCGCACTGCGAAGGCGCCGTCGAAGCAGTCGCCGGCGCCGGTGGCATCGATGCAGTCGACGCGGTGACCTGGAATTTCCTCGCGCGTACGCCCATCGGAGACCACGACCCCGTCGCCGCCGCGCTTCAGCGCGATCACCGGCGCGCCGAGCGCATGGCACCAGTCGATGATCGCCGTCGGGTCCGCATAGCCGGAGAGGAGCTTGGCCTCGTCGTAGCTCGGCAGGAACCAGTCGCACTCGGCGATCGTCGCCATGATCACTGCGCGGGCGCGGGCGAGCGGCCAGAGCTTGGCGCGAAAATTGGGATCGTAGGACACCTGGGTGCCCGATGCGCCGGCCGCGGCGACAGCGGCAAGAACGGCATCGCACGCGCTTGCGCTGATCGCCTGGCTGATGCCGCTGACGTGCAGCACACGCGCGGCGCGGATCTGCTCGTGCGGGAGCGTTTCGGGAGAGATCCTCGATGCGGCCGAGCCCGCCCGCATGTACGAGAATTCGTGGCCCGCGGCGCCATGCGTGACGAAATAGACGCCGGTCGGCGCGGCAGGGTCGACGGCGACGCCCGAAGCGTCGACGCGTTCGCGCTGCCACAGTTCGCGCAGCATCCGGCCGAAGGCGTCGTCCCCGACTCGCGAGACATATCCGGCGATGCCGCGGCTGCCGAGCAGGCGTGCGGCGGCGATCGCCATGTTGGACGTGTCGCCGCCGAAGCCGCGCAGGTACTGATCGGGCGCGTCGGCACGCGCCTGATTGAACTCGACCATCGCCTCGCCGAGGGCGAGGACGTCAAGCGCGGGCATCGGCCGTCTCTTCCGGTTGGTCGGGCGTCAGCCGTGCTCGACGCAATGCTTCGGTCCGGGCTGCGCGGCGGACGCGCACACGCAGAGCGCGAGCGCTATCACCGCTGACTTTCGAATCGACACCAGGATTCCCCCTGCAACGCAAACTGCGCGATCAGCGTTCCCGCGACGAGCGCCATCCTTCCGCGAAGCGCGCCGCCTGCGCCCTGACTTCGGCGGCCGGCATCCCCGGACGGTACAGATTCGATCCCGTGCCGAATCCGGAGGCGCCTGCCGCGACATAGGGTGCCATGTTGTCGGGTCGGATGCCGCCGACCGGAAATACGAGCGTACCGGAAGGCAGCACCGCGCGCCATGCCTTGAGCGCCGCGGGCGGCAGCGCTTCGGCAGGGAACATCTTGATGCCGTCCGCGCCCGCCGCAAGCGCCGCGAAGGCTTCGGTCGGTGTCGCCGCGCCCGGCAGGCACACGAGCTGCTGCCGCTTCGCTTCCCGCACGACCGCAACATCGCCGTGGGGCATCACAATGAGACGTCCGCCTGCGGCGTTCACGCGCGTGACGTCCTCCATCGACAGCACCGTGCCGGCACCGACAAGACAGGTGTCGCCGTGCGCCTGGGCGAGCGCATGGATCGAGTCGAACGGCTGCGGCGAGTTGAGCGGGACCTCGAGGATGCGAAAGCCCTCGGCGACGAGCGCCGCAGCAACGTCCGCGATCTCGGCCGGCGTGATGCCACGCAGCACGGCGACGAGCGGCAGCGGCTCGAGATAATCGGCAAGCGTCGGCATCGATCCCATCCTTTCAGCGCATCCACCCGGATTCCTGCGCGATCGCCCACAATCCGCGCGCCGCGGCGTCTGCCGCGGCCGCGTCCACGGCGATGCCGGTCTCGGACAATGCAACAGCATAGCGCCGGCAGAGCGCATCGGCGCCGATCAGCGTGACGCGATCGGCAGCGACATCGTGCCGGCGCGCCCACGCGAGCCCGGCAGCGGCCTCGCTGCCGATGAGGAGTCCTGAGAGATAGTCGGATATCGACTCGGGGGCGAGCAGGCCGGCAAGCGGCAGCGTGCGCACGCCGAAGAGGCGATGCAGCAGCGTTCCTGCGCCCGCGTCCGCACGAGCACCGTCCTTGACGCCATGCATGAACGCACCATCGTCCGAGGCCGTCGGTATCGCCGGCATCATTCGCCCGAGAATGCTGTGCGCCTTCAGGACCGCGTAGATCTCGCCCGTCATGAACGTCGCGAACTGCTCGATACGCCTGGCGCGCACGATGGCCCATTTGCTGTGCGTTCCCGGCAGCACGGCGAGCGTCACGCCGTCCTCGGCGGCCAGCGCGCCGGCGATCTGCGTCTCCTCGCCGCGCATGACGTCGGGCATGCCTTCGGCGTCGCGACAGCGCACGCCGGCGACGATGGCAAGGCCGCCGTCAGGGGTTCGCGTCAGCGTGTGCGCGAGCCGGCCGAATCCGGCGGGACAGTCGACATACGGCGCTTCGACCCAGCCTTGCCGGCTGCCGATCATGCCGCAGGCGATGCGTGGCGCGGCGAGTTCGCTCCATTCCCCCAGCAACGCCAGCAGGGCCGACGCGAATGCGCCGTCCTTGACCTGCTGGATGCCGAGCGCGGATTCGCGGATCGCGACGACCTCGCCATGGCCGTTCATCCGGTAAGCGCGTGCCGAGGTCGTGCCCCAGTCGAGCGCGAGCAGCGCGGTGTCAGGCATGTCAGGCACTACGGTTGCCCGCGCGGGCGGCCCGCGGGGCCCGCACGCCGCACCCCGCGGACGCACGACGCCGCGTCAGGCACCGCGCGGCGGCTCGCTCTGCCACCGCGCAGCCGCTTCATCGTCGCTCGCGCGGGCCTCGACCCAGCGGGAACCTTCCGCAGTGGTTTCCTTCTTCCAGAACGGAGCGCGGGTCTTGAGATAATCCATGATGAACTCGCACGCGGCGAACGCGTCGCCACGGTGGGCGCTCGTCACGCCGACCAGCACGATCTGGTCCGCCGGGCGCAGCGCGCCGACGCGATGGATCACGAGCGCGTCGACAATGTCCCAGCGCGACTTCGCGATGTCGACGATCGCCGTCAGCGACCTTTCGGTCATGCCGGGATAGTGCTCGAGCGTCATCGTCGCGAGCGGAGCGTTGCCGGCAACGTCGCGCACCGTCCCGATGAATGCGGCCACGGCACCCACGCGCGGATCGCCGGCGCGGAGCGCCGCGAGCTCCGTCGTCAGGTCGAAATCGGCTTCCTGGATGCGGACGGGCATGACGCGCCGGCCTCAGCCGCCGGTGACCGGCGGAAAGAGCGCAACCTCGTCGCCCGGCCGCACCGCGGTCTCCGGCTGCGCGATGTCGTGATTCACGGCGAAGCGCACGGCGCGCTCCGGCGCGAGCTCCGTCGCCCAGACGCCGCCGCGAGCCGCGAGCCATGCGCGCAGCGACGCGATCGTCGCAACGTCCGCGGGCGGGCGGACCGCTTCACCGGAGGCTCCGAACGCGTCGCGCAGGCGCGCAAGGTAGACGAGCGTCAGCGTGTCGACGGGATTGTCTCGCACGGATTTGCGCACGGATCGTTGAGGACCGTCGCGCCGGAAGGCCGCCCGAAGGCGCCGTTGCACCGCGAATGCGCGGGCGATCCTAGAAGCGCAACTGCAGGCCGAAGCTTACCTGATCGGAGTCGGGCAGCCCGTTGCCGACTTCGCCCGAAAGCCGGCCGAAGCGGCCGTATTCGAGCCGGAGCCCGAGGCTCGAGTTGAGGTCGTAGCGCACGCCGACGCCGTAGTTCATGCCGTCGCGATTGCGGCGCGGGTCGAGCACCGTGGAATTGAGTCCGCTGTAGACGAGCGGCGTGTCCGATTGCGCAAAGCCCAACCGGCCATACAGCGCGAACGCCTTGTACACGTTCCAGCTGGTGACGACGTCGACGTTGACGCTGCGCGACGCGAAGTCCGTCGCGCCGGTGGTCGAGTCCGAACCGAACTTCAGTCCGACGCCCTGCCCGAGCGTCCCGGCGCCGAGCGGACGCAGCGCGTACTTGTCCGCCGAGCTCATCGCCGCCTCGACGGAAATGTCGTTGGCCCAGCGATAGCCGCCGAAGAGCAGCGTGCGGGAGGCCGTATCGTCGGCCACCACCGGAGTCAGGCGGCTCCATGCGAGCCCGGTCGCCTTGCCGAGCGCCAGTCCTCCGGCGTCCGTCGCGTTCTGCCGCAGCGAGATGCCGGCGTAGAAACCCGACTCATCCTGAGGGGTATTTCCCTCGGCCGCACGAGTGCCAGTCGCCATCCCGAGGAGGGATGCCGACAGGGCTGCAGCGACAATGAGTTGATTTCTTGTCATTTTCTGGCAGATAACCCGCGAAGACCGCCGAGAGGGGGGCCGGCGCCCATTCCCACGCCTGCCGGTTTCCCGACCCGCTGATCTGGACAACGATTCCGATCCCGAGTTTCAAATGCGGATATTCGGGACGAAACCCCTTCGCCTTTCACGTTACTCGCCGATTGCGGGCGGGTCAATCGAACTGCGATGCGTCGGCAGCGTTTTCCATCACGAATGTTGCGACGGCGTCATGGTCGTCGAGCCGAAGCACCGGAAGGCGTCCGGACGATGCGCCGGGAAGCGCTTCGGGGCTGTCGGTGGCGATCGCGAGGATGTGCCGGTCCGAGACGTGGAGCAGCGGTTTGCCGAGCGCGGCGCGCCACACTTCGAGCTTCGGCATCGGCTCCGACTTGAATCCCTCGACCAGCGCGAGATCGCATGGCGAGAGGCGCCGGAGCGCGGCGCGGACGCCGAGCTCCGGCGCCCCACGCAACTCGTGCATGAGCGCCCAGCGCACCCCCGAGGAAACGAGAACCTCCTGGCAGCCGGCCTGCCGATGGCGCCACGAGTCCTTGCCCGGCTGGTCGACGTCGAACTGATGATGCGCGTGCTTGACGAGCGACACCGAAAGCCCGCGCGCGACGAGGCGCGGGATCATCCGCTCGATCAGTGTCGTCTTGCCGCTGCCGGACCAGCCGGCGAACCCGAAAATGCGCATTGGCGCGTAGCCTCCCGGTCGCGATTCTACCGGCCCGGTGCGTCCGCGGTCGGCACTGCAGCGTGCAACACCCAGGCCGACGGTCGACAACCTCCGACGGGGGGCATAAGCTTCGCGCGCAATGCAGACACCGCACGATTGACGCGATGACCAGGCAATCCACGCTTCCCGTGACCGCCGCGGACGGCAGCCCGCCCGCCGACGTGGCGGGCCTCATCGAGCGCGTGATCAGCGACGTGCCCGCGCCGCACACGCATCGCGTATCGGATGCGCCGCGCGCGGCGGATCGCATCGCGCGCGACGCCGCGCAGAAGGCGGCCGTGATCTCCGGATCGTTCGCACTGCCGCCGGGCCCGCTCGGCATGCTGACGATCCTCCCCGATCTCTACCTCATCTGGAAGGTGCAGCGGCAGATGGTGGCCGACATCTTCGCGCTGCACGGCCGCGCCGCCGAGCTCACGCCGGCGCACATGCTCTATTGCCTGTTCCGTCATCTGGCGAGCCATGTCGCGCGCGACGTCGTGGTGCGCGCGGGTCAGCGCGTCGTCGTCCGGCAGCTCTCGGCGGGCGCCGTCGCGAGCGTCCTGAAGAACGTCGGCGTGTCGGTGACGCAGCGCGTCGCGGGCACTGCGGCGAGCCGCTGGGTGCCGGTGGTCGGCGCGGCGGCCGTCGGCGCCTACGCCTACTGGGACACGCAGCAGGTCGCGAAATCGGCGCGCCGGCTCCTCGAGACCCCGACGTCCGGGGCGGCGCAGGAGACGGACTGATCATGTGCGGACGTTATGAGCTGCACAGCCATCCGGCCGCCATCGCACTCGCGTTCGGGCTCGCGACGCCGCCGGACGTCCATCCGCACTACAACATCGCGCCGATGACCGACGTGCCGATCGTGCGGCAGGGCGCCGACGGGAATCGCGAGCTCGTCCGGATGCGCTGGGGCATGGTGCCGCGCTGGGCGAAGGATCCGTCGATCGGCGCCAAGATGATCAACGCACGCGGCGAGACCCTCCAGGACAAGCCGTCGTTTCGCACCGCGTATCGGCGGCATCGGTGCCTCATTCCCGCGGACGGCTTCTACGAATGGATGAGCGCCGGCGGAACGCTGCCGCGCAAGCAGCCGGTGCACGTCGGCATGAAGGACGCATCGATGTTCGCGTTCGGAGGACTCTTCGAGCGCTGGCGGAGCGACGCCGACGAAGTGCTCGACACGTGCACGATCGTCACCACCGAGGCGAACAGCCTGCTCGCGGCGGTGCACGCGCGCATGCCGATGATTGTCGCGCCGGAGAACTACGCGCGCTGGCTCGACCCCGGCAATGCCGAGGTGGCAGATCTCATCGCGCCGTTTCCTCCGGACGCGATGACCTGGTATCCCGTGTCGCCGCGCGTCAACAACGTGCGCCACGACGACGCGGCGCTGATCGAATCGGCGGAGCCGATCGCGGCCGACGCGGCGGAAGGCGATCCGCCCCCGCCCGCCCCGGAACAGGAATCCCTTTTCTGATTCAGTGCGCTCCCGCAGCGGTCGCAGTGTTCGTCGCGCCGGCTGCCTTGCGGTCGCGCGCCTGACGGAGCCCGCGCCCGCGCAGCAGCAGGTAGGCCGCGGGAATCACCAGCATCGACAAGAGCGGCGCGGTGATCATCCCGCCCACCATGGGTGCGGCGATCCGCTGCATCGTCTCGGCACCGGTGCCCGAGCTCAGCATGATCGGCAAGAGGCCGGCCATGATGACCGCGACGGTCATCGCCTTCGGCCGCACGCGGAGCACGGCGCCCTCCTCGATCGCGGCGTGCAGCGTCTCGAGCGTTGCCGGCTCGCCGCGCGCGAGCCGCGCTTCCCACGCGTGACGCAGGTACAGCAGCATGACGACGCCGAACTCGGCGGCGACGCCCGAGAGCGCGATAAAGCCGACCGCCGTGCCCACCGACGTCGAATAGCCGAGGAACCAGAGCAGCCAGTAGCCGCCCACGAGTGCAAACGGTACGGCGAGCATGATCAGCAGCGCCTCGTCGATCCGGCGAAACGCGAGATACAGCAGCACGAAGATCACGAGCAGCGTGAACGGCACGACGTAGGCGAGGCGTGCCTTCGCGCGCTCGAGATACTCGAACTGCCCCGACCACGAAACCGAGTAACCTGCAGGCATCTTGACGTCGCGTGCCACCGCCGCCTGCGCGTCGCGCACGACCGACACGAGATCGCGGCCGCGGACGTCGACGTACACCCAGCCGGACAGCCGTGCGTTCTCGCTTTTCAGCATCGGCGGGCCGTCGACGACGCGCACGCTGGCAATCGCGGACAGCGGCAGCTGCGCGCCGCGGTCGGTGACGATCGGCAGCATCCGCAATGACTCGATGGAGTCGCGCAGCTCGCGCGGATAGCGGACGCTGATGGGAAAGCGCGCGAGACCCTCCACCGTCTCGCCGATGTTCTCGCCGCCCACCGCCGCGCCGATGATGTCCTGCACATCGGCGATCGAGAGCCCGTAACGCGCCGCCGCGGCGCGGTCAATGGTCACGTCGAGATAGCGTCCACCCTCGAGCCGCTCGGCGAGCGCCGACGTGACGCCCGGCACGTCCTTGACGGCGCGCTCGATCGCCTGTGCGACGCGATCGATCTCGGCGAGATCGGGCCCGGACACCTTGATGCCGACGGGGCTCTTGATGCCGGTCGCGAGCATGTCGATGCGGTTGCGGATGGGCGGCACCCAGACATTGGACAGGCCCGGCACCTGCACCGTCCGGTCGAGCTCGTCGACGATCCTGTCGGTCGTCATCCCCGGACGCCACTGGTCCTTCGGCTTGAACTGGATCGTCGTCTCGATCATTTCCATCGGCGCCGGATCGGTCGCCGTCTCGGCACGGCCCACCTTGCCGAACACCCGTGCGACTTCGGGCACGGCCTTGATCATTCGATCCGTCTGCTGCAAGAGCTCGCCCGCCTTGCCCGCCGACAGTCCGGGAAGCGCGGTCGGCATGTAGAGCAGATCGCCTTCATCGAGCGGCGGCATGAATTCGCCGCCGAGGCGCATCACGGGCCATGCCGTCAACGCGAGCGCCACCGCTGCGATCGCGATCGTGACCCTGGGCCACGCCAGCGCCGCGTTGAGCACCGGGCGGTAGCCGGCAATCAGGAAGCGATTCAGCGGGTTTGCGTTCTCGGTCGGGATGCGTCCGCGCACGAAATAGCCCATCAGCACCGGTACCAGCGTCACCGCCAGGATCGCGGCGGCGGCCATCGCATAGGTCTTCGTGAACGCGAGCGGCGCGAACAGCCGCCCTTCCTGCGCCTCCAGCGCGAAGACCGGAACGAACGACAGCGTGATGACCAGAAGGCTGAAGAAGAGCGCAGGACCGACCTCGACCGACGCGTCGGTGACGATCGCCCAGCGCTCGTCGACCGACGGCTCCGGCAGCGTCCCGCCGCTGCCGGCATGCGCGTGCTTCCACGCCTCCAGCTTCTTGTGCGCGTTCTCGATCATCACGATCGCCGCGTCGACCATGGCGCCGATCGCGATCGCGATGCCGCCGAGCGACATGATGTTGGCGTTCACGCCCTGCACGCGCATCACGATGAACGCGGCCAGCACGCCGAGCGGCAGCGACACGACGGCCACGAGCGCCGAGCGCAGATGGAGCAGGAACGCGGCACACACCAGTGCGACGACCGCGAACTCCTCGAAGAGCTTGCCGCGCAGATGGTCGACCGCGCGCTCGATCAGCGCCGACCGGTCGTACACCGGAACGATCTCGACGCCGGGCGGCAGTCCCGGCTTCAGCTGTTCGAGCTTCGCCTTGACCGCCTGGATCGTCTCCCACGCGTTCTTGCCCGAGCGCAGCACGACGATGCCTCCGGCGACTTCGCCTTCGCCGTCCAGTTCCGCAATGCCGCGCCGCATCTCCGGCCCGACCTGCACGCGCGCGACGTCGGAGAGCAGCACCGGTGTGCCGCCTTCGCTCACCATCACCGGCGTCGCGCGAAAATCCTCGAGCGACTTGAGATAGCCGCGCGTGCGCACCATGTACTCCGCTTCGGCCAGCTCTACCACCGAACCGCCGGCCTCGCGATTCGCATCGCGGATCGCCGCGATGACTTTCCCGAGCGGCAGGTTGTACGCCTTGAGGCGCGCCGGGTCGACGACGATCTGGTACTGCCGGACCATCCCTCCGACGGTGGCGACCTCGGCGACGTTCGGCACCGATTTCAGCTCGTACTTGAGGAACCAGTCCTGCAGCGCGCGCAGTTGCGCGAGATCGTTCTTTCCCGTCCGGTCGACCAGTGCGTATTCGAAGATCCAGCCCACGCCGGTCGCGTCCGGCCCGAGCGACGCCTTGGCGCCCGCCGGCAGCCGGCCCTGAACCTGGTTCAGGTATTCGAGCACGCGCGAGCGCGCCCAGTAGAGATCGGTGCCGTCCTCGAACAGCACATAGACGAACGAATCGCCGAAGAACGAATAGCCGCGCACTGCCTTCGCGCCGGGTACCGACAGCATCGTCGTCGTCAGCGGATATGTGACCTGGTCCTCGACGATCTGCGGCGCCTGTCCCGGGAACGTCGTCCGGACGATCACCTGCGTGTCGGACAGGTCAGGAATCGCGTCGAGCGGCGTGGTCCGCACCGCCCACACGCCCGCGACGGCGAGAAGTCCCGCCGCGAGCAGCACCAGGAAGCGGTTCGCGATCGACCAGCGGATGAGGTGCGCGATCATTTCTTCTCCGGCGCCGCCGCGCCCGCCGTCACGGCAACGATCGACGTCAGCTGCATGTCGCCCTCCCGCGTGAACACGAATCCGAACTTCACGTTCGTGCCCGGCGCGACGTCCGCCGGCACGCCGCCCTTCGGCGCCTTGAACGCCATCGTCATCGCGCCCATGCCTGCGCTCGGTATCGCGCCGTGCTTGATCAGCACTTCGTCGCCGACGGAGCGCACCACGCCTTCCGCCTTGTGGACGGGCGGAGTCGCCACCGCGGCGGCCGAACCCGCACCCGTTCCTGCGCCCGCTCCCGCGTGCGGATCCGCACCGGCTGCCGCCGTGTCGCCGCTCGCCGCGATCCGGGTCAGCGCGCCCTTGAGGCTCGCCTCGGAGTCGACGAGGAACTGACCCGACACGACGACACGCTGGCCGGCGGCGAGGCCGCTGCGGATCTCGGTCGCCTCGCCCGACTCGCGGCCGACGGCGACCTCGACCGGCGTGAAGCGGCCGCTGCCCGCATCGACGATCACGACGTTGCGCTTGCCGGTGTTGATCACCGCCTCGCTCGGCACGAGCACCGTGGGCGCCGCGTGCGCGCCGCCGAAGGCCACCGTCGCGAACATGCCGGGCTTCAGCGCGGCGCCGGGGTTCGGGACGACGATCCGCGCACGAATCGTTCGCGTCTGGGCGTTGACTTCGGGCAGCAGCGTGTTGACCGTGCCGGCGAACGTGCGATCCGGGAGAGCTGCGACGCGCGCCACGACCGGCGTGCCGGCGCGCACGAGGGCGGCCTGCGCTTCCGGCACTTCGGCGATCACCCAGACACTCCCGAGGCTCGCGATCTTGAAGAGCGTCGTGCCCGGCATCACTGCCATGCCGTCCCGCGCGCCGATTTCCCAGACGACGCCGCCCTGCGGCGCCGTCACCGTGATGCGCGCCGACGGCTTGCCCTCGCGTTCGATTCGCGCAATCTCGGCGTCCGGCATGCCCAGCAGCGAAAGGCGGTGCCGGGCAGCGTCGGCCAGCTTCGCGACGTCCGCCTGCGTGCTCGCCTTCAGCGCGAGCAATTCTTCCTGCGCCGCGAGCCACTCGGGAACGTAGAGCTCGGCCAATGGCTGACCCGCCGAGACGCCGTCGTATTGCGCGCGCACCAGCAGCCGCTCGACATAGCCGGGACTCCGTGCCTGCACCGCGACGAGCGAGCGCTCGTCGACGACGACCGCGCCGACTGCGGAAAATCCCGTATCCAATGTGCCTTCGGTCGCGGCGGCCGTACGCACGCCAAAGCTCTGCTGCTGGCGTGCGCTGATCGCGACGCCCGCGGTGGCATCGGCCGCAGCGTCCGCGTAGACCGGCACGAGTTCCATGTCCATGAAGGGACTCTTGCCGGGCTTGTCGAAGCGCTGGGCCGGCGCCATCGGGTCGTGCCAGTAGAGCACCTTGCGTCCCGACGCATCGGCGGATGGCGCGGGCGCTGCGTTCACGGCACCCTGCGCGACGCGCTCGACGGGAGCCTGGCGGACGCCCAAGTAATACCCGGCGCCCGACGCGATCACGGCAATGGCGACGGCAGCGCCGAGTGCGGCGAGCTTGGCGCCGCGCTGAACTTCATGGGTGGATCTCATGACCCCTCCGAGGCGGAAACGACGAAATTGAGCCAGGCCCACGCCTTGGCGGCGGCCTGCTGCTGTTGGATGAGCGCGAGCTCGGCATCGAGCAGCGCGCGCCGCGCCTCGAGCACAGCGGCCAGCGTCCCGGTGCCACCGCGATAGGCGGCAAGCATCGCGTCGCGGCGCTGCTGCGCAAGCGGCAGCAGCTCGGTCTCGATGCGCTGCGCCTGCACCCGCGCCGACTCCCATTCAGTCTGCATCGACTGCACCTCGGCGACGCGCATCCGCTGCGTGTCCTCCAGCATCGCGCGCGCGGCGTCCTCTTCCCTGAGTCGCGCCGCGTGCTCGCGATCCTGCCGCGTCCCCTGCGACCACGGCAGGTCGATGGTGAACATCACCGAGACCATGTTCGCGTACGGCGCGCCGCGATAGGCGTAGGCAACCTCGGCGCTCCAGTCGGGCTTCTTCGCCGCGCGTGCGAGCGCGGACTCGGTCTCGGCGATCGACGTCTGCACGCGGGCGAGGCGAAGCTCGGGCTGCAGGTCGACGTCCGCGAGGCGGGCCGCCTCCGGCAGGCGCGCGAAATCCGGCGCGTCGCCCTGCGGAAGCTGTGCCGCGTCGCCGATGTAGCGCGCCAGAGCGATTCGGGCACGGCGCGTCTGCGCGGCAGCGTCGGTCGCACGATTGGAAATCTCGATCAGCATGCTCTGCGCCGCGATGAGCTCGCTCTGCGCGGCCTTGCCGGCGCGGTAGGAGGCCTCGATCGTCTTCGCGTTGAGTTCGGCCTCGGACCTCTGTGCGGCGATGGCGGCCTCGGCGGCCATGGCGAAATGCCGGTTCACCCAGGCGGTGGCCGTCTCGCGCTCGATCGCAAGCGTCGTCGCCTCGATCACCGCCGTGCCGCGCTCGGCGTCGCGTTCGACGCGCTGCGTCTTCAGCCGGCGCTTTTCCGCACTCGGGAATTCCTGCATCAGGCCGATCTTCGACATCGTCATGAAGTCGCGGGTCAGCGACCACGCGTCGTCGCCCTGGGTCGGAACGTTCTCCACGCCGGCCTTGAGCTTGGGATCGGGCAGTTCACCGGCGGGAATCGCCATCTCGCGCGACGCGTCGACCATGGCCCGCTGCGAGACGAGCTGCTGCGAGCGCGAAACCGCGATTTTCAGCGCTTCGGTCAGCGACAGCGTCGGCAGGGCGGCGGCGACCGGCGACGCGACGAACGCGATGCCGGCGGCGAGCGTCAGCGCACAGCCGCGCAGCAATCGGTGTGAATCAGGTGCCCCGTGAATGGCCCGGGACGACGGCGGGAAATGCCACATGCAACCTCCGCGAACGCGTGGAACGGCCCGACCGCACGCAGACGCGCACAGCCGGCCTCGGACGAACCGGGAAGGTCTAGATCAGCAGGCGGCAGAACTGCAGCGCGCGCGGCGGCGCGGCGCCGCTGGCGGCAAGGACCGAGCGGTCCCATTCACGCGCTTCGACGGGCATCGCCGTCGGCGCCAAAGGCGAAATCAGAGCGACCAGCATGACGGGCGGCAGATCCGGCGCGGCGGTCACGGGCGCGCCGTCGGTGCATTGCACCTCGCAGGCGTTGCCGGGCGGGGCCTGCGGAGCTGCGGAGGCATGCTGCCCGTCGCAATGTCCTTGATGCGCGGTCGTCATCGCCGCCGGCCCACCGACGGTCATCGCGTTCGCGCGAAGCGCACAGGCATGCGCCGTGACGGCGAGCTGGGCAAAGACGATGCCGAGGATGCCGAGGCAGGCGAAAAGGCGGCGACGTGAACGGGTCATGGGACGGCGAATTGTTACGGAGTACGTTACCCGCACTCCGTCCGGCGCGAATTGATCCGCGTCAAGGCGCCGCGCGACGCCGGTCAGCGCAGGCTGGCATTGAGCGCCGCCAGCGCGACGCTTCCCGGCACGAGGTCGGCATCCGTCAGCGCATTCAGAGGCACGTCGACCGTTTCCTGCGCATCGTGCAGATCGTGCGCATCCGGGCGCGTGTACAGAAGGCCGGTCACGATCTCGCCCGCCGCCGCCCGGTCGTGCAGAAAGTTCATCGCGGCCAGCCGGTTGGTCGGGTCGAAGTCGGCGTGCACCTTGCGCAGCCGCATCGTGCCGCCGTCGTGCAGCACGACCTCCTCGAGGCTGCCGCTGCCGTACTCGGCGGTGATCGGGTCGCGCGGCACCATCACGTCGAGTGCGTTGACCGACGCGTTGTGCTCGCGCACGTAGTCGTAGCTCTTGGTCGAGCCGGGATGGTTGTTGAAGGCGACGCACGGGCTCACGACGTCGATGAACGCGGCGCCCTTGTGCAGCACCGCCGCTTCGATCAGCGGGACGAGCTGCGCCTTGTCGCCGGAGAAGCTCCGCGCGACGAACGTCGCGCCGAGCTCCAGCGCCAGCATGACGAGGTCGATGGGCTCGTCGGTGTTGATCGCGCCGCGCTTCGCCTTCGAGCCCTTGTCCGCCGTCGCCGAGAACTGCCCCTTGGTGAGGCCGTAGACGCCGTTGTTCTCGACGATGTAGACCATGTTCACCGCGCGGCGAAGCACGTGCATGAACTGGCCGATGCCGATCGACGCCGAATCGCCGTCGCCCGACACGCCGAGGTAGATGAGGTCCCGATTGGCGAGATTGGCGCCGGTCAGCACCGACGGCATCCGCCCGTGCACGCTGTTGAAGCCGTGCGAGTTGCCGAGGAAATAGGTGGGCGTCTTCGACGAGCAGCCGATGCCGGACAGCTTCGCGACGCGGTGCGGCTCTATATCGAGATTGAAGAACGCCTGGATGACCGCGGCCGAGATGGAATCGTGTCCGCAGCCCGCGCAGAGCGTCGACACGGCGCCCTCGTAGTCGCGCCGCGTGTAGCCGAGCGCGTTCTTCGGCAGGCCGGGATGGTGGAGCTTCGGTTTGGCGAGGAAGGTCATGGGGTGGCCCGATTCAGTCGGCGGCGCCCAGCGGGGCGACCTTGCGCAGCGGCGTCACGTTGAAGTTGGCGGCCTTCTCG
>Ga0265327_10002350_pt1 | contig 20161 bp, 11 predicted proteins | sample 41621metaG_FD_202089 | JGI IMG/M metagenome (GOLD analysis project Ga0265327, IMG submission 202089) | Rhizosphere microbial communities from Carex aquatilis grown in University of Washington, Seatle, WA, United States - 4-16-21 metaG | ecosystem: Host-associated > Plants > Roots > Rhizosphere...
AGTGTCCCGGATCGATCCATGAGGGTGGCGAGCTCGGCTACTCCCTCAGCCATGCCTTTGGTGCCGCCTTCGACAATCCCGACCTGGTGGTGGCCTGTGTGGTCGGCGATGGCGAAGCGGAAACCGGCCCCTTGGCCACGGCCTGGCATTCCAACAAGTTTCTGGACCCGGTTCACGATGGTGCCGTGCTGCCGATCCTGCATCTGAACGGCTACAAGATCGCCAATCCCACGGTATTGGCACGAATCACGAAGGAAGAGCTGGAGCAGCTCTTCCGCGGATACGGGTGGACGCCCTATTTTGTGGAGGGGCATGAACCGGCTGCGATGCATGAGGCCATGGCCGCGACATTGGATCTGGCGGTGAATCAGATTCAGATGATTCAGCGAATGGCACGCGAAGGTGGGAATCATGAGCGTCCCCGATGGCCGATGATCATCCTCAATTCGCCCAAAGGATGGACAGGCCCGAAGGTGGTCGACGGAAAGAAAGTCGAAGGCAGTTTCCGCTCTCATCAGGTTCCGCTTTCAGATCCAGCGAAAAGCCCGGCTCACCTCAAGCAGCTCGAAGAGTGGCTGGCGAGCTACCGGCCGGCCGAATTGTTCGATGAACATGGACGACTGCGGTCAGAATTGGCGTCCCTGGCTCCTCGCGGCGAACGCCGCATGGGCGCGAATCCCCATGCGAACGGTGGCCTGTTGCTGCGCGACCTGAGAATGCCGGACTTCCGCGATTACGCCGTGGAGGTGCAGGCTCCCGGCGTTCAGGGCATCGGAGACACGCATGTGGTCGGCCGCTTTCTGAGGGATGTGGTGGTACAGAATGAAGAGCGGAGGAACTTCCGGCTCTTCGGCCCGGACGAGACTCTCTCAAACGGATTGGAAGCTGTATTTGATGCGACCTGCCGGCAATGGGAAGGGGAGACCCGCACCGACGACGAACTGCTCGCGCCCAGCGGGCGCGTGATGGAGATGCTGAGCGAACACCAGTGCCAGGGCTGGCTGGAAGGCTACCTCCTCACCGGTCGGCACGGACTCTTCAACTGCTACGAGGCCTTCGTGCACATCGTGGACTCGATGTTCAACCAGCACGCGAAGTGGCTGAAGGTTTCGAGCCGCTTGCCGTGGAGGCCGCGCATTGCCTCCCTCAACTACCTGCTGGCTTCTCATGTCTGGCGCCAGGATCACAATGGCTTCACCCATCAGGATCCGGGCTTCATCGATCACGTGGTCAACAAGAAGGCTCAGATTGTGCGCGTGTACCTGCCGCCCGATGCAAACTGCCTGCTTTCGATCATGGATCACTGCCTGCGCAGCCGGCACTATGTGAACGTGGTGGTGGCGGGGAAACATCCGGCACCGCAGTGGCTGGCCATGGAGGAGGCGGCCAGGCATTGCCAGAAGGGCATCGGCGTCTGGGAATGGGCGGGCACCGACAGCGGAATGGACCCGGATGTGGTGATGGCCTGCTGCGGAGACGTGCCCACGCTTGAGACCCTCGCGGCGGTGTCGATCCTGCGCGGACAGTTGCCCTCGCTCCGGATCCGCGTGGTCAATGTCGTGGACCTGATGCGGTTGCAGCCACAGGGCGAACATCCGCACGGACTATCCGACCGGGATTTCGACGAGTTGTTCACCCGCGACAAGCCGGTCATCTTTGCGTTCCACGGCTATCCCTGGCTGATCCACCGCCTGACCTACCGGCGGACGAATCACTCCAACATTCACGTGCGTGGGTACAAGGAGGAGGGAACGATCACGACCGCCTTCGACATGACCGTGCTCAACGAAATGGACCGCTTCCACCTCGTGATGGACACGATCGACCGGGTGCCCGGAACCGGTGAAGAAGGCCTTCGGCTGAAGCGGCATCTGACAGACAAGTTGATCGAGCACCGGGAATACATTTCCGTGCATGGCCGGGATTTGCCGGAGGTCCGGGAATGGCAATGGGGCGGGGCATGACACGTTCCGCGCCACCGGACCTAATGATTTCCCGTACGCCCCAATCGCAGGCGGGTTCATGACGGGGTTGGCATCCGGACGAATAGGAAAAAGCCGCCGTTTGGTGCTATCTTTGAATCCGGACGACAGGGATGAACCCGATCGTTGCAACTTGTGATACCATGACCTCCACCACACTTCAAACAACCGGCCTTGCGGCGCGGGATTCCGCAGGTTCTTCCCAAATCAACAGGATTCTGGTGGCGACGGACTTTTCGCCGCTGTCGCTGGCCGGCGTAGGAGCGGCGATTTCGATGCTGAAAGGAAACGCCCGGGCTCATCTGACTTTGGTGCATGTGGTGGAACCTTTGCCAGCGACGGAAATGATGGAATTCGGCATGCCGGGTTCCCTCGGCTTTCTGATGGACGGGGCGGACCAGGAAATGGAGCGCCTTCGGGCGAGCCTGCCTTACGAGGGCGAGATCAGTGTCCGCGTGATGGCGGGGAGTCCCATGTGGTCGATCAATGAACTTGTCACGGAAGACCGCGCGGATCTGATTGTCATTTCCAGCCATGGGCGGAGTGGCCTTGGCCGGGCTCTGCTGGGGAGTGTGGCGGAACAAGTGGTCACCCATGCCCATCGGCCGGTCCTGGTGGTGAAGCCCCCGAAGGCTGGTGCCAGTGAACCGGAGGGCGTGGTGAACGAGCTGACTTGGAAAGAGATCCTGGTGGGCTATGACCATCGGCCGGGTTCCGTTTCCGCCTTGAGGTTGGCGGCTGGCATCGCGGAACGTTCAGGTGCCCGTCTGACCCTCGTGGAGGCACTCGAAGAGCCTGACTTGCGTCTCGATTTGAATGTCCTCAAGACTGAAAGCGATCAGACCGCCGAGATGACGGAAGCCAGAATGCGCTTGCAGGAGGTGAAGATGGGCTACCTCCCGGCCTCTCAGGATTGGCGGATCGATGTGGGAGTGGGAACACCATGGGAACTGATGGTTGACCGGGCCGGGACATCGGCTGCCGATTTGATCGTGGTAGGCCCGCACGAACACAGCTACCGGCCGGGGGATTTCCTCGGCTCCATCGCCCAGAGGCTGGTGCGTCACGCTCCCTGCTCGGTCCTCGTCGTCAGGTGAAGCGAGGATCGATCATGACCGATCCCCGGCATTCATTTGACGAAAGCGCCCTCGTTATGGTTTGCCAGGAGCCCCCTCCGGAGTGTCCTTTGACAAGTCTCGCGAGGCGGCATCAGCCTGCGCCTTGGCGCGGGCGGCCTCTTGGGCCGCGGCTTCGGCGGTTTTGCCGGCGAGCTTGAAGATCACCGGGGCACAGGGGTCGGGTTTGACCGTCTTGCGCTTGCCGACGGTGAACGTCTCGTGGCCGGCGATGGCGGTAAACATGGCGTCCGTCCACGGGGACTTCACCGAGGTTTTTGGCAGGGCCTTGGCCACTGCCTGGATTCGCTTGGCCAGGACATCGGTGCCCTCCACGGTCCGCTCCCCGGCGACTCCCGCCTTGAGTTCATCCAGAAGGCGGCCTTGCACCGCTGGAAGGCCATGCAGGGCGGTCTCGAATTTCTGCCACGCGTCCGCATCGCCATTCTTGTCGGCCAGGTCGGCGAGCTTGGAAAGGAGTGCCTTGTCGGTGGGGAGCGGGAGGGTGTTGACGTGATGGAGCATGTGCTCGAGCACCGTCTGGCTGTAGAGCCCGCTGGTCGGGCAGCCGGGCTTGGCCTCGGCGGAGATCAATTTACTGAATCCATCGTAGAGGGCCAGTTGTGCCTGCGGAGTCGCGGCGAGCGTCTGGGCGGTGTCAACAAGGAGCATGTTGTAGGGATTGAGAACCAGCGCGCTTTCGAGCAGCGCAAGGCCATGTGAACGCCGCTCCGTCTCCGGCAGCAGACTGCACATTTTCCACGCGATGCTGGAGTCAAGAAAGGACTGGACCCCGTGATTCACCGCGTAGGTGGTGGTCATGGGATAGATCATCGGCTTGCGCGCGCTGTCATCCTCGAAGACCCAGGGAATGTGGGGCGTCGTCTTGTCCGGGCCGCCGGTCACGAATTGCTCCCCGGCCAGCGTGTAGGTCTTGTCCGCAGGATTGAAGCGCATCGAGACCAGCGCGCAGTGGCCGGGCTGACCGGCGGTCGATGAGGGGATGCCCAGCGCCAGCTCGCTGCGGGCTTCGATGTTGGCCATCGTGCCACAGACGCCGCCGTCCTTGAGCATCATCTGGAATGTGCCGTAGGAGAACGGGTAGGGGGCAAGGCGGCGGGCGGACTGGAAGTTGAATTGCTGGGCGATCGGCCCGATGTATTCGCCGTAGCCGTGGAATTCACCCTTGTCCCGGTAGCGGTCGAAAATGTCCTGAACCTCGCGCAGCGGCTGACGGTTCTGGGCAAGATAGGTCAGCACCGGCCACGGCGCGTCGAGGGGGAAGAGGGGCCACTTGTCCCACTTCCGCTTGATCCCGCCGGGTAGGGGAGTCTCATCGTTGTGGATGAGCCAGGCACAGGTCTCCGCCAGGGTGGGCATGGCATCACGTGAAGCCGGGAGCAGGCCCTTCGCCTCATAGGCCTTTTTGAAGAGTTCGTAAGCTTCGAGCACGCCTTTGCCCTCGGGCCCTTTGACGGCGGCGGTGCTGCTGCGGGAAACCACGTGGTCGCCGCAGTTGACCGACACGCTCTGGCCATGCGCCTTCATGTAGGCATTGAATTCGGCCTGCAGCTTCGGATCGGCGATGACATCGCAGGCGGCCATCGGAATCATCTTCTTCTCGGGGACGGCGGCTTCGCCCTTGGCCGCTTTAGGGGCCTTGCCCACGATCTCGACCGTGCGGCCTTCAAAGAAATTGATGATGTGATCGTTCACATCCAGCGGCCGGTCGGTGGGATGCGTGTTCACCGGCTTGAGCGGGTTGCCGGGCACATGCACTTGCAGCAGCGGCCGCGGCGCGAGACTGATGCCGAGTCCACTTGGTGTGCCTGCCTTTTTCTTGCCGCCTTCGCTGCCGGAATTGGCGACCGCCATCGCCAGCGCGAGTTGGGTGTGCTTGCGCCGCACCTCGTCAGTGCCAAGGTCGAGCTCCAGGGAGCGCAGAATCGTGAGCACGGCGGCTGGGTCGTGGCGGGCACCGTAAACGGTGGCGGCCACGACCGGGTCCCCATTGACCCAGGCCATGAAATCGTCCGGCAGTGTATGCCCCTCGGCCGCAAGCTCACGCTTGGCCTCGGCTTTGGCGAAGGCGAGGTAGGCGGCCTCCACCGCCGGGGTGAAGCGCCAGCCTTCACGTTCCCAGGTGGCGTGCAGGGCCTTCCCCGCGGGGGAATTCCAAGCCGCCTCGATCTCCTTGGCGTCCATCGAGGGCAGGGCCTGCGAGGTTTCCTCAATGGATAAGTGCGTGGACGATTCCGGATCCGCTGTCGGGGAGTCGGATGCCGCATGGATCGTGAGCGGAACCAGCGGCAGGGCGGCGGACAAGGCCAGGACGAAGTGGGAGGGCTTCATGAGAGACGGGGTGGGCGGAGGTGGTTTAGGCTCGGTTGCCTTGGTTGAGGATTAAACGTCGTTTTTTTGAATTTGTTGCATCAAATAAGCGTAATCCTACAAGGCGGAAAATCGTAACCTCCAAAACTGAGACAAAACGGGACGCAGTCATCCCTGGTGCCGTGGAGTTGACCCGCCGCCTTGGCGTCGGCACCTTCTCGCCAATCGTCAGCCTTCAGGTCTCTTTTCCTTCACGCTCTGGACCTTCATGAAATTGCTTTACTGGATCACCCCCGGCCTCACGGCATTCGCCAGCGCCCTGGCAGCCACCGAATCCCAGAGCCTTTCCGACGGCCTCACCCGCACCCTGGTGGCGCGTGAGCCGCTCTTGAAAAATCCCGTGGTGGTCAGCGTCGATGTCGATGGCTCGATCTACGTGGCCGAAACCGCCCGCCGCCTCGCCGCCGACCTCGACATCCGGGAGTTCAAGCAATGGATTCCCAACACGCTTTCGTTCAAGTCGGTGGAAGACCGACAGGCGTTTTATCGGAAGGAGCTCGTCGCAGGAAAGACCTGGCCGAAAACCTCGCTCAAGGACCACAACGGCGACGGCGTGGTGGACGTGAAGGATCTCACCGCCATTTCCGAAAAAATCCTGCGCCTCACCGACACCGATGGCGATGGCGTCATGGACAAGTCGCAGGTCTTCGCCGAAGGCTTCAACACCGAGGTCACCGGCATCGCCGCTGGCGTGCTGGCTTGGCGCGGCGACGTCTACGCCTCGATCATCCCCGACCTCTGGAAGCTGAAGGACACCAAAGGCACCGGTGTGGCGGACCAGCGGGAGGCGCTGCTCACCGGATTCGGCGTCCACATGGCCTATGCCGGGCACGACATGCACGGCCTGATTCTGGGACCCGACGGGAAGATCTATTGGACCATCGGCGACAAGGGCGTGAACGTCGTTTCCAAGGAAGGCAAGCGCTGGGAAGCCCAGGACGTCGGCTCCGTACTTCGCTGCAATCCGGACGGCACCGGCTTCGAGGTCTTCGCCCGTGGCATTCGAAACACCCAGCAGATCGCCTTCGACGATTATGGAAACATTTTCGGAGTGGACAACGACTCCGATGCCAAAGGCGAGAAGGAACGCTTCATCTACATCGCCGAAGGCTCGGATTCCGGCTGGCGCTGCTACTATCAATACCGTGGCAACGACTACAACCCGTGGATGGCCGAGTCCATGTCCATCCCCTCCGGCCTAGATCAGCCCGCCTTCATCACCCCGCCGATCTGCAGCTACATGGACGGCCCGTCCGGCTTCGCCCACGATCCCGGCACCGCGCTGAACGAACGCTACCGTGGCTCGTTCTTCATGACAGGATTCCCAGCCGGCCTGTTGTTTTCCTTCAAGACGGAACCACAGGGAGCGGGCTTCCGGATGACGGACAGCCACATCGTCGACAAGGGGCCCGCCTACGTCGGCTGCAACTTCGGGCCGGACGGTGCCCTCTACATCGCCGACTGGGCGGGCGGCTATCCGCTCAAGGAAAAGGGCGCGGTCTGGAAACTCGACGACCCGAAGGTCAAGGACAGCCCGCTCCGCCGCGAGGTGGCGGCCATGCTCAAGACCGGCCCCGTGAACGTCTCCGACCCCGAGCTTCTCAAGCGCCTCAAGCACCCAGACCAGCGCATCCGTTGCGACGCCCAGTGGGAACTCGCCAAGCGTCCATCCGGTCCCGCCTTGCTGGAATCTTCCGCCGCCGCTTGGAAGGAAGAACCGCTCGCCTGCACCCACGCCTTGTGGGGCCTCACCCAGGCCAAGACCTTTTCGCCAGCCCTCTTGAAAGTCCTGCTCTCCGCCAAGGCCGAAAATACCCGCGGCCAGACTGCGAAGTGGGCCGGAGAAACCGCCACCCAGCCCGTACCCGAACTCATTCCACTCCTGCACGATCCCTCGGCCGCCGTCCGCTACCGGGCGGCTGTCGCCATCGGCAAGCTCCACATGGATGAGGCCCTCGATGGCGTCCTCGCCATGCTGGCCGAAAACGCCAACCGCGATGCCTGCCTGCGCCACGCCGGAGTGCTTGCGCTCGTCGGCATGAAGCCCGAGGCCGTCGCCAAGGCCGCCTCCCACAGGTCGGCCTCGGTTCGCCTTGCTTCCGCCGTGGCCTGGCGCCGCGAGGCTTCCCCGGAGGTCGCGAAACTGCTCGAAGATCCGGATTCCGCCGTGGTGAACGAGGCAGCCCGGGCCATCTACGACGATCCCAGTATTCCGGCAGCCCTTCCAGCGCTCGCCTCACTTCTGGAAAAGAAGCCCGGAGCTCCCGCACCCGCGCTCCGCCGCTCCATCGCCACCAACCGCGTGGTTGGCGATCAGGCCGCCGCCCTCCGGCTCACCCGCTTCGCCACCGATAGTTCACGCCCTGTGGGGTTGCGCGTTGCCGCCCTGGAAGCTCTCGCTTCCTGGCCGCATGAACTCCAGCTCGATCCGGTGGACGGCCGCTGGCATCCCGGTCCGGCCGTCGATGCCACCATTGCCCGCAAGGCGTTCTCGCCCGTTGCCTCAAGCCTCGAGCACGATGCCAATGCCGCTCTCGCGAAGGCAGCAGGAAACGCAGCCAGGGCTCTCTGCATTACCGCCGATGCCGGTCAGCTCGCAAGCGACGTCTCGAATGCGAAAAACTCACCCGCCTTGCGTCTGCAGTCGCTCGGTGAATTGAAATCCTCCGCTCCCGATCGCTTCAAGCTCCTCGCCGTTTCCTTCCTGGCTGATCCATCTCCCGAACTGCGGAAGGGCGCGGCCGGTTTGCTCGCGGGCGATCCCGCCGAACTCGGCTACCTGCTCTCCGCCGTAACTGCTTCCAAGGACCTCTCCGAACGACAGAATGCCGTCTCCCTCCTGCCAAAGAGCTCGGATCCGAAGGCACGCGCGATGTTGAAAACCATGCTCGCAGCCTCCGCCACCACACCTGAACTCCAGCTCGATCTCCTCAATGCCGTGGCTTCCGTTTCCGAGCTCAAGCCGGACATGGACGCCCTCAATGAAACCCTCGCCGCCAAAGGTCCCCTCGGCCCCTATCTGCCTTCACTCATGGGCGGAGACGCCGCTCGCGGCAAGCAAGTCTTCGAAACCAACCTCGCCGCCAGTTGCACCGCCTGCCACCGCATCGGCGAAACCGGCAGCAACGTCGGCCCGCCCTTGACCGACGTTGGCAAAAAGGGCCGCGACTACATCCTCGAATCCCTCATCCTGCCGCAGGCGAAAATCGCACCCGGCTACGGGATCACCAGTGTGACTAAAAAAGACGGCACCACCGTCTCCGGCGCGCCCAAGTCAGAGACCGCCGACTCCGTAACACTCTTGCTTCCCGACGGCAAGGAACTGAAAATTCCCAAGGCCGACATTGCCTCGCAAACCCCTCCTATCAGTCCCATGCCACCCATGGGCACCATTCTCAAACCCACTGAACTCCGCGACCTCGTCGAGTTCCTCTCCACCCGCCACTGACCCATGAAATCCCGCACGCTCTCCATCCTCGCCCTTCTCGGCGCGTCACTCGCCGCTCACGCCGAACCCTTGCTCCCCAAGGACGACCTCAGCACCTGCAACATCAAGGGACCCGCCGAATGCTGGTCCTTCAAGGACGGCATCCTCACCGGCCAGAACGTCCCCACCAAAAAGGGCTCCAATCTCTGGACCAACGCCAAATACAAGGACTTCGTCCTGGAAGGGGAGTTCAAGTACAACGGCGACATCGACTCCGGTATCTTCCTCCGCACCGAAGTCGACCAGATCCAGATCGGCATCTCCGGCTCGCTGAAGGTCGACATGACGTGCTCCCCATACATCTCGAAGACCGCGAAGTATCCGGTTACCGCCGACGTGAAGGACGTCCTCAAGATCGGGGAGTGGAACAAGTTCGTCATCACGGCGAAAGGCGCGCACTACCTTGTCAGCCTCAATGGCAAGCAGGTCCTCGATTACACCTCCGAGACCTCTGTCCCCGAAGGCCCGATCGGCTTCCAGGTCCATCCCAACAAGGAAATGAAAATCGAGTTCCAGAAGCTCGATGTGAAGCCCCTCGAAGCGGCGAAATGAAGTTCGCCATCTGCAACGAGACCTTCTGGGACGGTGACTTCGCGGCCACTTGCGAAGCCGCCGCCCGACATGGGTTCACCGGACTGGAAATCGCCCCCTTCACCCTGGATGGCATCGCCGACATGACAGCCGCGGACGCCCGCCGTGTCGGTGAAACCGTCAGGGCTCGCGCGCTTGAACCGGTCGGCCTTCACTGGCTGCTGGCGAAAACCACCGGCTATCACCTCACCGATCCCGATCCAGAGGTCGCCCGCCGCACCTTCGACTACGCCCGCCACCTCGCAAACGTCTGCGGCGAAATGGGCGGAAAGGTGATGGTCTGGGGCAGTCCCGCCCAGCGCACGCTCGCACCCACCTGGGACCGCGCTGCGGCGGACGAGCGCTTCGTTTCCTTCTTCCAGCGCCTGTCGCCACATCTCGCGAACGCAGGCGTCACCGTCGCCTTCGAGTTCCTCGGTGCCCGCGAGACCAACTTCATCAACACCGCTGCCGAAACCATCCCGCTGCTCGAAAAGATCGACTCGCCGAATGTCAGGCTGCACCTCGACGTAAAAGCCATGGCCGCTGACTCGCGCCCCATTCCGGAAATCGTCCGCGACTCCCTGCCATGGACCGCCCATTTCCACGCGAACGATCCGAACCTGTTAGGCCCTGGCATGGGCGCCGTGGACTTCCCGCCGATCGCCCGTGAATTGATCCAGGGCGGCTACACCGGCTGGGTCTCGGTGGAGGTTTTCGACCTCACCCTCGGCGCGGATTTTATCGCCGGGGAGAGTCTCAAAAATCTCCAGTCGGCCTTCGCCGCAGGCGTCGTAGCGTAAGCATTCCTGCTTGCGAGTGTGCCCGGCCCGCCCACGCCCGCCTTCCTCTCCAGCCCACCCGGAAATTTTCTCAACCACGGATGGACACCGATTCACACGGATGGCTTCGCGTGGGGCTTTGAGTGGCGGCTCCTGCCAGTCCCAACAATCTCCGGCCATTTTTCGAAATTGAGGTAACGATACCTGTTCGAATCTCAAGCCCGGAGGGCGACGTAGTTTAGCCGGTGCGCGCCAGCCACCGGAACGTGACGCCGAAGGTTTCCAAGTCCCGCTAGGGACGACGCTGCGTTCGCTCGCAACAGCAGATCGGGGGGATGGTTCTCCCCGTCAACGAGGGCGAATCTGGCAGCCGTTGTAGAACGGGAGGTCCCTCCAATGACCCCGCTGCGCCGCCCCTCGCCGGGGCTTGGAAATCATTCCACCTCAATACCGGTGGCCGGCGCGCTCCGCTTTTCGGGAATTGGTATCAGCCCGCTCGTTCACAAGCAGGAGACCTTGTCCCCGTCCCATAAAAAGAAGACGCCCGGCGTATACCGGGCGTCTCTTCGCGAAAATCGGAAAAACGTTCAGAGTTCCTTCACGCGCATGTTCCGCCAGCGCACATGCGTGACCTTGCCGGCGTGCACCTGGAGGGCGAAGAAGCCTTCCGGGATCGCCTCCGGGGACGTATCGGTGTAGTTCACGGTCTGCTGCCCGTTGAGCCAGATCTGGATATGGTTGCCCTCGCAGAGGATGCGGATGCTGTTCCACTCGCCCGCCTTGTAGCGCTTCTTGTTTGCTTCCGTGAAGGCTGTCGATTCGGCCTTGTCCTTCTGATTCGGAACCAGCCAGCCGCGTGGCATCGCCTCGCAATAAAGGCCCGCCGTCCAGCAGCGCGGACTCGGATCATGCTCGCACTGGTAGCCGTAAACGCGCTCGAATTTCCGGCCGTCCTTGCCCTCCTTGTTCGGCTCCTGCAGGCCGCGGAACTGCACGCCCGAGTTTCCTTCCGCTTCGTCGAACTTCATGTCGAAGCGCAGGTCGAAGTTCTTGTAGGTCTTCTCCGTGCGCAGGAACGTGTTGGCGTGCACGTTTTCGCCAACACCTCGCAGTTCTTCTCCCTCTGCTTTGTATTGGCCATCGCCATTGACGACCTTCCAGCCGTCGAGGTTCTTGCCGTTGTAGAGTGGAACGAAGCCATCCTCAAGGGCCAGAGCCGGGAGGATCAGCGCGAAAAGCGGAATCAGGAATTTCATGAATAGTCAGGCAGGTTGCCGGGGTTAATACGCCGCAAATCGTTGGAAGTTGCACGCCACAGTGCGTTTTTCCACTTTTGTGCTGATTGTGAGACAGATTGCACCCGGAACCGGCAAGTATCGTGTAAGAACCAACCTGATAGTCACGGTAAAATCGTCTGCCATTTTTGTCTCCTCGCGCGTCCGATTAAATGATGGAACCCGCGCTGAATCGTTCCCTCCATGAAACTACATCGCGTCCGATTTCTCACCCCGGCCCTTCTTTGCGGTCTCTGGCTCTCGGGACTAACAGGCCTGAATGCCGCCCCCACCACCCGCGCCGCCGATTTCACCGACGCCCTCGCCCAGGCGAAGCAGACCGGAAACGACATCGTCGTGCTCCAGCGCGGCAGCGATTGGAACCGCCTTGGCGAAACGCTTTTCCAAACCGTTTGGCAGCGCCCGGAGTTCGCGAAGTCTCTCGGAGACGGCTTCGTCCTCGTCACCGTCGACCGACCGGAGCAACCGGGAGCACCGGCCCTTGGCTCAACTGGCGACGGCACCAGCATGGCCCATTTCACCCAGGCCACCGCAGATGGAGCCCCTCTCCCTTCCAACGAGGCATCGGCCGTCCGCGCCGAAGGCGGTGCGACGTTCAAAAAGCGCGCCGACGGCACCTGGCTGCTCGACGACCCGAAGGGCGCGCACAACCCGGCGACCGACACCGTCGAGCTCACCGTGCAGCCGCGGGATGGCGGCTCCATCCTGCGCCTCGATTTCCTCCCCGATGCCAGCCTTCCCGGCGGCGGCGGGGGACGGGCCTCGAATGGAAATTTCGTCATCTCCGAAATTGAAATCAGCAGTGGGGGCAAGCCGCTGGCCGTCAGCCATGCGTGGGCGAATGTCAACGATCCCGCCCTGCCGACGTCACAGGTGATCGATGGCATCAAGGACAAGCCTGACAAAGGCTGGAACGGCCTCGCCAATCTCCGCCTGCCCCGCACGCTGATGCTGGTGCTGGACTCTCCCGTTCGCGGTGGCAGCTCGCTCAAGGTCAGCCTGGTCTGCCATTCGCAATGGCCCCAGCACGTTCCCGCCTGCCTCCGTGCCGCCGTGCTCGATGACTCCGCCCTCGCGGCCTCCCTGGGCCATCTGGCGGATGCCCAATTGGTCGCGACCAAGAACGCCACCTTCACCTGGTGGGATGGCAATCACTGCCCGCGCGTGGCCTTGGTCGACGCCGAAGGGCGTGCTGTCGCCGCAGAAGACAAGCCACGCGGTGATCTCACTCCCGAATCCCTCGCCACCCGCGTCAAGACCCTCCGCGACAAGCGCGTGGCCCGGGACGAGTTCCTCGCCAAAGCGGAAAAAGCGCAGGGACCGGACAAGGCCGAACTGCTCCGTCAGGCCCTCGACGTCCTGGAGATCCGCAACTGGCCGGGCAACGGGAACTGCTACAAGCCGATCCACGACAAGATCAAGGAAGCCGATCCGCAGGATGTCAGTGGTGCCACCCGCTGGCTCGGCTTCAGCAGCGATCCGAAAGGCGGAGTGCCCTGGGCCAAACCCGCATGGAATGAGGCCATCGACACCCAGGGCGGCAAGCGCGTTCCCACCGATGCCGATTACCAGGAGGCCCTCGCCCGCGTCGACAAGGAGCTGGCCGATCCCCGCAACAAGATCCTCAGTCACGAAAACATCCAGCGCATCATGGTGGCCAAGTTCCACATCTACCGCAGTTGGAAGGGACATGAGGACAAGCGCTTCGACGTACAGAAGGAAATCGCCGCCTTCGATCCCGCCACCTTCTGGGGCATCGGCGCGAACGGCTACATCGGCATGTACTGCAAGAGCCCGGTTCCCTACCTCACCTATGGCTGGAAACCGAATCAACTGACCGCAGGCCTCAATTCATGGAAGATCGAGGACACCGCCTACTACTTCGACCACCCCGGCACCTACAAGGTCGTCCTGTCCCATGCCGCCGGGGCCGACAAGCTGCGGGTGAAGCGCATCGCCCTTCTCGATGGCGGCACCGTCCTCGCCGAGGCTCGTCCTGATGCCGATCTCGGCCCCGCTCCTTCCTTGACGGTGGAAACCCTCCTTGATTGCGGCAAATGGAAGCCGGACCGCCACTACACCTTTCTCGCCGAACTCGAAGCCGCCGCCGGCCATACCGACAGCACCGGGAAATTCAGCATCGAGCCCTGGTTCATCGAGCCGGCCGCGGCGCCTGTCACCCCCGCCCCCGACTATGCGAAGGTGCAGCGCGATCTGCTGGAAAAACTCAACACCGCGCTCGCCCCGAACCGCGATTCGTTGGACAAGGTTCTCGTCGCCGATGCTACCCGCAAGGATATCGCCCGCCACGAACTCCTGCGCCGTTGCGGGGCAGATGTGATCAACCAGGTGGCCCTGCGTCCCGGCGGCTCCGCCTTTCTCCAGGCCTTCACCAATGATGTCGCGTGGATGGAATCCTTCCTCGCCAATGACGATGCCAAGTGGCCGCTCGCCATCGAAAACCTTCGCTTCCTGCACTGCTACGCCCGCGAGATCGACCAGCCGCTCTACCGCACGCTGGGCACCGCCATCGCCCTCGCAGCGGCGGACATGAACCGCTACCGCATGCTCGACCGCTTCCGCGACATCATCCGCACCCATCGCGAGGGGCTGATGCATGCGTCGTTCGACAATCTCGATTCCCGCGAGATGCGCTGGGCCGTGCTTCTTGCCGGAACGGCCGTGGATTACCAGTTCCACGTCGATGTGATGCAGATGCGCATGGCCGAATGGCCGGGTGCCTGCTGGGGCATCCCCTACATTGATCCGAATGTCTACGGCTACTCGGTCCAGGGCTGGGGCTATGTCGAGCCATGGTGCCACTACTATGGTACTGGTACCGGAGACCGTCCGTTCCGGGTGCAGGTGCAGGTGGGCGGGGTGTGCGGCACGCTTTCCGGCTTCGGTGCCAACACCGCCCGCGCCCACGGCGTCCTGGCCACCACCGTCGGCCAGCCCGGCCATTGCGCCTACGTGGTGCGGGAAGGTGAGGGATGGGCGACGGGCAATGACGTGTTCGGCCCGGAGGCCAATGCCGCTTCCGTGTTCGAGGGCACCGGCTTCCCCACCATGGACAAGCTCTACGAGGTCATCCACGCCGACAAACACGGCTACCTCCAGTCCTCGCGCCTCGCCTGGGCCGCCCACGTTTTCCAGGATCACAAGGACGTCGGAACCTCCGCCTGGGGCCAGGCGATCGCGGCTCAGCCGATCAATTACGGACTCTGGCTGGAGTGCATCAAGGCCCTCGAAGCCAAGACCGACCTTCCTTCCGGCACCTGGCAGAAAATGATCGGCACCCTCGCCACCTCCTTCGCTCCCTATCACGAGGCGGGTTGGGCGCTCATCGACCGCTGCTATGCAAAGGTGGCCCCTTCCTTGAAGCCGGACGAACGCATGGCCCTCCTGCTCCAGTGCCACCAGCAGCTCAAGCAAACGAACGCCCCGAAGTTCATGGGATATAACCTCGCCGCCGTGCTGAACCTTCAGGCCGATTCTCTCGGTGATCCGGCACTGGCCGTGGATTTCCTGCGCAGGCTGATGGTCATCCACTACTCGACGGATCCCACCCAGAACCGCGTGTTCTCCGCCGTGATGGACTGGGGACGCACCCGCTTCTCCACCAATCCGGCGACGGCATCCGCTTACGCCCAGGCCATCGGTTCCTTCTACAGTTCCCAGGGAACCTCCGCGGATATCCCTCAGATGACAGCCCAGATCACCGCCGGCATCCGCAAGGCCAGCGAAGTCGGGGATCTCCCATCCTACCAGATCTGGACCGCCATGGCCGCCAAGCTGCTGCCACCCGTCCAGCCGGCGGACGTTCACCTCACCCCGGACCAGGCCAAGGCCGTCCCACACGCGGCACCGTTCCCCGGAGACCTGCTGAGCAAGGATGCCCTGCTCCAGACCAGCAGTGCCTGCCAGTTCGACCGACCGCTTTCCTATCGCTCGATCCTCGATGGAACCGCCCCCGGCTGGTTCGACACCAACAACGAGGAAAAACCCTGGGCCGAGGTCATCCTTCCGGCCGATTCCGAGATCACCGGTCTCGTCGCGGTGAACCGCTACGAGTACAGCCCCGATCAGGAAGAGTTCAAGTGGGCCGCGCCTTTCAAAGTCCTCATCTCCACCGATGGCAAGACCTGGAAGGAAATCGCCACCTGCGACAAACCAGAAGCCGCCATGCGCCTCGACCTCACCGGCAAGGCACCCCGCGCCCGTTTCATCCGTCTCGAACGGCAGGCCCCCGCCGATGGCACAAAACCCGGCGGCCGTTTCCATCTGCGCAATCTCCTGATCTACGGCAGAAAGCTGCGCTGATCTTCACGGTGGAGTGATCGCCGCCCTCCCACAGCGCCCATAAGTCGCATAAGTCGCATAAGTCGCATAAGTCCTATGGGTCCTATGGGTCCTATGGGTCCTATGGGTCCTATGGGTCCTATGGGTCCTATGGGTCCTATGGGATGGCGCTCCCGTGAATGCCCGCCGCCAGCACCTCCGCCAGCCCCGAAACCGTCTGCCGATCATGCCCGGCCGATAGACTAACCCTCAGCCGCGCCCCTCCACGCGGCACCGTCGGATAACGAATCGCCGGAACGAGATAGCCCGCGTCTTCCAGCGCCTTGGCGGCCGTCAACGCGGCATCATTCGAACCCAGAATGATCGGAACAATGGCGGATTCGGCCGAAGCGGACAGCAGGCGAATGTTCTCGAACAACCGCTTCCTTCGTCCCATTCCCTCATCCGAGCGGATGAGTTCCAGCGAGGCGATGGTCGCATGCGCCAGAGAGGGCGGGGGAGCCGTCGAATAAACGAACGCCCGTGCCCGGTTCACCAGCAAGTCGATCCACGCCCGGGACGCCGCCACATAGCCGCCACTCAGACCCGCGGCCTTGCTGAACGTCCCCATCTGAAAGGCAACTCGCTCCTGCAAGCCTAGTAGTTCCGCCAGGCCCATCCCCTTGGGACCGAGCACGCCGAACGCATGCGCTTCGTCCAGCCACAACAGGGCACCGTGTCGTTCGGTCAGTTCGACGATTTCACGCAGCGGGCAAAGATCGCCATCCATGCTGAAAACGGATTCCGTCACGACCAGCACACGCCCGTCCGCATCCTTCGCCCGCACCGTGGCCAGCAGGCGTTCCAGCTTGGTCAGGTCATTGTGCGGAAACACCCGCAGCGTGGCCCCCGAAAGCTTCGCCCCGTCGATCAGCGAGGCATGGCACAGCTTGTCGAGAATGGCGGTATCGCCGGAGCCGACGATGGCCGGCAGGCAGCCGACGGCCGTGGCGAATCCCGAAGAGAACACCAGCGCCGCTTCCGTTCCCTTCGCCGCCGCCAGGGCCTCTTCCAGCGCCGCATGCGGAGGCAGCGTGCCACAGACCAACCGCGACGCTGCCGATCCGCCGCCATAGCGCTCGATCCCCTCGATGAAGGCCGCCGTCAGCCGGGCATCGCTGGCCAGGCCGAGGTAGTCGTTCGAGGCGAAGTTGTGCAACGACCGGCCATCCCGCATGACCACCGGCCCTGCCGGACTGTCGAGCGGACGAAGCGTGCGCAATAATCCATCGCCGGATAGCCGGGCCAACTCTGCGGCGGGATCGAATGGCATGGGGATGAGGCCCCTCAACCCGCCGAGCCTTCGAGCGCCCAGCGCAGCAGGTTTTCCGAATCCTTCCAGATGTAGGGCGTGCTGTCCTTGAGCACCACCACGATCGCGGAGCGGCCGTTGAGCGCACCGCTGCACACCAGGCAACGGCCTGCGGCGTCCGTGGTGCCGGTCTTCATGCCATTGCAATAGGGCACGCTTCTCAGCACGTGGTTGGTGTTTTCCAGAGTCCGGATGTGTCCGTCGGCGAACTGGAAATCGAAGGCCTTGGTCGCGAAAAACGAGCGCAGCAGCGGACTGCGATACGCCGAGCGGGCGGCGATCGCCATGTCACGGGCGGTGGAATATTGAGCAGTGCTGGGCAGGCCGTTGGGATTGACGAAATGAGAATTGCGCATGCCCAGCGAGGCCGCCTTGCGGTTCATCAGCTCGGCGAATCCCTCCTGGCTGCCACCCACGTCGCGGGCCAGGGCCCGCGCCACGTCGTTGCAGCTTTTCACCATCAGCGCCTTCAGCAGATACTGCCGCGGATAGGAATCACCCGGCTTCAGGTCCAGGCGGGTCGGCTCGCAGGCTTCGTCGGATTTGTCGATCACCACCGGCTTGTCGATGTTGCCCGCATCCATGATGCACAACGCCGTGATGATCTTCTGGGTGCTCGCGACCTGGCGCGGCACGTCGGCGTTCTTGGCGTAAAGCACCCGGCCGGACTCGGGATCGATGATGATCACGCTCTCGGCCGCGACGGCGGGCGGAGCGGTGGACGGAACATAGCCGCTGTAGTGGCTGGTGTCGGCAGTCGGAGCCTGCGGCCCCGTAGCGTTGCCGGAGCGCAGCGGCGGGCTCACCGCACAGGCGGTCGAAAGGGCGGCAGCGAGGAAAAGCGCGGCGAAACGGGAAATGGGCGGACGCGGCATGGACGCGATTTGCCTTAGGACGGCCTTCGCATCAAGGTTCAATCGCGACACTCTTTCCGCTTGCGATCAGCGGATGTTCGTGGTTTGTTCCGTTGAACACTGTTCACAACACCATGTCGCAGGGACTCACCGCACGTCAGCAGGAAATTGTCGAGTATCTCAAAAAGGCACAGCGTCTCAATGGCGTCATGCCCTCGACCCGCGAAATCCAGCACGCCTTCGGCTTCTCCAGCCAAACGGCCGCGATGAGCCACCTCCGTGCGCTCGAGAAAAAGGGCGTTATCCAGCGCCTCGCCGGCAAGGCCCGCGCGGTGGTTTTCCCCGAAGACCTCGACCGTGAGGAAATCGTGGACATTCCGATTTACGGAGACATCGCCGCCGGCATGGGTCAGGATGTCGAGCCGGAGCGCCGCGGCTGCGTGTCGATCGACATCACCTCGCTCGGCATTCCCAGAAATGCCAGAACCTTCGCACTCAAGGTGCGCGGCGACTCGATGATCGACGCCCACATTTGCAGCGGTGACACCGTCATCCTCGAATTCCGCGAACCCCGCAACCGCGACATCGTGGCCGCCCTCATCGACGGCGAGACCACCCTGAAACGGTTCATCGTCGAAAAGGGCAAGCCCTTCCTGCGCGCCGAAAACGAAGAATTCCCCGACCTGATTCCCGCCCGGGAACTCATCATCCAGGGTGTTCTCGTGGCCTTGCTCAGACAAGCCGCCTGACCGCCCCTGCGGGTGCTACGAAAACCATAAGTCCTATCGGTCCCATAAGTCCTATGGGACCTATCGGCAGGCAGGCCATTCCAGCAGCCATTTTCAGTAAGAAATCCCCGGCACCTCCCGTATCGGTCGAGTGTTTTTGTCTCGTTGGATCGTTGCCACCCTCTGCACTTGGACCTTGGCCCAAGCGGCGGAGCCAACACTCGATTTCAATCGGGACATCCGCCCCCTCCTCTCCGACCGCTGCTTCACCTGCCACGGCTTCGACGCGCGTGCGCGCAAGGCCGAACTGCGCTTGGACACCCCCGAGGGTGCCTATGCCAAACGGGAGCACGGCACCACCATCGTCCCTGGCAAGCCGGACGATTCCCTCCTCTGGCAGCGCATCACCACCACCGACCGGGACGACGTCATGCCGCCGTCGGATTCGCATCTGAAGCTGTCCGATTCGGAAAAGGATTTGTTGCGGAGATGGATCGTCGGTGGCGCGGCCTATCAGCCGCCATGGGCCCAGCAGCGGGTGGTCAAAGCCGAGCCGCCTTCACCCGGGCCCCCCGTCGATTCATTTGTGGCCACCCGCTTGGCCAAGGAAGGACTCGGCTTGGCCCCGGAAGCCCCAAGGCCCACCCTGATCCGCCGCCTGTCGTTCGACCTCCGCGGCATCCCTCCTTCGAAGGAGGAAGTCGATGCCTTCCTCGCTGACGCCGCACCGGATGCTTACGACAAACTCGTCGACCGCTTTCTGGCCGATCCCTCCTATGGAGAAAGAATGGCCTGGCCCTGGCTGGATGCCGCTCGCTACGCCGATTCCAACGGCTTCCAGGGCGATGCCGACCGGACCATGTGGCCATGGCGCGACTGGGTGGTCTCTGCCTTCAACCGCAATCTCCCCTATGACCAGTTCACCGTCTGGCAACTCGCGGGCGATCTGATGCCCAGAGCGACAGACGAGCAGATCCTGGCCACCGGCTTCCTGCGGAATCACCCGATCAATGGCGAGGGCGGCAGCATCCCGGAGGAAAACCGCGTCCAGTATGCCATGGACATGGCCGAGACCACCGGAACCGTCTGGATGGGCCTGACCATGAACTGCTGCCGCTGCCACGATCACAAGTATGATCCACTCACCCAGCGCGACTACTACAGCCTGTTCGCGTTTTTCAATCAGTCGCCGGTCGATGGCAGCGGCGGGGATCCGCAGACCCCGCCGGTCATTCCCGTCCCGACCGAGGCCCAGCGGCCGCGTGAGCACGAGTTGATCGCGGCGATCGAGTCCGCCCGTTCCA
>Ga0265327_10002351_pt1 | contig 20157 bp, 27 predicted proteins | sample 41621metaG_FD_202089 | JGI IMG/M metagenome (GOLD analysis project Ga0265327, IMG submission 202089) | Rhizosphere microbial communities from Carex aquatilis grown in University of Washington, Seatle, WA, United States - 4-16-21 metaG | ecosystem: Host-associated > Plants > Roots > Rhizosphere...
GAACAGAGGCTGCGACCTCGATGGAGTGCTCGTCGGTGAGCGCACCCAGAGGTGCATCAATGGCGATATATTCTACTGCCGCGACGGCGTTTGGACGCTTAGCGGCGGAAAATGCTGAGAACGACATACTGCCCGATACGCCCTCTCCCAAGAGGCGTATCGGGCTCTTCATTCTTTATTCTTGCCCATCCTGACGCCATGAAAACTTCGCCTTTTCGCACATTCGTCATAGCCGCGTTCGCGCTTCTCACCGCCAGCATTCTATGGCCGATCTGTGGTTCCTGCGCTCGGGCCACGGCCAGCATTTTCGGCATTCCTTTGGACTATCTGGGACTGGCTTTCTATTTCACCTTGGGCGTTGCCGCTTTCACGCCTCTGCGCCACTTTTCCATGGACGGCATCTTTTTGGGCCTTGGCTTCCACGCCTTCATGGTTTCAGAAATGTTCCGTGACCACCACTTCTGCGCCGTGTGCTTGGTCGTGGCTGGATTGTGCCTGGCTGCAGCTATCGTGGCACAGCGACTGAGTCGCCGCGTGGTGATCCCGGCGGTCGCCATCTTCCTGGGTGTGGCTGGCGCGCGTGGGTTGATGACCTCTCTTCCAACAGCGGAACTGGCGGCGCATCCCGTTTTGCAGAAGCTGCTGGAACGTGAACAGCAAAAACCTGCGTCCGAAGGGGATCTGGTTGTCTATGTGTTTTCCAGGGACGGCTGCCGTGTGTGCCGGGAGTTTTGGGCAAAGGTCGCGCCGTCGCTCCAAGCAGATTTCGGTGCACATTTACAAATCAAAAAGATTGATCCGCAGAACCACGACGTACCGCCGCCCACATTCGTGGTCTATTCCTCTTTCGCGACACCCAAGGTGATCTACGGACTCCCTCCACTCGGCGATCTGACGACCTTCCTCCACAGCCAGAGATATTAGAGAGCAGGCATACCCTAATCGTTTTGACGAACCAGCCACCCAAAAGCCAAAACTCTGAGCCAATACGTCTTCAACGTTTGAGCCATCATGAGCCCTTTCCACCAAATCTTTTACCACTTTGCCTGCCTCCTGCGCCGCCCGCACTTCTGGGCAACACCTGCATTTGTCTCATGAAATCAATTTACGTCGCCCTTCTCTCCACCACCATGCTGTTCGCGTCCGCGCTCGGCCAAGATGCCACTCCCGATAATTCGGGCGCAAAAATGAAAGCTCAGGCTCTTATGCCCATCGCGGCATCAAGAGTACCCAGCTTGCCTGCCGCGGCTGACGAATCCCTGACACTGCTTCCCCACTGGAAACAGGGAGAAAAGCATCGATTTGAAGTGGTCAAGTCGTGTCAAAAGAGAAATGGCGAGAAAACGACACTCAACTCGGTTGGGCGAACGGGACTGGAGATCGAAGTATTGAGCACGGCCAAGGACGCCGTTGTGTTGGCGTGGACATTCGGAGGGACCAAGTTGGATGACCCAGGTCAAGCGGGGAATCCTTTTATTCGGAAGATGACCAATCTCTTGAAGGGCTATCGCATCGTTCTTGAACTTGATTCTCAGGCTGCAATCCAAGGGGTTCAAAATTGGAAAGAAGTGAAGGAAACGGCAGCCAAAGTGTTCGAGACCATGACAAACGAATTGAAGTTGGAGGGGATGGATCAGGCAACCATTGAAAAAACGCTTGCTCCAATTGCCTCCATGTATGCAACCAAAGAACAGATCGAACAATTCTGCACCCGCGAAGCCCAGCTTTTCTTCATTGCCATGGGAATAGAGTTTAACGGCAACAATCCAGTAGAATACGATGCCGAGCTGCCCAATCCTCTCGGTGGTGAACCCTTTCCGAGTCGGGCGCGAATTGTCCTCAAGGAAGCCGACCACAAACTGGGAGTGGCAAAAGTGAGCTGGACCCAGACCGTTGCGCCTGAAGATGTTTGCCGCATCATGGAAAAAACTTTGAATGAGATGGTTGAGGAGTCAGGGAAGTCAATACCGGACTCTGATGCGCTCAAAACCCTGAACTTTGAAGATACGGCTGAGTTCAATATTGATATACCTTCGGGTTGGATACGAAACCTTACTTACAAACGTCTCACGAGGGTCAAAGGGATTTCACAGGAGGATGTCATTACCGTGACGCGCAAGAATTAGAGGACCGGCCTTCTTGTTTCTGTGGTTTTGTATAACACCAAGTTAGGCGACGAATCGTGCCCAGATGAATTTCGCTGATGGACAGCTACTATTCGAAACGCTTGCTGCGAAGCGGGGGGTATCATCGATACGCGAGGGCGCCGTTGCCATGGTTTCACGAGAAAATGCGTGTTTGCGGCTTCGGCCCACCGTTGATGGCATCTGCCTCGAAATATCGCATGGCCCGCCTGACGGAGCTATACTTGGGTGGTTGGACTTGTATTCGGACCCGGAAAATCTGACATCACCGTCATTCGAAGATTGTGTAGCGTATGGACTTGATCTACTCGGTGTTTATGAGAGGTGAGTCGCCAACCCCTGCGCGAGGCTGTGTAAAAACTGATTTTAGAGTCTTTGGTTGGCTGTAGGAAGGCATGATGATGGTCCACGAGAGGCTGTATTTTTGCAGCCATTCGGTAGGCCTGCCTTTTTGGGTGATGCCGCCACGCGCAATTTCTCCCCCGAAAACATAGGCCTGCGGCGCTTCCGGATTGGCCTCGCTCTTCATCAAAGCTTGGGGAGCACATTCCTCCGTTCTCGACGAGGAGATCACGGCGGGCACTGGGAGTTCTTCAGGCGTGGGCGCTCTGCTGCCAGGATCGACGGAGCACCAAGGCAATGTCGCGCAAAATATTTTCATCCCTCGCGTAAGGGCCTCCGTTCCGGGCGCACTACTGGACAACTGAGGTGCAGGCCGCAGTCACCGGCCCCGAAAGGACCGCCGGCCTCAACAAAAAACCCGGGCCCATGCACCGCAAAAATGTGCTCAAACAAAAACAAGCAACAAACAAATAGAAAGTACAAAACAATGAAACTCAAACTTAAGTCCGCCATCACCGTATTCGCCTTGGCCTGTTCAATGTTCATCGCAACCAGCAAATCCTGGGCGTTTTCGGACTGCATCAGTTGGCATTCTGCCCGCCACGTCCCGAATGGGACGAGAGAGTGTGTCAACGGCACTTACCACTACTGCGTAGACGGGGATTGGAAGGACCATCCTGCAGAGCCCTGCAACGACTGACTCGAACGTCCTGCAAGGACGTAAATGAGGCCATGCAGCCCACGGCGGCACGCTCTTTGAGAGAGCGTGCCGCTTTTTGCATGTTGACCGGCCGCCACCAATGCCGCCCCAAGGATGTCACTCCTCCTCGGCTGTTTCGCCGCAAACACGCGCCCCAAAAAAAACTTTGTTCGTCGCGTAAGACCGCCCTTGGACGGCGCACTCCTCATCAACAAACCAACTCACCTTCACCATGAAACCTGCCTATTTCCGCCTTTTCGTTTTCGCCGCATTCGCGATACTCGCCATCAGCATCCTATGGCCGGCCTGTGGGAGCTGCGCCCGCGCTATGGCCAGCGTTCACGGCATCCCGCTGGATTACATCGGCCTTGCCTTTTATCTGACTCTAGGAGTCGCCACGCTTACACCGCTGCGAGGCCTTGCGCTCTACGGCGTCTTTCCGGCGCTGGGTTTCCACCTCTTCATGGTTTCAGAAATGCGTCGAGATCATCATGGCTGTGCCGTCTGCCTTGCTGTCGGTGGACTGTGTCTCGTGGCGGCTCTGATATCCCAGCGGCTCACCCGAAGCATGGTGGTGCCAGCCCTGTCCATTCTCCTGGGAACGATCGGAGCGCGCTTCTTGGTGACCTCATTTCCCACCGATGAGCTTGCCGCGCAGCCCGCGCTGGAAAAGATGCTGGAAACCGAACGGAAACAGCCGGTCTCTCCGGGTGATTTGATGATCTATGTTTTCTCCAAGGAGGGCTGTTCCGTTTGCCGGCATTTTTGGTCGGAAGTCGCCCCTCAACTTCAAGGAGATTTTGGCAGCCATCTGCAATTCAAGAAAATGGATCCCCAAGACCTGTCCGTGCCCACGCCCACCTTCGTGGTCTGCTCCTCCTACGCGCCGCCCACAGTGATCACCGGGCTTCCGCCCCAGGCAAACCTGGCCTCCTACCTTCGCGGCCAGGCATTTTGGAGGCCGCAAACCCACTAACCATCGGACCAGCCGCCGAGCCATCCCGCCCATGAGCCCTTACCACCAAATCTTTTGCCACTTCGCCTGCCTCCTGCGCCGCCCGCAAAACTGGCGCTGGCACCTGGCAGGAGCGTGCCGCGCCTTCGCTTCGGAAACACTTGCCCACAATACGAAATGAAAAACCTCCACATCCTCGGGCTGCTCCTGCTTCTCTTGACCGGCTATGGGAACATCGCCAGGCCGCATGTTCAGACGCTTGCTGAAACAAAGCGAAACACCCAGGAGAAACCTCCTGCCGTGAATCCGAAGCCAGCGACACCTTCCGGAAAAGCCGGCTTTGAAGTCAATGGCGTCCAAGGGCGAAGAGGATGGCATCCCAAAAGCGCGTCTGGCTGGATCCCCATCGATCCGTAGTCCAACCTCAGCGGGACCGATCCCAACCTGCCATCACGAGGACTTTCCAAAGAAGAAGGGCCGCTTTCAGGAAAATTTCACGCTGGCGTAAGAGGCTGCCGCAGCACCGCACTACTGGACAACCACTTCATCCGTCTCATGAAAACACTTCTCGCCGCTCTCCTCTCCGCTGCCATGCTCTTCGTGTGTGCGTTCGTCCAAGGCGCCGCCCCGGAAAGCCCGGCGGCAAATCTGAAAGCCCAGGTCCTCTCGCTCACGTGGACCCAGTGCGCAGGACGATTTCACTACACCTTCGTGACGGACGGCACCTTCATCCTCGACAGCACTCTTTTGGCAGGAACCTGGAATGTGGAGGGAGGTGGTGAGCTTGTTCTTCACTGGTCGGGCAACTGGATTGTGGATCACCTCAAATTTGACCCGGCGCACAAACAATTCCTGCACTCCAAGGGAGAGGCTTTCAACCTTTTGGGCTCTCCAGACTCGACTTCCCTTGCAACACGCTAATCCCATCATTCCGCTGCCCCGCCCCCCTTCTGAAGGCCGGGCGCACCCACCCGAAACTTATCTATTGCCAGCACTTCCTTTATGCTAGCATTTGCGCAACTTTCCGGTCATTACCACCGTTGGTGCCTGCTGATCATGGATCTCGCAACCCGGCTCAGTCTCTTGGAACGCCTCAAGCGGAGTTCCGCCAATCCAGATTGGCAGGCTTTCTATGACAAATACTGCGCGGTGATTGTGAGCTTTGCCCGCAAGCAAGGTTTGGATGACCACAGCGCCGACGACGTGCTCCAGGAAACCGTGATGGTGGTGATGCGGAAGCTGCCAGCCTTTGAATATGTCCCGCAGCAAAGTTGCTTCCGGAGTTGGCTGCTGACGATTGTGGCCTTCAAAGTGCGCGAGTCGAGGCGCCGTTCACATATGGATCGCCTTATTTCCATGGATGCGGAGTCGGGTGAGGGAGGAGAGCCGCTGCATGAACGCTTTGCCTCCGAGGAGCCTGACGCCAGTGAAAACGTGGAACAGGCCTGGCGCACGAGTTTGATCGAAGAAGCGCTGCAACAGGTGCTGGGCGACCCGCGCACCAAGCCCGAAACCATCGAGGTATTCCGCGCCTGCGCGCTTGAAGGCCGGCCGGTGGCGGAGGTGGCGGCGCGCTTTGGAATCAAGGACAATGCGGTCTACCAAATCAAGAACCGCATGATGGCGCGCCTCAACGAAATCATCGCCAGCATGGAGAAGGCGCAGGGATCTCCAGATGGGGCAACCAACCATGAGAAAGCGAAGGTTCCGTCATGAATCCCTCCGACACCGAATTTGATCCGCCGTGCGAAAGCGAAGTCGCCGCCGCTTCGCTCACCATGGCGCCGGCACGGCAAAATTTTCTGCCGGTGCGCGAACGTTTGGCGGCGGCTTTTGCATTTCTTGAGTCGCTGCCAAAACCACCCACGGAAGCATCGCTTGTCTTTGCCCGGGGACGCAACGCGCCTTTTGAAGTCGTCCCCATTGGTGCTGGGCTTGCCGTTGGACGGGGAGATGAATCTTCACTTTGCCTGCCGGAAGGTGCTTCCCTGAGCCGGCGGCACTTTTCCGTGCAACCCAAGTCCGGAATGTGGCTTCTTGAAGACCTTAAATCGCGCAATGGCACCGAGGTGGACGGTGTGCCAGGCCGCGTCGGGCACCGTTTGCTGCGCGACGGGGACATCATCTTTGCCGGAGAGATGATGTTTCTCTTCGTCAATCCGGCAGCCTGATCGCTGTCATGGATTCCGCTGCCATGCGGGATCAAGCGCAGTCTCACGATCCGCCAGGGAGCTCGGGAGCAGTGCTTTGGAAATCTCGTCTGATGAATCCACACGGTGAAGCGTCCTGGGCCTGCCAATGGTGCAGTCCGGTGCGCGATCAGGCTGGGTAATCTTCACCACTGAGGGCTCGCCATTCTTCTGGCTTCAGAATTCTATTGCCCGCATGAACGAAATCATGATGAAAGCCCCACTCGCCGTAAAGGAGAAGGTGCCAATGCGATCCCGATTTTTGGCATAGGACCCATTCGCCGACATCGCCCTCAAGGTTGCAGGATATGAGCGCGTAGTCGAGAAAAGTGGTTCGGGTAGAATTGGCAAAGGAAGGGAGAACTCGAATCTCCAAAGGGAGGTCTGCGGATTGAGATTTGAAGGCGTCAAAAAGATTGGCAATGGGCAGCACTCGCTCCGCCCTGACCCTGAGCCATGCCGTGTCGATCGATTGTGAAATAATATCCGAGACGCGAATCTGCACCAAGGCTGAACACGGAATTTCCTCTGGATATTCTTCCCAACCGCTTTGTGCCGCATTTGCCGGCATAAAGAGGAGCCAAGGTGCGTCATCGGGTCCCGAGAGGTGGAAAGGGGGGCTCACCTGGAGATAATATTCACTCCCTTCGTGCGGCTTTTCGTCCAAAAGCAGAAGGGAATCTGGCAGGTTCGGCGGCGCTTCTGCGGACCATCGGGGGGATTCGAACGCGGTGAGCCCCGCCCAAGGTGGCCGCGCCATCGTTTCGTTGACGATTGAAGCACCGCAGACTCGGCAATTTAAGAATAGGGTTTCTGACACGGTATGTGGATGGTTCCCGCCCCTTGCGAACGGCGCCGCAGTGATTTCCGCGGCTGCCCAGTAGTGCGGCGACTGTGGTTGGTTCTTATGCGACGCCTGAAATATTCCGGCGCATTGAGCGCTTCGTGAGCGCGCCAGATATTTCCGTGCAGCGTGATGGACGAGCCGGCTGAATCGCGTTTCCAGAACATCTCCTACTCCCTATGAAATACCTTCTTTCCGTCCTTCTGTGGATTGCGGAAGGTTTCCGCCAACGCGGACTCGGCAAGAGTCTCCTGCTTGCCGCAGAGCGCGAGGCAGTCCATCGCGGTTGCTCCAATGCCCATTGTGATACTTTCGATTTTCAGTCGCTTCCATTCTACCAGAGGTCGGGTTACACGATCTTTGGCCAGTTGGACGACTATCCTTCAGGTCACACCAGATATTTCCTTCAGAAGAGGAAGCTTGGCAAATCCGGATGAGCTCACTGAAAATAGCTGAAGGTTCCACAACACCCGATCGAGCGTGCGATAATTGATCGCTTCGAGCTCATGATTGCCGCAAACGTGCTCACTGCCTGCGAGATCAGCCAGCGTGCGCGCGACCTTCAAGATTCGATCATTCGCACGCGCGCTAAAATTCTGATTCGTCATCGCCTGTTCCAAGAAACCAGACGCCTCACTATCGAGTTCGCAATGTTTGCGAATCAACCGTGGCGTCATCGCACTGTTGGTGTGAATGCCTTTATTCTTCGCAAACCGTTCACGTTGAATCGAACGCACTTGCTCAACACGCGCACGGATCGTCGCAGAATCCTCCGATGCTTCTTTTGATGAAAGCGTCTTGTATTCCACCGCAGGAATTTTCCACGTGTAAATCAATTCTATCCAATAATGGACCGCTTATACGTGCGCGGTATTTTTTTAGCGCGGTCGGACCACAACGACACTCACGTTTTTACCCCCATAGTATCCTCACAAGGTTTCATTGCTATCATGCACATGAGTCGCGACTGGACGTGGGTCAAGCCGATGTGGCTGCGAAGTTCAGGTGAAGTAAACATCATCGTTCTTTGCCTTTTTGCGACTTTACGCTGTTCGTCGCACAAGACGTCCTAAAAACGAGCCTGTTACGCAGAAAATGCCTTTGCGAAAATCCGCTAAATTTGGGCGAGCATCTCAAAAATCGCCGCCTGAGGTTGGGCCTTTCGCAAGAACAGGTCGCAGCCCAGCTCGGCACCCTGCGGGAGGTTTATGAACGATGGGAGCGAAATGAGCGGCAACCGGTTGTGTCAGTTTGGCCCTCCATTCTAGCCTTCCTCGGCTACTATCCTGGTCAAGTTGACGCCCGCATTTCCGATCTGGTTTTGAAGATCCGCCGGATAACTGGCCTGGACCAGAAGGAACTCGCCAAGCGGGTGGGGACCAGCCATCAAAGACTGCGGGATTGGGAGCACGAGAGGCAGCAGCCGAGCGTGGCACAGATTCGCAGGCTCAAGGAAATCGCAGAAGCCGTTAGGCGGGTTGTCCGCCCAACCTAAGGCAAGCCGCAAACCGAAAGAGGCGGGATTCGCATGCAAGACGTTTTGCGCGCCGTCTGCGAAACTCGATTCAGCAGCCAGCACGCTGTCAGGAAATGAGCTTGCTAAGGCGAAGAATTTCCGCTGCACTGGCCCTGCCACGACTCTGCTCGCTAAAGGCCCTTTTGTACGCCTCGGTGTCCGGTCAAGATTTGTACGTTTTGTGGAGAGTCATGTGTCCGATCGAGCGGACGAATTCCACGACAATCGCTATTGGCACGAGTTTTCCCTTGCACCTTCATAGTTAAAATTTTAGTCTCACACGAGGATGGTGGATTACTATCACAGCGCAGAGGCTCGGTGGTTCTCAACTACTACGGATCTTCTATCGACTTGGTTGACTTGGTTTAGCCGAAACGGGAGGTTGAAGGTGGTGAAGAGTGCGACCAAAACCGCGGTTACGGGACCTCACATCAAAAGAGAGCGCTTGCGGAAGGACGAATATCTAATTCTCCCGTGCTCGGAGAGCACTGGCGTGAAGCAACGACAAGGGAGATTCGAAATCAAATCGCTTGTCTCCGCCCCTCGACCATGGAGCGGATATGGTATGGTTGGTCGCATTGACCAGTGGGTAAAGTGGTCGTTTGATCCACCGGACGATGAATTCCGGATTCAATTAGCTGAAAGGTTGACTGGGAAACAAAAAAGTCCCGGAAGCGGTAATTGGCGAACCGTGACCAAAACCCGATACCTCCAAAAATATTCGTACGACGAAGGATCGCTCCGGGAAATCTCCCCAGACCACCGGCCCACCAAAGGCTGCAACGTTGAACTCACCCGCATCGCGGTGAACGCAAGCCAGTCCAACTGGATCACCCTTGGCTTTGAATCATTCGGAGAACCTGGTAGCGTTCTCCAACAGTTGGACGCCTCCCTGCAATACTACTTTACAAACCATAAGCTACCACCCCACCCCCTAACCGGAGCGAATTCCCTCAACTATCCCACCTGGATAGCATTGCTGGATTGAGCGACCTAGACCGTATAGACTTGTGGCGCTCATGGATGCGACGACTCTGGCTGCCGCGCACCCTCAAGTTGCTCGCGCAGGTGAGCCTCGATGCGGTAAAGATGGCCGATCTGGCGCAGCATCCAGCCGGCCTGACGCGGGGCTTGTTCTTTGGCCTCGGGGAACTTCCTGGGGCGTGCGCCCAACATCCGGCTAGCGTGAAGCGCCCCGCAGTGCTTCTGGCGCCTTTTGATCAGCAGCCACAGCCCGGTGCCATCCCAGTAGAGCACCTTCAAATGGGTGCGCCGCCTGTTGCAGAACACGAACAACGCGCCACTGCGAAGGTCCTCCTTGAGCACCTCGTTCACCAGCGCCTGCAGCCCCTCGAAGCCCTTGCGCAATTCGCAGGACTCCAGCGCCAGGAACACCTTCAGGCAGCCGGCAAAGCTCAGTATGAATGTTCCATTCCCAAAGCCTTGAGCAGGGCTGCCGCCAGCCTCACCTGTGCTGCATCACCGATCTCCAGACGCACCCCACCGCCTGCTCCTTGGTCTCGTAGGTCACCACCGCTTCCACCAGCCGCAGAGCCGCAGCACCACCAAGAGCCACCGCCTCACCCTTGACCTTCGGCAAGAGGCCTGCTTCTTCCTGCGCGCACACGCCCATGCCGAAAAGGACTGGTACTTCACTCCCACCATGGCCGCGAACTGCGCCCCGCTCACCCCACTTCGCTCAAATTCGTCCAGCAGTGCTTCACGCCGCTTCGCAGGCGTCCGCACCCGGCCTCGCACGTCCTGCTTCAACAACTCTCACTCCCATTCATAGATGTCAGAGATTATCACCTCTCACATCTATGACGACCACAGATCAATGGTGCTTGGCGCACCGCTTACCGGCTTTGTCGACTAGCGCACGTTGATGCGAGCGCCACCTGTTGACTGCTCCAGATAACCAATGTGATGCATAGCTTGAGCAGACGCAGACGTCTCGACAAAATCGATGAATTTCTTTGCATATTCCTCACCAACGGCAAAAAGCAGTCCCCCGTTTGTCTGAGGATCTGAGATGATACGACAAACCATATCGTCGGTACATGAAAGAGAATCCCCAAAGGTTCGGCGATTGTTAATAGCCCCCCGTGTTTCCACTCCACTCTGAAGAAGTTTTTCAGTCTCGTTCAGCGTAGGAATACTCTCCTTATTCAAGAATGCGGTGAGCTCACCCGGTTTGCACATTTCCAACAAATGTCCTAACAATCCGAATCCTGTCACATCTGTCGCAGCGTGAATGGGAATGTGTCCACCAATTCGTGCTCCGAGCAAATTCAATTCTGTTGTCACCTCCACCAATTCACGATAACCCTCCTTCGTGAGCAAGCCCATCTTCAACGCGGTTGAGTACACACCTGTACCGAGGGGCTTTGTAAGAAAGAGCTGATCTCCCGGCTTAGCCGAGGAGTTCTTGAGTAGGTTTTCGTTTTTGACGATTCCATTTACACACATTCCTAACAACGGTGCGCTATTGACTATGCTATGACCGCCAAGGATAGGAACACTCGCCTCTTCACACTTACTACGGAGCCCAGCAATAGCGGCCTTAGCTACCTCCACCGGGATTTCATGGATAGGCCAACCTAGCACGGCAAGAGCTAAGATAGGTCTGCCGCCTTTTGCAAAAATATCGCTTAGGGCATTTGCAGCCGCAATCTGCCCATAAATGAAGGCCTCATCTACAATTGGGCTAAAGAAATCAACCGTCGAAAGAAGAGTTTCATTACTTAGCGGTATAGGGTAAAACGAGCAATCTTCATTGTTGCTAATGCCGCCAATTTCAAAAGAGGAACCATTCCGACTACGTAGGCCATCCAGCAATTGTTCGAGTATGTCGGGAGCCAATTTACATCCACACCCCCCCATAGGGCTAAACTGCGTCAATGGATAAGCTGTATTAACCATATTCTATTTAATCCGGGAACTCGCTTGATGCTCCTCTATCCACGACATAACGGCTTCAGGAACGCTTCGCCTCCAAGACTTGTCGCCAGCTTTAATCAGACTTCGAATTTTAGAGCCGGTGACGGCCTTTTTCAGGTCCGTATATAGGATCGTCACTGCGTATCCTAATTCCTTTAAGATTGCAATTTTTGTGACATTCCATTCTTCACGTATAGTTGTAAAGCAATGTACACTCCGCGGTATAAAATATTCCAGCTTTGTTGGATCTTCGATTGGAAATGGCGCGAATGAAATACGGGAAAGATCCAATCCGTCCGCTTGTAAGGCGGCACGTATCATCGCCATTCGTTCGAAGTAACTGAAAGGATTATTCTCCTCCGCCATACGCGAGGCAGCCAAATTGTTGGGTGAAAGCAGAAATCGAATCCCAGTAATGCCTATAATGAGACAATCGCAGCGTTTGTACGCCTCTCGGACATATTTAAGATGCTCGAGATGAAAAATCTGGAATCGACCGTGAACTGAGCCTATATGCATATTGGTATTTCCGTCCTCAATCAAAATTGATTTTGAAATGACGCATTAGCGACACAGAGCTTTGCCAGGCAATCATACTTCGTATGGGCCAACATTTGGAACATGTTCAAACTCGTTTCAAAATGACTGCGGCCTGCCATAAATATGCCAGGGACTCATGCAGTTCCCATTCGAACATCGGAGGGATTAGGCTTTGCAAATAGCGTGGATCGTAGAACACTTGAACATTTTCTCCACGTCCAACCACCATTTTTAGAAACCCTTGCTCGCTTTTCCGATAAATTTGACTTCGCGTCATACGCTTTGATAGCCACAAATGTGGCTGCGCCTTGAGACTCTTGATCGTCTCCAAATCGTGAACTGTAAAATAAAGCCGCCCACCCACTTTCAATATTCGTGCCAACTCAAGGAGCCAAGTTTGGAGCAGAGCATCAATATGCGTGAATACAGATCCTGCCAAAATCAAATCGAAATAGCCGTCTTCAAATGGCAAGTGGGGTAAGCATGTGGTTGTGGCAAATGATCCGAAATCGGACAGATGGTGCTGACACCAACTAATGCTATCGGCCCGTATATCCACCCCCCAAATCGCAGCTTGCCGAGCGTATTTGCGCAGGTGCCTAGTCATTCGTCCAGCAGCACAACCGAAATCAAGCACCCTGTTGCACTTTGCGAACCTGAAGTCGACTTTGCCGAGTAGTGTTGCCATTACGTCAACATCCCGAATCCCGCCTTTTAAATAACGGACTTTGTCTCCTGCATACCCCTCCCATAAATCTCGAGGCGGTATGGCAAAGTCCTCGCCTCGCTTTCTGTCTGCGATTGAAACCTCCTTTACTATATAATCACGGTCACTTCGATTACGGGGAATGAAGCCAGGTCGGAGTGTAGACTTCTTCATTTGGATAAGATCTCAATAGTGTTTGAGCTTAGGATGTTTCATATTGTGCTCATTTATCTGCCGTTCCCAGAATGGCGATGTCGATCTACCCTGAAAATCGGTCACTGGATCGTAGTGCCCGCACTTTGGGCAAAACGCGTGATACATTTCGGTCAAACGGGCGCTCTGAACCTCAGCCAAGCTCTTCACCCCGAGATCGTATCCGCAGACGCGGTCAATTGCTCCAGCGACAGCGCAGCAGTAGAATCCGGCGAAATTGAGCCCGATTCCACAACATGTGGGAATCCAGCAGCCGGCATAGTGTGTCTGATCGACATATTTTTCCTGATCCATTGGGGCGATGTTGATTTTGTCGAAGCTCTGTTGGAGGCGCGTTGTCTTGTTTGTATTTCTTATAACGACAAATGGGAGAGAAGTTTGAATTCGCTCGATAAGCGCTGCAGTCCTTTTTCCTGCTCCATGAGTTGATACTTGCAACTGCAGCATTGGATTATGGTCCGTGCGATATTGGACGGCACAATTGAGAATCTCAAGGAATTCAGGGTGTACTGTTGGTTCCCCTCCGAGGAAAGACCACTTTTGCCAAGGCCACTTCAGTTCAACAGATTCGGCAATTAGGCGCTGCATTTGAGCAATCGTTAAATCCGTTGATTGGTCCGCTGGCGCGACAGCGGTCATCCGATTGCAATTCAGACAGGAAAACCCACATGCATAAGTGATATCGATCTCTAATCTTAGTAATGAAGGGGGCCACATATATAAATTAGGGCTAAATGTTTCTATTGCTACATGAGATTTCCGCATGCAGCGACTCAAGTTTGCTTGAATTCGTCATGATTCTCTAGAAGCGCTTGCGCATTAATTCCCCAATATGGGTTCGGCAATCGGATTTCCGCGACGCCTAAAAATTTCCAGATTTCGCCTATCGTTTTCTCCCAATTATTCGAAAGAGATTCATAAGCCATCGACAATTTTGGATGTTTCGATAGGCCACTTAACCGGAAGTCGTACGCCAGCTGATTCCACCGCTGGAACCAAAAGAATTCTTCCTGGTCAATCCTTATCTTTTTCCCATTTAGTTCAGAATGTCCTGTCCAGTCGTCATTTATACTGGCAGTTTTAATGGCGGCAAGTTGTGTTAGTTCATCTCTACGTAATACCAAAATTCGGATTTCTGCGTCCTTGCCCAATTCACGCCAAACGCTCTCCCAATGCTCTCGGCTCTTATAGCGTAGTGGTTGAAAGGCATGGAGTTTAAAACCAACAGCACTGTAGCCCGCACTCTCCATCGCAGCCTTGAACCGCTCTTCTCCGTTCTCAGGAAGCGAATGATCCTTATGAGGATTTAGAATCTCATCACGCATTAGTATATCGGGATGCCGCTGTAATGCGGCAACCAACTCAGAGGAACCGGTCCGCGGTTGGCAAAGCAGAATGAATCGAACTGGCATACTCAGACTTGACATTTTCGCGATTGGAGCCGGTCAACTCCAAAATACGAGAGGGTGAGACGGGCGGTAGCCGAAGAATGAAGATTGCACAATGCGCACGCCGTTTTTGAACCCCGCGACTGTGTGCGGATATCTGGTATTTAGAATAACTAAATCTCCGACGCCCGGCACAACCGTTGCAGGTGCCGGGAGCAGAGTACGATCTAATGTTCCGTCTTCCCTGGTCAATTTAGCTACGCTATCGGACGCGATATCCCAAATTTGGAGCCCGCCCCCCTCCGGGGGCATTTGAAGATACGCAATGGCCGAAAATTGTTCCTCCAATTGGAGCAAATACCCAGGAATGCAATCAACATGAGGGTCATCATTGCATGGGTTTGGCGCGGAAACTATCCTGGCAATGCCCACAAATGGCTTAACGTCCCCAATAGTGGCAATGCTTGCACCGTTTGGCCACAATTCATCTAATAAAAGTCTGAGTTCCTCGATGGGTGAAATGTAAGGGCGACAAAACTCTCTAAATTCTTGAAAATCACTTCTAGCCTGCATTTCAAATGATTTTATCGCACCTTCTTTTAAGTCGTAAGTTTCGTTCATTGTGGAGCCGATTTTGTCTGTAGTAGACGGAGAAAGTCCGCTCCCTTGTTTGTAAACAGCGTAGTTTTTCCGCGCTTCACTATTTTGAAACCAGCCTGCTAAACGGGCGGCAACATCGTTTCTGTAGAAGCTCTTGATTTGCACAGCAAGAAGTTCTCTGTCACACAACGACCGTAAATGTTCATAGCGCAAATATCTGTGACTGACAATGCGGCCTGATCTCGCTTGCATTGCTTATTTTAAATCGCTAATTGGTTCAGTGACAAGGACAAAATCTGAGTCTTTGAACGGGTGTACGACGTTCATCCCCTTGGAATTGGCGCAGATTTCTACTCTCAATTTCAAATGAAAGATACCCCTCCCCCTTTAGCGATGGCGCCTTAGAGATTCCGTCCCGCTTGCAGGGCGGCAATGGCTCGAAGCAAAAGCGGGCGCATATTCGCTAAAGTCAAATCAACGAGACAATTCGCCCTTGCATCACGTTGAGTGAAGTACTCATCGGTATAGCGATACGATAGGTATCGGTCGCTCCACTTCGATTTTTTTATCAAATATTCTTCCCACGATTTCAGCATGTAGTGATGCATAATCAGCGGTTCGTGAATATATACATCCGAAACGCCTGGATGGTCTCCAGAACGCTGAAGTGATGCATTATTTGGCTGGATATATCGCCCCTGATAAAGTTCAACACTGTGTGAACTGTCAAACGACTTTATACACTGAGGGCGAGCAATAGTCTTAAAGCACCTATTTTCGGCTTCAGTATCGGAGGCGCGTTGTACGAATCGGCTGGTTACAAGATCCGGTGAATAACTCCTTTGGCCCGACGAGCCAAACAGTCGTTGATTAACTGCAATAGCGGACACATCTTCAGCAAAGCCATCCAGCACCTTAATCAGGTTCCCCTGAGGTAGTGCGAATAGAAATTCATCGATATCAACAAATGCCACGAATTTCACTTTAGGTGCAAGAATGGTCGCCGCGTCGAGGAATGCCTCGCGCTGAATCTGCAACCAAAATGGGCTTTCATCGGGCCATGGTATACATTGAATCGACAGATGCTTGCCGAGTTTCCTAACCACCCCAGCTGTTCCGTCATTACTTCCGTTGTCATATAGACGAAAATGCCTCACGCCCTGCAATGCATGGAATGCTACCCATTCTTGCAAATAACGAGCCTCGTTTCTTACAATTGCTGCTATTCCTAGTGTTTCCATTATTGATTAGCTGGTATGCTAGACCAATCCTTATGTGCATTCAGAATTTCACATTTGAGGGACAATTTTCGAGAATTGCTCCTATTCGTTTTCTTGCGGCCCGCCACCACGCAGGAGGGATTCTGCATGAACGCGATCCGGCAATTCTTCGGTAAAACAGCCCTGTCTGCGGTAATCGCTTGAAGGCCCAACATTTTCTGAGGATTCTGCACCAAAGATGCCAGTCCTCCAGTCCTTCATTAAACGTTGGATCATAGCCGCCAACGGCATCGAATGACGTTCGGCGAAATAGCGAGGATGAATGAATCCAATTCCCAATGCGCATTGAATCGGGTGTCACCTCCCTAGTATGCAGATATCCATTGATCATGCCAAACTGCCAAGCATGAGCGGATACAATTTCTAAACATTCTTCCTCGAGGCAGCGGACAGCTGCCTCCAGGTAATTATTTTGCAACATGTCATCGGCATCCAAGGGCAGAATGTATGGCGAAGAACTTAGCTTGACCGCCAAGTTTCGCGCATCACCGACACCTCCAATGAAATTCTCGATTGACCGAATACGATCATCTTCTCTGGCAAATGCTCTGGCAATCTCTTGGGAGTTGTCCTCGGAACCATTATCAACTACTATGCATTCCCAATCTGAGAAAGTCTGCGTCAACACCGAACTGAGTGCCGCAGGTAGATAAAGCGCATGATTTTTGCATGCTATCACGACGATGACCCGAGAAGTCATGGTTCGGTCCGCCTCCTTTCCAATCGCAGATCCGCCCATGTCCTGATTAACGAATTCAGGCGTGCCGCAAGACACGAACCCGGCTCATCTCTAATAAAGATTCGAGGGACGCGAAATTTAGCGCGACAATCCACTTCTTGTTCGGCTACACAGAACCCTGCTCGATAGCCGGCGCATTTCAGGGCAAGCGTCGACTTCTCATCGAAGTCTTGGTACCGAACGCCATGCGGAAACGCGAAGGCCCATATTGGCTGCCCACTGATTTCTTCGATCTTCGCTTTGCAGTCGACCGCGTCGGTCAGTTGTTCCTCAGATGAGAGCAGGGACATCGATTGATGCGAAGTTGTATGCGCCCCTAAAGTGAATTGCTCTGCCTCTCCGAGAATTTTCACTTCAGCAGCAGTCATGGATCGATAGTCCCTGCGACGGTGAATTTCAATGCCAGTATGCTGCCGCATAATCTCCAAAAGACGGCCCCGTTCTACAGCGCGCGAGCATTTTAGATAGCGATATAACAATTTGCGTGTTTCAAAATAGCAAAAGTCGCGAGGCGAGGCGACCCCCAATCTCTCTGAAATGTCGGAGGCAATCGAGCAGAGAGGACTCGCCTTTAGCAAGGGAAGCACTCTCGCAAAATCATCCCACCAGAATTCCCGATCAGACCCAATGCTTCCAGAGACGACAAAGAAGGCGGCAGGTAGATTTCTGCGGAGCAAAATTGGTGCGGCGATCGTGAAGTTATCGAAATATCCATCATCGAAGGTTATGGATATCAAATTACTTCCTGATTTCAAATCATCCCGAGTCAGTAGATCATGTAATGAAACAATTTCGCCAAAGCTCGTCAAAAAATCCAGATGCTCCTCAAAATGTTTAGGGGATACTAACGTTCCATAGGGATTCGCATCAAGAGTGTAAATCCGATGATAAAGAAGCACGAGGCGCATATATACTCACGGGTTCGGAATTATTCACAATGTGATTGATTTGTGCTTCATTTTTCCAACCACTTCGAGCCGACGGTTGCCATATATTGAGTCCGGAAGTAGCGTACAACCTTCGGACCATTCATTCAATGGACCCAAGAAAATGAGTTCTCCATTTGACTTTTTAATCGCTTTTTTAAGGCCGAGAATGCTATGAAGATAGCTCTCGAAAGCTTCCGGCGTGCTACCAACAACAACAGGAAAATATGGAAACTTTAGGCCGTGGACATTGGGATTATAACCCTTTGCTCCGCGCGGAGTAGAGTCCCAACCCGCCGTTACACAAGGGTGAAGTGGCTTGTTTGTTCCTCTCATTCCGTTGTCCCACATCGTGAGCCAATGCTCAGCGAGCACTTCATATTTCTGGACGGGTTGAGAGGAGCGAAAATCGGGGAGCGCTACGTAACAAGAAAAGGAATCAAATGGTAATCTGTTTAGATCTCCAGCGGCATACCATGCTCCTACCACACTAAATAACCCCACCAAGTGCAGTTTTACGTTCTTGGCAGCCGCAAGTGTCCTTAAACAATCGAGGCGGGCAGTAAGACCTTCAATGCCATAAAGCCCGAGGTAAGATTCGACACTGTAAAACGATAACACATGTTCTCCACCTGACCTAAGGTAACGAGGGTGCGCTATATATTTATCGAAAACCGTTCTCGCTATTTCTCGAAAATTGATGAATGGAATAAATGTTGGCGGTTCGGTTGTGACACAATCTAGTCCGAAGGGAAGTTTCGTTCGAGGCATGCGGCAGCAGATATTTAATGCGAACTTGACCCGTGTTTGAATTTTCGTAAATCCGAGCAGAGGCTGTTCTAGCTGGGATCTGTAACCATCGTGATAGAAATTGAATGCAAATGCGTCTATGCCATGGATTTCAGCTAGACGAGCTTCCTCATTTAAGGTCTCAAGCATTGCTGAGTCTGTAAAGCCATGAAGAGGCAATGCTGTTCCCTGTGCGAGGAAGGGCGAGGGCGGATGACTTTTTAAGAGTTGCCACTCGTCAATCAGTCGACCAGCGTAAGCGTTGCGCCTCCCGCAATTCGTAAATCCAGGATAATAGAATGCTATAAACTCCAATTTGAATTACTTGCTGCGAGGTTCACCTCAGCCATTGCACCAATGTATTGTAGTTGCTGTAATTGGCATCCCGACTACGGTCTATTAAATAGTAGTAGGCGGCGAGTGAAATTCTTCTGCGGTTACTGCCACAGGTTAGCGGGTGGGGATGCCCATGAAATGTGTTTGTTCCACTCTCAAAGATCACCATCCTGTTAAATAAAGGAGGTATTTTCACCACTGGGTGCCCTCCATCACGCGACCATAGTTCGAGGTCTCCACCGAAACTAGGTGACCATTGTCGATTTAAGAAAATGATGAGGTTTAACGCTTGGCAGAAAGGTCGGCCCATCGGATGCCTTTCGGCATCGGAATGCACTGGCAAACACCCTCCTCTTCCAGTGCTGTGGACACCGCCACCACGAAACCTTGGGTCACCAATCAAGCCCGAGAGGCCACTCAGTATTTCAAGAAAATCCAAAAAAGGCGCCGAGATAAGTCTAAGCATAAGACTCGAAGTAACCTCTCCGATGCCATAGACATCCGAAATGCCCCATTTCGAACTGCTACTGCGGGCACTTTCAGGGTCCGATGCCCACCTCGTCCATTTCTCCGATTCTGGCTGTGGCAGTTCTTCCAGAACAGAGTCAAGAATAGCCTCAGGGAAGAAATCATCAATTACGCAGTGGCCAAAGGGTTGAGCCCTCGAGAAGTCATCTCGAAGAGCCCAGGCCAACCCTTGCAAGATGTGCCTAGCGGGCAGGTATTTTAAACCCAGGGCACTCCTTTCAATCTGTGATGGTTCAGCCAAGGGAAGCGGCTAATAATCGGCCCCAACAACATGTTTGAAAAGACGAAGTAAGCCCGTGATATTATCGTGATCCACGGTCTTCGAACTTGTTGGCGGCAAAACAATATAGAAACTTGAAGGCCCCTCCTCTAATACCTTCACGTCAACACTTTCAGGCACTTTCAGTTTGAGTTCCTTTTCAAGCGCAGACTTAGGGTTGCTCACCAATAAGGCTCTGAATTCTTTGTCGGAAGCTGCCCGC
>Ga0265327_10002352_pt1 | contig 20155 bp, 16 predicted proteins | sample 41621metaG_FD_202089 | JGI IMG/M metagenome (GOLD analysis project Ga0265327, IMG submission 202089) | Rhizosphere microbial communities from Carex aquatilis grown in University of Washington, Seatle, WA, United States - 4-16-21 metaG | ecosystem: Host-associated > Plants > Roots > Rhizosphere...
CCGCTTTGTCGTTTCTCACCCTTGCGGTGCAAGCCCAACCTCATTTCAACGCCACGGGAATTTATTCAGAGGAGCGGCCAGTGGCGATCGGCTCTGCCTTCCCGACATATAACATCGGTCTATACACAACTATCGACGGAAGCGTTCCGATGAACATCACGCTGTCTGCGGTGGATCAGTCCACGACGTTCCGATTCAATTGCAACTCAGCGTGGATGGGAAGCTCCGTTTACGAATTTGCCGCCTACCTCGGTTCCGATCCCAAATATAAAAAGGGCATGACGAAAGCGACCGTGAGCACACCCAGCGGTGTTGTTACTCTGAGTTGGACCGCGACCACGCTCACTTTCAAGGGGTACATTATCGACGGTTACAATGGCATCTTCGGGCCACCACCGTTGATTCCGGTCGGGGTGACGACTCGGTTCACTGCCCAAACTCATCTCCTCGTTAAGTTCCAGTCTTATACTTACTATCATGTGGCGGACCTGATTGGGACGAACAGCGTGCAACTGATCGTTTATCAGGATCCTTTGAGCGGGCCTGCCGCCATATTTGGTTACGGCAACCGCGGCGGGTTCACGGTCACTACTGACCTAATAGGGCCGGTAGTAACCATAAACAGTCCGAAGAGTGGACTCTCGATTACCAACGACAATCTGAACGTTAAGTTCACCGTAACGGACGACGTGGGCCTCACCAATAATCCAGGGGTCGGCTATCATTATAATGGCAACGACGTTTACATACCAGCCAACGTGGATGGTCTGAAGTCATTCACGGCAACCGCAGGTGTCACACGACTCATCCCGGGTACTAACACCATTCTTTTTGACGCCTACGACAGCTCGGGCAATTACGGGTCGAACACCTTTAAAGTTTTCTACTCGGTCAAGACACCTATCGCGTTGACGATTATTGGAAGTGGAACTGTTTCCGGGGTCGCGAACGGTCAACTGCTGGAAATCGGCCGCAACTATTCGATGACAGCTCATCCTGGCCCAGGGAAAATTTTCGCGGGCTGGTCGAACCCCGGCAGTAGCGCGTTCTCGTACGCATCCACTCTCAATTTCGCCATGAACGCCGGCCTAAGCCTGGTTGCGACATTTATCGACAGCCCATATCGCGCGGTCAAAGGAGATTACTTCGGGCCCGCTCAGACAGCAAACGCGCCAGCGCTCGCGCCCGCAGGCCCCAGCCTCCCACAACTTTCCCCAGCCACGTGCGGAGCTGTTAAAGTGACGGTCGGCGATTTAGGCTCGTTCAGCGGCACCGTGACCGGTGCGAACGGAACAGCCCCGTTCAGCGGCGTTTTCAACTACGATCCAAGTGGAGTTGAACAAGGTCGCGCCCAATACAAATCCGGTGGATCGACCAACACCATTTTACTGACCCTGCAGACGGTTGCTGGAAACCCCGGGTTTGGCACCGTTACAGGGATTCTCGCCAGCGGACCCGGCGGGATAGCTTTTCATGAACCGAATGTTTTTTTGGCCAGTGCTACATTTACTGCCTTCGAGGTGCAGACGAACGCGACGTCTCTGCCAGCAGGCGCCACCGTTTATAATTTCTTTTTCTCCAATCTTCCTAACGAAGGGTTTTCTTTCGGCACGATAAAAGTTTCTGCCAATGGAACAATCCTTGGTTCGTTGACGCTGGCAGACAATATCGCGCCCGTCCCGATAACCGGCTCGCTGGTACTCGGCGGAAAAGTCGTTTTGTATGCGTCGCTCTATAATAAAAGCGGAATGGTCCTGGGCACTTTCGATCTCTCCCAATGTGGCACCTCCGGCTTTTTGGCTCCTGCCGGAACAATGAATTGGATCAAGCCACCGGGCCTGACGATCGATCCGACAGGCTTTAACGCGACAGCAACGATCATCGCCAGCAAATATATCCCACCGTCGAGTGCGATTGATTATCCAAACAGCTACTTTACCTGGTTCGATCAAGATACCCGAGGCGCTCAGAACAAAGTCAAACTAAGCGGCGGAGTCATCACTGAAACACCTGTCGATAGCGTCAAAGTCAGCGGGACGTTCACCTACAACACGGGTGCGTGCAGCGGGACGTTCGTGGAAAACGGAGTGACGCGGAAATTTAAGGGCATCGGGTTTCATGATCCGATGCTGAATGGATTGGTCTACGGATTTTTTGTCCGCTCCACTGACACCGGATTTTGTGAAATGACAATCAGTCCGTAAAGAGTTCGGCGCTTTTAGAAAGCACGCGTCGACGACTACGCCAATAATTTTGGCACGAGTTCACCGTGGACGTCGGTCAGGCGGAAATCGCGGCCCTGAAAACGGTAGGTCAACTTCGTGTGATCGAGGCCGAGCAGATGAAGGATGGTGGCGTTGAGGTCATGGACGTGAACGGGATCAACGGTCGCATTAAAACCAAATTCGTCGCTCTGTCCGAGGGTTAATCCGGGTTTCACACCGCCGCCCGCGAGCCACATCGTAAATGCATTCGGGTGATGATCGCGGCCGTCATCGCCGCCCTGCACCATTGGCGTCCGACCGAATTCGCCACCCCAAATCACAAGCGTGTCTTCCAACATGCCGCGTTGTTTGAGGTCTTTGATGAGCGCGGCGCAGGCCTGGTCGGTATTCCGGCAATTTTTCTTGAGGTCGGCGACAAGGTTGCCGTGTTGGTCCCAGGCTTCGTGATAAAGTTGGACGAAACGGACGCCGCGCTCGACGAGGCGTCGAGCGAGCAGGCAGTTATTGGCGAAGGATGATTTGCCGGGTTCGGCTCCATACATGTCGAGCGTCGCTTTGGATTCTTTGGAGATGTCCATAAGTTCCGGCGCACTGGTTTGCATGCGATAGGCCATCTCAAACGAGTTGATGCGCGTGGTGATTTCGGGATCGCCGGTCGTAACGTATCGTTTCACGTTAAGATTCCGGACGGTGTCCAATGTATCGCGTTGCATCTCGGCATCGACACCTTTCGGATTCGACAAATACAGAATTGGATCGCCTTGACTGCGGAAGAGAACGCCCTGATAAAGCGACGGCAAAAATCCAGAACCCCAATTTGAAGCGCCGCCGCTGGTGCCTTTGGGCCCTGAACTGAAAACGACGAATGCCGGCAAATCGCTCGTTTCGGAGCCGAGACCGTAAGTGGTCCAGGCGCCGATGCTCGGACGACCGAATTGTTGCGAACCCGTATTGAGGAAAATTTGTGCGGGCGCGTGATTGAAAGCGTCGGTCTTCATCGACTTCACGATAGCGATGTCATCGACAACCTGCGCGAGGTTCGGCAACAGTTCAGAAAGTTCCGCGCCGCACTTCCCGTATTTCGCAAAAGTAAATTTAGGCCCGAGCAACTTCGATTGCGGATTGATGAAAGCCGCGCGATAACCTTTCAATAACTCCGCTGGAGGCAAGGTGCCGCTAAATTTTGCGAGCTGTGGTTTGTAATCAAACAAATCCAGGTGGCTCGGGGCGCCCGCCATAAAAAGATAGATGACGCGTTTTGCTTTCGGCGCGAAATGAGGCGCTTTCGGAGATAGCGGATTCGTTAATGTCGCTTTGCTCGCGCCGAGCAACGTCTGGCCCAACAATGACCCCAACGCCATCGTGCCAAGACCAACGCCGCATTCCTTGAAAAACCAACGGCGCGTAATCGCTTTGCGCTGCTCATTGAAAAAATGTTCTGGCTTCGTCATTGGCTATTCCTTCGTGATAGTTTCGTCCAGGTTCAACAGCGCGCGTGAAACCACAGTATAAGCGGCGAGCTGCGTTGGGGTTGTTCCTGCGGGAAGCTTTTCAGGTTTTTCGTTTTTGCCGGTCGCAAGTTCGAAAGCATTGACCCAACCGTCCGCAATCCGTTGTTGTTGACGTTGCAACAAGCCCAGCAATTCAGCTTTTTCATCCGCCGCCGGTAAACGACCGAGTGCGCGACGAAATGCGTAAGTGACTCGTGCATCATCGGACTTGCCGCCTTCAGTCAAAGCACGCAACGCGAGCGCCTGGGCGCACTCCATAAACATCGGTTCGTTCAAGGTCGTGAGAGCTTGCAGTGGCGTATTCGAGCGCATTCTGCGAACGCACGAGTAATCCCCATTCGGCGTGTCGAAAGCTTGCAGCGCCGGGAAAGGAGTCGAACGACGACGAAATGTATATATCGCGCGCCGATACCGGTCTGCACCCGTCGCTTCCGGCCAATCGAATGGCGCATAGCTCGCCGGTGGTTGGAACAGGAACGCCGGTGCCGGCGTGTAAACGCTCGGCCCACCAATGTTGGTGGTGAGCAGTCCGCTCACAGCCAGCGCGATGTCCCGGACAATTTCGCCATCGACTCGAAGGCGCGGACCACGCGCGAGCAAGCGATTATTCGGATCGCGCTCACGCAACTCGGGCGTGACGCGAGACGATTGACGATAGGTGGAGGAATTCAAAATCAGCCGGTGGATATGTTTCAGACTCCAGCCGTTGTCCATCAACTCACAAGCGAGCCAATCGAGAAGTTCGGGATGTGACGGCGCATCGGCCCGCGTGCCAAAATCTTCAGGAGAAGTGACAAAGCCCGTTCCAAAATACGACTGCCAGATGCGATTGACGATTACCCGTGCCGTGGTCGGTGAGCGTCGGTCAACCAGCCAGTTCGCAAAATCCAGACGGGTCGATGCGTTCGTTTTAATTGGATTTAAAAATTCTGGGACGCCGGGAGTCACCTGCTTCTGCGGTTTCAGGAAATCGCCACGGGCGAGAATGTGTGTCTCACGCGGCTGCTCTCGCGCAATCAGCGTGAATGTCGTGTCACCGTTCGGCCATTCCTTCCAAAGCGCTTCGATTTTTTCGTTTGAATCCTTCCACTCTGGAATCGTTGTGCGCCAATAACTGAAAACCGCTGCGACTTGTCGCGGGGACCGCTTCTCCCGAGGAACGGCAAAAATTTCACGAACACCTTTTGGCACCGGATCAGCAAGAATGGGACTGGTGTTCGTTGTCACCGAAAGGCGGAACCGCCCAAGATTGTTGTTCATCAACTCGTCGCTGTTCCAGCCGCCGTGATTTTGTTCGAGATAGATTTCGAAAATCGTTCCCCCGGCATAGCCCATCGGTTTCTCGCATTGAAAAACCGCTTTGCGCGGTTGATTGCGGCGACCCGCGCCGGCATCGATGCCCCAAGCCGTGTCCTGATTGCCGTCAATCGCGTACTTCACCGAACCAGTCACGCGATGCTTGTCGCTCTTATCGTAGAAGTTTGGTTCGAGTTCGCGTTCGGGTTGTTCGTAGTCGGACGTTGCGGACACAAATTTCACCTTCGAAATATTTGTGCGCGCGATTACCGAGGCGACTTCCACGCGAAACTCAGTCAATGCGCACGTACCCATATACGACCGCCCCGGACCGCCGCAGGGCAGATTGCCGTCGTTGAGAAGTTCAATTTGAAACGCGGTAACATTGCTGATGCTACTGTTCGTCGACCAGAAAATCGCCGTGTGCTTCGTCGGCGCGTAACCCTGAGCCAGCATCGATCCGTCGTTTTGCAGCAGATATTTTTGTCCCCCGGTGCTGATGTCTTCAATGCGCGGGGTCAGCACTGTCCAAATCGGTTGATTCGTCGAAACCTGGCCTTCCCACTTGCTCATCCGGTCCTGCCAATCGGGGGTTTTCGCTTTCAATTCATCTTCGATCTTTGCCATCTCCGCCCGGAGGTTTTCGACCTTCATCAACTCATCGGGTTTGTAAACGACCCGTTGCGCGTCATAGTCATTGTTGATGAACGCGAACATCCGGTAATACTCCTCCTGCTTCAACGGATCAAATTTGTGGTTGTGACATTGCGCACATTGAATGGTCAAACCGAGGACGCTTTTGCCAATGCAATCCATCCGGTCGTACATCGCTTCCATGCGAAATTGCTCAGGATCGACGCCGCCTTCCTCATTAATCATCGAATTGCGCAGGAAACCAGTGGCGACAATTTGTTCCTGGGTCGCGTTGGGCAATTGATCTCCCGCGAGTTGTTCAATGATAAACTGGTTGTAAGGTAAATCGCGGTTGAACGCGTTGATGACATAATCGCGATAAAACCAAACGTAACGGCGCTTGTCTTTTTCGTATCCGTCCGAATCCGCGTATCGCGCCGCGTCGAGCCAGTGCCGACCCCAACGTTCCCCGAAATGCGGGGACTCCAACAAACGTTCGACCTGCTTCTCGTACGCGTCTTTGTTTTTGTCACCGATGAACGAATCCGCTTCTTCAATCGTTGGCGGCAACCCGATCAAATCCAGACTGAGCCGGCGAAACAAGGTGTTCTTGTCCGCTTCAGGCGAGGGCTTCAACTTTTCCTTTTGCAATCGTGAAAAGACAAAACTGTCGATCGGATTGCGAACCCAGCGACTTTTCACTTCAGGAACGGCAGGACGGACCGGGGGGCGGAAAGCCCAGTGGTTGGTTGTCGTTTCCGCTCCGCTCGACCATCCAAGCAAAAGCGCAAGCGCAGCCAGCCAGAAAGCGAGAGTCAGTTTCACGGTCGGACATTATTGCCGCAACAGCAGAAACAGTCATCCAGTTTTTTCCCGTTTTTCAGTAAGAGCCGCCTCGCCGAAACGCGCACGAGCACTTCAGAAAAATGGCTCACGGCGATTCCTCCAATCACCCCGTCAATTGCAAGTTTCGCCCCGACATGGATGAATCAAGGTTTCACCACCCCACGTTTCGGTAACCGCCCCATTGTCCGGTTTCGTCCGCGCGGGTAGCTTTGAAGTCAAGGAGAACAAATGAAACACGTCCAGCACATTTGCCAGCAGCAACATGCCTTCGGAGCTACACTTGGCGCGTTTTCGCCTCAATTTGTCCACCGTCCGCCACCACAAATCCTCACGCTGTCCTGCACGCGTTGGAAAACCGGCAGAAAACTGAATATCAAGGTTTCAGTGTCCAATAACCCCGAGCCGCCACAGAATCTCTCTGAACACCTCGAGACCGGCATCCAGACGGTGGAGAAGTCGTAAACGGTTGATATGAACGGCGACCAGCCCGCACCTAGTCACCATAACGTATGGTGGCCGATCCTTCTCGCGTTCATTCTGCTGTTGCCGTTGATACTTCTTCTAACGCTTCCACGGTTTCGCACGTCTAATGAGATGATGGTGCTCATCACACTCATTCTAATTGCGAACCTGATCCTGCTCTGGTTTGCAACCAGACGTCGGCGCGCCAGAGCCATTGCCGTCCCGCCAGTCCTGCCACACGCGCTGACTCCGACGCAAATTCCTCCGACAATTTACGGGATTCTCGATGTCAAGGAAGCCGTCGCTGATGACGATGTGATGATCTTCCGCGGTCAATTACGCGAGAATTCCGAGGCGGCATTTGAAAAACTGAAAGAGGAATACATCGGTCGGGGCACACCATTATTGCAGCAAGATCCAGTCTACGGCAGTGCAATTTTTCTTGCCCCGGCCTTGGCCCAACCCGTCACGCGCGAGCGGCCCGTAAGAATGTGGCTGCATTGGGCACTATTTGGCCTGACCTTTCTCACCACGACAGGCGCTGGGGCAATTCAAGAAGGTGCGGACGTTTTTCACAATCCTGCGTCACTTGCCATCGGACTCCCCTACTCTATTGCCCTTCTGGCCATACTCGGCTTTCACGAACTCGGCCATTACTTTACCGCGCGTCATTATCGCATCAGCGTGACGCCTCCGTTTTTTATTCCGGTTCCATTTGCTCTGGGCACGTTCGGTGCGTTCATTCAGATGCGGTCTGACCCTGAGGACCGGCGTTCGCTATTTGACGTTGCGGTGGCGGGTCCGTTCGCGGGTTTGTTTCTCGCGATTCCGGCGTTGGTTGTCGGATTGAAACATTCAGCGGTTCTCACGAGCGCACCAGACGGCGAACAGGTTCTCAGCGGATTGGTCAGTTCATCGATTCTGTTCACTACAATCGCCAAGTGGTGTCTAGGCGATCAATTAGTTCAAGGCCACCTGCTCCAACTGACACCACTGGCGTTTGCCGGTTGGTTGGGATTGCTTGTGACCGCTCTGAACCTTTTGCCGATCGGCCAACTCGATGGCGGGCACATTGCCCGAGCGATGTTCGGGACACGCGCCGGTGGATGGGTGAGCCAGATCGCGATGTTTTGCCTGTTCATTGGGGCGTTGATTCAGCCGCAATTTCTTTTTTGGGCGCTGATTGTGTTCTTCATCGCGCGCCGTGTCTCTCCACCGATGAACGACGTCACCCGCATCAACGCAGGGCGTATGTGTTTGGGCGCAATCGCATTCGTCATCCTGGCATTGATAATCATTCCGATGCCCCAGGCGCTTTGGGATTACCTCAATCAGAATGCGGAACCGCAAACGTTGACCATCTAATCACACTTATCGCGGCGTCCAATACGCGCGATAAAACCGCGCCGCGTTAGTAACGCCATCCGTCAAATGGAACGTGTTTGTGGAAAGAAGATTCGTCGCCAGCCCAGTCCAATTCGTCGCATTCGTCGATCGGTCGATAACGTAGCGTTGGTTCGGGTATCCGGTAAGCGTCAAAGCAAAGGTTGTGGGACTTTGCAGCGATGCCGACAATTGCGGAGGCGCGCCTGGAGGGATTACGATCAAAGTAATACTTTGAGCAGGCAACGTCGCGCTCACGCCTGTGCCGGAGAACGTTTTCGTTCCCAGCGCCGTGATGACGTTACTCGAAGTTAACAGCCACGATTGCGACGTTCCGTTGTGATAAAAATTTGTCAGCGATAACTGAACACTGGCGGTATTGGTCAATTGTTTATTGATCAGCATGACTGTCAGGGCGCCGTCTTTTGTCCGCAATGCACTGAACGCCGCGACGTTGTCAGGGGCCGGCACGGATGTTGAAACGCTGACATCACCAAACTTCGATTTGTAACCGTCGTAATTGCGATACATTTTGAAGGCGTTTGCGACCGGCGTGTTTGATGCTGGAACAGTCCACCGGGTTGCGAGATCCACCCCTTCCCGCCCGAGGATGCCGAGCACGTCAGCCTGGGCCGTCGCGCCGTTGATGTGACCGTCCGCGCCCCAGCTATATTCGGTAATCCCAAATTTCGTCCCGGGATAATACGTAGCAATCCAATCTTTGAATCTTGGCACTAGTTTCACAACAGACTGGATCCAACTCGCGTCCGTATAATTGGTGTCCCACAGCGACCGGGTGGAACGATTGCGCAGAAGTTGCACTTGCGTTGTCGTGTTCGTGCTAAACTCTCGCATGATTCCATTGGTGTCCCCTTGCGGATAGTAGTGCACCGTTAAAACATCCAAAAGACGTTTACTGTTACTGGTTTCATACTGCCGGGCTTGATCGAGAAACCATGGGATGAAATCCATATCACCATTGGTGCTGCGATCAGGAAACGGGCCCGCAGGGATGAACTGTTGATCGACACCGCTGTAGAAATATCCGAGCCAGCCCCATTCCTCTGGCGCGCAGAGTAATGCCCCGGGATCAACTGCCTTCACCTTGCTACCGTAATCAAAAACCTTGTCACGAACTTCGCGGAGAGACGCCGCATCATGGTGCACATCGAAGTGACTGCTGCTCCAAAGACTCGGTTCATTATCCATGAGGTAGTAACGGACTCCACCGGCATTCGCCAACCCCCATTGGTTCGTCAAATGTCTGACCCAATCCTGCTGAGTTGTTGAATCAACGAGGACGTTTGCGTCCGTGGGATCATTGGTTGTAATTTTAAATCCGTCGAGCGTCCCGCTTCCGGCATCCGGTTGGAAGGGATCCGAGCCATCCTGAGCACCGTACTTTGCAATCGAATAACTCCAACGAAACGCGCGATCCTTCGCCACCCAACCCATCGTTGGGATAGTGATCATCGAATCAGCGCCCGCTGCCTTGGAATTGGCCACATGCGCATCTCCCGCCGCCCCTGGAATCGCGGGATCATCCGCAATACTTTCAAAATAAAAATCCGCGCCACGGTTGTGGGCGTTCGCGTTCCAGTTGTAGCGAGTCTCAGCGTTACCTCCGGAGCGATTCAAAGGTAAGTTCAAGTCCGTCAACTGATTGGAGCTGGCGAAGTTCACGCCATAAATTAGATCCGGGATGGGGTGGACGTTCGCTCCGGCGTCGATGGACACGATTGTTTGTCCCAAAACAGCCGAACAGGCCAAAAAAGGAGCAACCAGCAAACCAACTGCCTTGTTTAACCGCGTCATAAAATGCATACTCAAAATGATAAACCACAGTTTACAGCAGTTTCTCTGCCAACAAATCGCAAAAAGCGCAGGTTACCAAAGCTTTACGAACGTTTTTCGGCATGCTTCCATTCGCGACTAACTATGCGGCGTTTGTTCAAGATAGTTATTGCTGGCGTTTTGTTAGGGATATCTGCGTTCATTTGGGCGAATTGGCGTCCCGAAACCTTACCTGAGGGAACGTCCGCCGACCGCATTGTTGTTTGGAAATCAAAGCGGCAGATGGAACTTTTCTCGAAAGGCAGCCTGCTCAAGCGCTATACGGTTTCGTTTGGCGGCAATCCGATAGGCCACAAACAACAGGAAGGCGATCAGCGAACGCCGGAAGGCCTCTACAGCATTCAACTCCACAACCCCCACAGCACCTGTCACGTGAGTTTGCAGGTCTCTTATCCGTCAGTGAATGACCGAGAGTCGGCGCGGAAACGAGGCGTGCCACCCGGCGGTGAAATTATGATTCACGGTTTGCCAAATGGTTATTGGTTTGTCGGACGATTCCAGAGATTCAAAGATTGGACCGCGGGCTGCATCGCCGTAACCGATCCGGAAATGGAAGAAATCTTTCGCGTAGTTCCCGATCAAACGCCGATCGAGATTCATCCGTGAAGCGGCGTGACGTGCCGGTTTAATCGGTTTTCAAAACGATTTTGCCCTGAGCCCCGGATTGCATCACTGCTTCGTGCGCCTTTGCCGCTTCACCTAAGGCGAAAATCTTTCCGACAATTGGTGTCAACGTGCCGTTCTCAAATCCAGCCCCGAGCGCAGCGAAAATCTGCAACCGCTCTTGCGCGGTCGCATTGCCCAACATCACACCGCGAATATCTGCGTCACGTTTCATAGCATCGCGTGGATTGATTTCCACCGGCCCGCGACTCCCAACAATGCAGATGCGCCCATGCATCGCGAGCACCGTGAGGTCTTTTCCAAGATTCACATTCGCGAGCATTTCCACGATAACATCCACACCTTTTCCGTGAGTGATTTTCGCAATCTCGCTCAAATAATCCAAAGCGCGATGATTCAACACATAATGTGCGCCGAGCCTTTTCGTAAGCTCAATGCCTTCGGCCGTTCCGGCCGTTGCGATAACCGTAAGCCCCGCATTGCGCGCGAGCTGAATCGCTGCCGTCCCAACACCACCGCTGCCTCCATGAATCAAAACCGTTTCGCCCGCAACCGCACTCGCTCGTTGAAACAACGAGCGATAAGCTGTCGCGTAAGGAACGCCAATCGCAGCGCCTTGCTCGAATGATAGTCGACCAGGTAACGGATGAACGTCAGCCGAGTTACAAATCGCATATTCGGCATAAGCCCCAGTTAGAGATCCGGTGATGTAAACGCGCGCGCCGGTTCCCACGACTTCGCCGGCGGCGTCCTTGCCGGGCGTATACGGCAAAGTCGGCTTGGGATCGTAACTGCCCGCGCGGATATAAGTGTCGACAGGATTAATTCCAACCGCGCGAATACGCACCAGCACCTGATCACTCGATGGCCGCGTGTTTGGGACCTCTTCCAGCTTCATCACCTCAGGCCCGCCGAATTGATGGATGCAAATCGCTTTCATAAATCAATTGCTCGTCTGCAACGCCCCGCACGGAAAAGCTAGAGCCTGCTCACGGTGGTTGCTACAACGATTATTATCTGTCCGCTCTCGGATCAAACGCATCGCGCAACCCATCTCCGACAAAATTCAGCGCGAGCAACGTCACTGCCAATGTGGCACCGGGAAAAATAATCAGCCACCAATAAATCCGCACTGCATTGATCTCCTCCGCGCCGCTGGCGATGAGCGAACCCAAGCTCGCCTGCGGCGGTTGAATACCGAGACCGAGATAACTCAAAAAAGATTCGTATAGAATAATTTCAGGAATCGTCACCGTTAGATACACGATGATGATGCCGTATATATTCGGCAAAATGTGTTTGAGCAAAATGCGTGAATGCGTCGCCCCTAGCACACGGCTTGCATCCACAAACGCGCGATGTCTTAAACTCAAAACTTGTCCACGCACAATTCGCGCCATGGTCAACCATGACACCGCGCCGAGCCCGACAAACAGCCCCGTGAATTGCAATGTCCGCACCGCCGAAGCCGACAATCCCTGCATCTTCGCAAGCGTCGCGTTGAGCGCCGTGATGAGCACAATAACGAACACGATCGTCGGCATCGAATAAAGAATATCCACAATCCGCATCATCGCCGCATCCGTCCGTCCACCCGCATACCCCGACACCAATCCCCACGACACACCAATGACCAAACTCACCGCCGCACCAACCAATCCAACGAGCAACGAAATCCGCGCCCCATAACAAATGCGTGAAAGCAAATCCCGCCCATGCACATCCGTGCCGAACCAATAGTGCGCATTTGGTTTCGCGAACTGCGCATCCGAAACCGCATTTGGATTAGTCGAGCTGACCAACGGCCACACCAGAATCAATCCAACGAACGCGAGCAGAAATATCGCCGCCACAAACGCCGGCCGATTTTTGTAGAATCGTCGCCACGCACGTTGATTCGGACTTAGGTGGACAGGTGCAATGGTGATTGACGGAGCCGTCGTTATCATGCGACCGCCTCTAGCACCTCGCGAAGTGTCTTGGAGTGCGGCAGTTCTCTGCCGCTTTTCCGTCGATAGCGCTGACCAATACCAAAGTAGCAGAAGACTGCCGCACTCCAAAAGTTTCGCCACTCTCTACTCATACCGCACCCTCGGATCTAGCAGGCCGTAAGCAAAATCCACGACCAGGTTCAACACCAACAAAAGGACCGCATAAATCAAAACCAATCCGACCACCATCGTATAATCAGAGTTCAAGGAACTGTTCACCATGAACACGCCGATGCCCGGAAGCTGAAAAAGATTCTCCACAACAAATGACCCCGTAAGTAAATCCGCAAGCAAGGGCCCCGAGTAGGACAACACTGGCAACACCGCGATACGAAACGCGTGTTTAATCAAAACGCCCGTTTCGCTGAGCCCTTTTGCGCGCGCCGTCGTGATGAACTCAGAATGCAACGTCGTGCTCATGCCTTCACGCATGAGCCTCGCGATTCGTCCGGAGAAATAAAGTCCGAGCGTGAGCATCGGTAAAATCAGATGCATTGGCGAACCCCACAGCGCGACCGGAAACAACCGCAGCTTGATCGCGAACCACATGATCAATATCGGCCCAATGACAAGCCCCGGAATGCAAATGACAAGAATGGCCACGAAACTTCCGACGTAATCACCCCAGCCGCCACGATTCACCGCACTAAAAACCCCAAGCGGAATCCCGACGCCAAGTGCGAACAAAAACGAAACCGTCCCGAGCGTCAACGATACGGGCAATCCTTGCGCGATAATCTCCGCTACCGAATGATTTCGATATTTCAAAGAGGGCCCAAGGTCCCCATGCAAGGCGTTGACAAGGAAACGTCCGTATTGTTTCAGCACCGGTTCGTCGAGGTGATACTTGGCTGCGAGGTTTCGTTCAATTTCCGGTGAAGCCGCGCGGCGATCCGAATCAAACGGGCCACCCGGCACAAACCGCACCATCGCAAACGCCAGAAAGCTGATCACCAGCAAAAGCGGAATGAAAAACAGGATGCGTTTCAGAAAATACATCGTTCTATAACGCGCTTTCGGCGTGAATCGCGAGCCATGGTGCTGACACTAATAAAACTTCCCTCCAAGTTAAACGAAAATGGATTTCAGAAACGTTTCATTCACATAACGAACAGTCCGCCATCTCTAGAAGCCTTCACACTGCTCGAGTTGACGCGGGAAGTGAAATACGAAAATCGAAACCAGTGACGTAGCCAGCCGAGTTCGGTTTGGCCCAGAGACTTTCGGCAAAAAGTCTTTCACCATTTCTATTGCCCTTCTAAACTCCCTCAATGTCCGCGCCAACAAGCTCGACGTCTGTCTCGACCAGCGCCGCCGCTCCGGTTGGGTCGGTCGGTTTTATCGGGCGCTTCCTGGTGCTCAAGGGTGCGGCTCGCGAGTTGTGGCTCGTGTTCCTGATCAAATTCCTCTCGATCACCGCTTACTCCATCACCAACAAAACCCTCGCTCTGTGGCTCTCATCCGATCTCGGTTACGGCGATATAACGGCGCAGGCAACGATTACCGTTTGGGCAACGGCCATGACCGGCATGACGATTCTGATCGGCGCGTTGGCTGATGCGATCGGATTAAGGAAAAGCTTCCTGCTCGGCGTCTACATTTGCATCATCGCGCGCGCGGCGATGGTGGTCGGAAACGTCAAATTGCTCGCGCTCGGTCTTGGCTTGTTTCCGCTGGCCATCGGAGAAGCGTTGGCGGGGCCGATCCTCGTCGGGGCGACGCGCCGCTATTCTACCACCGCCCAACGCTCTATTTCATTTTCGATTCTCTACATGATGATGAATCTCGCCTTTTTGACGGCGAGCTATGTGTTCGACTGGCTACGGGGACCTCATGGTCTAGGCGAACATGGCCACTTTAATTTCCTCGGAATGCACATTAGCACTTACCGAACTTTATTCTTTGTCAGCCTCGCTTTCGAAATCGCTTTGATCCCGGTCGCATATTGTTTGCGCAAAAACGTCGAAGTGACCGACGAAGGCATCCGAATCAATCCTGAGAAACCGAAATATGTCGGCGCCAGTTTGCTGAATTCTTTTTGGTTCGCAGTGCGCGACAGCACTAAAGAGACATTCAAACTTTTCTCCGGACTTTTGCGCCAATCTGCGTTCTACCGTTTGCTCGCGTTCCTCGGGTTTATCGGCTTTTTAAAAATCATCACAATCGCGATGGATTATGTGTTTCCAAAATTCGGCATTCGCGAATTGGGCGACGGTGCGCCGATCGGTCATCTGATGAGTATCAATAACTGGATGATTGTTATCCTGGTGCCAATCGCCGGCGCACTGACTCAACGCTTTGCCGCCTACAGAATGGTGATCGTTGGAGGGAGCATTTGCGCAGCCTCTGTCTTTATCATGGCGCTGCCTACGGCATGGTTTGTGCCGCTCGCCAATGGTTCATTCGGAAATCTCATCCATCACTACTTCCTCGGCCTGACCGGGCCGGTGAATCCCTATTACGTGATGATCGCCATTTACATTATTATCTTTTCTGTCGGCGAGGCGTGCTACTCGCCGCGCGTGTATGAATACGCCGCCGCGATTGCGCCGAAAGGCCAGGAAGCTTCCTACGCTGCGCTTTCTTACATTCCACTCTTTCTCGGCAAGCTTCTGGTGGGCGGCGGCGGATTTCTGTTGAAAACATATTGTCCAGAAACCGGCCCACGGCATTCTGAGACTATGTGGCTTATAATGGCTCTCGGCGTCACAATCGCGCCAATTGGTTTGCTTACCTTGCGCCGCTTTATCCGCGTGCACGAGGCCGGTCGAGAAACCTGACGAGAAGAAACCACAGAGATACAGCAACTAGCAAAGGTCTTCCTATCTTCTCTCTCCGTGTCTCTGTGCCTCTGCGGTTCTTCAGCAATCCGTGTCCGATCTGTGTTTCATGAGTGGCTGAAATAATTTCCGGGAACAAAATGGACTTACGATCCATCTTATCTACAAGAGAGCTGAAATCCTTCCCCAAGGGTTCTGCGCGAAACGGAAAGAACAGAATGAAACTGTACATCTTTTGCCTTGGGGCCTGCCTTTGCATTGTCACATCAATCCACGCTTCCCCAAGAATGTCGTCGTCCAGGTCGACAACACCGATGTGTTTTACCGACTGGTCGTGCCGTGATTTTGACTGACGTTTAGAGAGCGTGGTCGTCACCATTCACATCCAAATGGCCGAAGCATTTTTCGCCATTTAGAAACTCGATCCGATTGTTGTTGTAACGGACCTTGATCTGCCCTTTGCCATCCAGTTCGACACACGCACCTTCATTCAGCCGAACGCTATTGTTTCGCATGTTGATTCCCACACCGTAATTGCCTTCGAAATCCACGCCTATTGTCCCTTTTCCATTCAGATGAATCCCTGTTTCGAAGTGATTGCCGCCGTCATGAATCTGAATGCCGTGCTTCATCGGCTTGGGGCCGCCGACCGCCTGGATATTCATGCCGATTACCTGCGAATCCTCGCTGCCCGCGTAATCATTACTCATCTCGATGTTCACCCCGATCGCCGTGCCGCGATGATGGCAGAACACCTCTGAATGAACTCCGGATGACCAACCCGGCCCGCGCTTGTGCAAGCGAGAACAAATTCCACACGCATCTCCAACTTCATGATGCGTCTCAAGGCTCGTGTATAAAGTCCACGGATAAGAATTCTTTCCCTTCTCCTCGTGGATCAACGACAACACCTCGTGCGTGATAGCATTCCCATTATTTTCATCGCCGCGCTCGAACAACAACATCGTATCGAGCGGCTGCATCGGCGGTTCTCCGCGCCGCATGTGGGTCGTCATCGGCTGGCCAAGAGTTTGGGCGGCGGCGGCGGCCGCTTTCCGACTACCAAAAACTCCGGCAATCAACGCTGCAAAACCCGCAAACAACAAACGACGTCGAGACGTTGAGGAGGTAGTGACAAGATTCTTCATTCGCCAACGCTAGTAGTCGCATGCCAAAAACTAAAGTGCGTTCGGAGCAACTCAGCGGCTTACTTTCCAAATCGCGTTCAGCGGATGAATATCCAAAATATTCTGGTGAATGCCTTTGACCTTCGCCGGATCGTAAATTGTTAAACCGACGTAGAAAAAAATAGGCACGATCGGCACTTCATCGCGCACGAGCAGCGTTTCGGCCTCCTTAAGCAACCCGGCACGTCTAATCACGTCGGGCTGGTTGTCGGCGTCTTCCATCAACTTATCGTAACGCGCGTTTTTCCAACCAGTGCGATTGTTGCCGTCAAAGCTGCGGAACAAACCGAGGAACGTATCGGGATCGTTGTAATCACCAATCCAACTGCTGCGGCTCACGTTGTAATCGAGCCGATCCTGGGCATCGACATAGATTTTTTTCTCCATCTGACGTAGCTCGACGTGAATGCCCAGTTCGCGTTCCCACATATTCTGGATTTCGACGGCAATTTGCGCGTGCTGGTTCGCCCCGCCGCCGGAATCAAGCAGGTAATTAAAATTGGGAAAACCTTTGCCGCCGGGATAACCCGCTTCCGCCAGCAACTTGCGCGCTTCTTCCGGATTGTATCCGAGCCCTTCGACCGGCTCATAATGCGCGGTGCCATCGGGCACGATGTGCGACGCCGGCTTCTCGCCACCGCGCACAATTTTTTCAACGATTCGTTTTTTATCGATGGCGAGCGCGAGCGCTTTGCGAACGCGCACATCCGCAAAGGGCAATTGCGTAACGTTGTAACGCAGGAAGTAACTGGCAAGCTGTGTGAACGAATGATAATCCGGCCGGTTGCGCAACGCATCGAGCAACTCTCCGGGAATGAGGTCCTTGTCCCAAATAATGTCGGCCTCACCCGTATCGTAAAGATTCAAAGCTGTGCTCGGCATCGCCACGGGAAGAAAATCGGCCGTTTCCAGCTTCGTATTCGCCGCATCCCAATATCGCGGATTCTTCCGCACACGAATGCGATCATTTAAGCGCCACGTCTCCAACGTATATGCGCCGGAGGTCGGCACCGGCTGATGGCGCACCCACTCGTCGCCATATTTCTCAATCGCAAACCGCGGCACAATGGCAAACGTCGGCAACGTAATCAGGTCCAGAAAAAACGCCGTTGGCGCATTCAGCTCAACCTGCACCGTGTTCGCATCGAGCGCGTGAATACCGACTTTCTCAGGGTCCTTCAGTTTCCCTTCGCAAAAGTCCTGCGCATTTTTAACGTAGAAAAGTTGGCTGGCGTATTTCGCGCCGGTCTTTGGATCCAACACCCGCCGCCACGAGTAAACAAAATCATCCGCATTGATTGTTTCGCCCGTCGACCACACTAAATTCGAGCGCAGATGAAATGTATAGATGCGGCCGTCGGGCGAAAGGTCCCAACGCTCAGCCAAACTTGGAATCGCCGAACCGGTGACGGGGTCGTTGCGAACAAATCCTTCAAACAAAGCACCACCAACGCGGCTGTCTTCGACAGTGCTGCCGATGGCAGGGTCGAGCGATTCGGGTTCGTGCCCGTTAATGATGACAAAATCCGCGCGCGGGTAAGAAACATTACACCCGGCTACGAATAACGAGATCAGCGCAGCAGTCCATGTCTGCGCCATGAATCTCATGCGCGGAGTTTATTTCGGCTTCGGGGTCGAAGGCGTCGGGGCCGGAGCTGGCGTCGAAGGAGTCTTCGGCGTAGTGGTGTCATCAGCAGCCGGAACGGCGACAGCGCTTGGCGTGTTAGACAACAGGCCGGCGGAAGCCGCAGTCGGGGCCGTCTTCGGGCGATTTGCCAACTCTTCCGTCAACGAACGGGCACCAGTTTGACGGGATTGATGACCGCTCATCACCGCAAGCACGAGGCAAAGGCTAAAGAAAATGCCAGCCGTCCACTTGGTGATCTTTGTCAGCATGTTGCCCGAGCCTGCGCCGAACAGCGCATCGGTCGCACCGCCGCCAAAAGCCACGCCTGCGCCAGCTTCCTTCTTCGGCAATTGCAACAACACCAGAAACACCAAAAAGACGCAATCCAAGATCAGGATGAACGTCAAAAATCCAATTACTAAGCTGCTCATAATTTCCTATTCAGTCCGATTGATCGTGGGCAACGAGCTCACGAACAGCGCGCCTATATATACTGGCCGCCGACTCAAATCGAGTTTTTGATAATATCAGAAAAACTGCGCGCGTCCAGCGAAGCTCCACCGACCAAAGCACCGTCCACGTCCGGCTGTTCCATCAGCTCGCGAGCATTGGTCGGCTTTACACTGCCACCATATTGTACACGTACACGTTTAGCAACGTTTTCGTCAAATTGCCCAATCAGCAATTTTCGTATAAACGCATGTACCTCTTGGGCTTGCGCGGTCGTAGCAGTTTTTCCGGTTCCAATGGCCCAGACCGGTTCGTAGGCAATAACCGTCTCAACCATCTGCTCTTTGGTCAGTCCGGCCAGGCTGCCTTTGATCTGCGTAGCAATAACTTGCTCGGTTTTATTTCCTTCACGTTCGGCCAAAGTTTCGCCAACACAAACGATAGGTTTCAACGAATTCGCATGTGCCGCCTGAGCCTTTTTCGAGATTAATTCGTCGCTTTCCTTTTGGAACTGGCGACGTTCCGAGTGTCCGAGAATCACGTAACGAACGGAAAACTCCTTCAACATCCCGCCGGCAATTTCACCCGTGAACGCGCCGTAATTGTTCTCGCTCATGTTTTGCGCGCCAAGACGAATGCTCGAATCGAGCACAGCCTTCGAGACTTCACCCAATGCCGTGAACGGCGGACAAATGACAATGTCCACCTCTTTAATATTGGCGAGTTCGATTTTCAATCCGCGCACCAGAGCCAAAGACTCGGCGACGGTTTTGTTCATCTTCCAGTTACCTGCGATAATCAGTTTGCGGTCTTTTTTCATGTAAATTATTTGTAGTTCCGGCTTCAGCCGGTTCGGCGTCGATGCGCCAATTGTTATTCAAATATCCAACCAGCTAATACCCGGCGACGAGCCTACTTATTACTCAATGCAGCAACACCCGGCAATTCCGTGCCTTCCAAAAATTCCAAACTCGCCCCACCGCCGGTGCTCATAAAGGTCACTTTGTCGCCTAGGCCAGCTTTGTTCAAGGCTTTCACGCTGTCGCCACCGCCGATGATACTCTTGGCGCCGTTCTTCTGGGTCGCGTCGACAACCGCCTGCGCGACGGCATTGGTGCCTTCAGCAAAGCGTTTATCCTCGAACATACCCATCGGCCCGTTCCACAAAATCGTCTTCGCGCCGCGCACAATTTCCGCATAATGCTTCGCTGTTTCCGGACCGATATCAAAACCCTCCTCGGCGTCCGGAATATCTTTTCCGTCAAACACGCGGGGATTCTGGAATT
>Ga0265327_10002353_pt1 | contig 20149 bp, 20 predicted proteins | sample 41621metaG_FD_202089 | JGI IMG/M metagenome (GOLD analysis project Ga0265327, IMG submission 202089) | Rhizosphere microbial communities from Carex aquatilis grown in University of Washington, Seatle, WA, United States - 4-16-21 metaG | ecosystem: Host-associated > Plants > Roots > Rhizosphere...
GGAATACCATTAACATGGATGGACGCAGTTGCCGAAGGGAAACCTGTTACACCACGTATTGGATATGCAGTTGAAATAAATGCACTTTGGTACAACGCCATTTGCTTTATGCTTGAATTGGCAAAGCAAGCAGGCGATAATACATTTATTAACGAATGGCAACACTTACCCGAGCTGATAAAAAAATCTTTTAACGACACATTCTGGGACGACAACCACAAATATCTTGCAGATTATGTTGATGGCGATTTTAAAGATTTCAGCGTACGCCCCAACATGATTATTGCAGCAGCAATGACATACACACCACTTTCTGACGAAATGAAAAAAGGAATTATAGACCGCGTACAAAGCGAATTACTTACACCACGCGGATTACGTTCCTTAGCTCCAAAAAATCCGGCTTATGTTGCCGTTTGTCAAGGTAATTCGGCATCGCGCGCAATGGCATATCATCAAGGCAGTGCATGGCCCTGGTTATTGCAATTTTTCACCGAAGCATATTTAAGTCTTTACGAAAAAAGCGGATTGCATTTCATCAAAAAATTATACGAAGACTTTGAACCCGAAATGCACGAACACGGCATCGGAACAATTTCAGAATTATACGATGGAAATCCACCACATCAGGCACGAGGCGCAATTTCGAAAGCATGGAGTGTAGCAGCATTGCTATGTATGCGTAAACATATCAATATGATTGAAAACGGTCAGTTGGTATGCGAACCAACTAAAGAAAAATAAATAGATAAAAATCAGAATAAATCAACAATAAAAAATCTGCAAAAGATGAAAGTTTTAATGTTTGGATGGGAATTTCCACCGCACATAACCGGAGGCTTAGGGACAGCGTGCTATGGTCTTACCAAGGGTCTTTCCAAAGCCGGTGTTGACATTATATTTGTCGTACCAAAGGCTTATGGCGACGAAGAACAAGATTCGATGAAAGTCTTAGGCGCAGGCGACGTAAATGTTACACAGAAAAAATTTCGTTATAATGACATACTCAACGAATCAAAAGCAGTTTCGGTTGAGGAACTTTGGAAAGACATTACATACATCGAAGTCGGTTCGTTGCTTATCCCATACCTTACACCCGAAGAATTCGAAAATCATATCCGAGAAAAAAATCTCGATTTGTCAGAAATTAAAACACAAACACATAGACGTTTTATCGGTCAGGAGTTATCTGAAACAGACAATATGGGACGTTTTCAATTTTCAGGTAAATATGGTGCAAGTTTAATGAAGGAAGTTTCGAACTACGCTTTGGTCGCATCGGTTATTGCTTATGAAAACGATTTCGATATCATTCATGCGCACGATTGGTTGACATATCCGGCAGGCGTCGCAGCAAAAAAAGTTACAGGCAAACCCTTGGTCATTCACGTACACGCAACCGAATTCGACAGGTCTGGCGAAAACATTAATCAGGACGTTTATAACATAGAACGCATGGGCATGGAAAATGCCGACAGGATTATAACCGTCAGCAATCTTACACGCAACATTGTTATTGAACGTTACGGCATCGACCCGTCAAAAATATTTACTGTTTATAATGCCGTCGAACCAATAGAAAGAAAACAGGATTTTAAGAAAAATCTCGACGAAAAAATTGTAACATTCTTAGGGCGCGTAACATTCCAAAAAGGTCCCGAATATTTTATCGAAGCCGCCCGAAAAGTTCTGGCAAAAGATAAAAACGTTCGCTTTGTTATGGCTGGCAGTGGCGACATGCTACGCAGGATGATTAGAACTACAGCGCGATACAGAATTATGGACAAATTCCATTACACTGACTTTTTAAAAGGAGAAGACGTTGACAGGATGTTCGCAATGAGCGATGTTTACGTCATGCCATCGGTGAGCGAGCCATTCGGAATTTCGCCCCTCGAAGCAATGCGCTCAAACGTTCCGGTAATTATTTCGAAACAGTCGGGCGTTGCTGAAATTTTGAAACACGCAATTAAAATTGACTTCTGGGATATTGACGCTATGGCAGATTCGATACACGCATTACTCAATTACGAAGGCATGAGCAAAATGTTTCGTCGCTATGGCAAAGAAGAAGTGGAACGTCTCAAATGGGACAATGCCGCATTGCACGTAAAATCGGTTTACAATTCGCTATTTTAATTTTAAAAGTAAAAAAATATAAAAAAAATAAAATTCAAAATATATGAGAACTATTTGTTTCTACTTCCAAGTACATCAGCCATACAGATTGAAAAAATTGTACCGTTTTTTCGACATTGGCAGCGATCATTATTATTATGACGATTACGCCAACCGTAGCATTATGCGCAAGGTAGCAGAAAAATGCTATCTGCCAACCAACAAAGTATTGCTCGATTTAATAAACGAATATGGTTCGCGGTTTAAAATCAGTTTCTCATTGTCCGGCACATTTATCGACCAGATGGAAGCTTATGCACCGGATGTTTTGGAAAGTTTCAAAGCATTGGCTCGAACAGGTTGCGTCGAATTTCTATCCGAAACCTATTCGCACGCTTTATGTGCATTGAAAAGTAAAGACGAATTTTTTGCTCAGATAGATGCCCATGACGAAAAAATAAAACAACATTTTGGACAACAACCAACAGTTTTCAGAAATACGGAGCTTATTTACTCTGACTACATTGGCGAAATGGTTGCCGAAAAAGGATTCAAAGCAATGTTGACCGAAGGCGCTAAACATATTCTCGGGTGGAAGAGTCCGAATTATTTGTATTACAATGCAAATAATCCAAAATTGAAAATCATGTTAAAAAACTTCAAGTTGAGCGACGATATAGCATTCCGTTTTTCGAACCGCGACTCTGGCGATTGGCCTCTGACAACCGAAAAATTTGTTTCGTGGTTAAACGCAATAGACCCACGCGAAGAAATGGTTAACTTGTTTATGGACTACGAAACTTTTGGAGAACATCAATGGGCAGAGACCGGAATCTTCGATTTTCTGCGTCATTTGCCGGAAGCTGTCTTCAAATATTCAAACTTTACTTTTATGACACCAACGGAAGTTGCAACAAAATTCCAACCGGTAGCCGCAGTAAACGTTCCATATCCAATTTCGTGGGCTGACGAAGAGCGCGACTTAACAGCATGGCTTGGCAATGAAATGCAAGACGAAGCATTCGATAAACTTTACAAATTGCGCGACCAAGTTAAAGAAATAGACAATGCCGACATTCAACGCGATTGGAAGTATTTACAAACCAGCGACCATTTCTATTATATGTGTACCAAGTTTTTTAGCGATGGCGACGTTCACAAATATTTCAATCCGTTTAACACACCGTATGATGCATTTATCGACTACATGAATGTTTTAACAGATTTTGGTTTACGTCTTGATAAATTGACACCGTCGCAATTTCCGATTCCAATTGAAGTTAATAATGAAAATATCGACGAACATATACTAAAATTAGAAGAAACTTTGTCGAAATTAAAAGAATTGAAAGCGCCGAAAGCATCAACAAAAAAAACAGTCGCTAAAGCAAAAGCTGCGCCCAAAAAAGAAGAACCAGTTGTTGAAGAAAAACCTGCGCCCAAAAAAGCAGCAACTAAAACAACAGCAACAAAAGCAGCAGAAAAACCTGCAACAAAAAAAACAAAAACCAAATAACATAAATGTTGATAAATAAAAAAAGCTGCCACATTAAATTTTGGCAGCTTTTTTTATGCCATAGCCAATCTATTTTCTATATTTGTATAAAAATCCAAAATTTTATTTGTAATTATTCTTATTAAAGCTGTTTCGGTATTAAATTTGTTAAACTTTTGATAATTATAAATTACAAAGCCATTTCGGTAATTTTTTATTAATATCTAATCCAACATAAACTCTCATGAAAAAGCTACTTCTATTAGTGTTTATTGGTTTACTTACTATTGCAGCCAAAGCCCAGCCATTTCGTATTTCGACCTACAACCTCGATAAAGGTTTACCCACAGACTTTATAAAATGTGCCACACAAGATTCATTAGGTTTCTTATGGATTGGAACCGACGACGGCTTGGTGCGATTTGATGGTAAAACTTCGGTTTTATTCAGCAACCAGTTACCCAGCAATTATGTAAAAGCGCTTTACAAAACATCGAAAAACAAAGTATATGTCATTACCGATTTAGGCGTAACAGAAATTATCAGTCGCGCCGATACAACAATTTTCAAAACGCTGGTGTATGGCGTCAACTCAATAAATAATGTCAGCGATACAACGGTTAATTATCCGAAAAGCATGTTCGAAGACAGCAAAGGAAATCTGTGGATTGGCGACTACAACAATATTTTGATGGTTAATGACAAAACAAAAAAGAAATACAAATTTGGACCCGGCGAAATCTCCGATTCATATTTACGATCGTTTTGCGTTACCGAAGATGGTTTTGGAAGAATTTGGACAACATCATTCAGCGGGCATTTATTTTATTTGGACAACAAAAGCGATGCTTTTGTACATGTAAATTCGCCAGCACAAATGTACGCAGTAAGCGATTTGATAAAACTTGACAAAAATATTATTTTAGCAGGTTCCGCAACCGGCGTTTACCAGATTAAAACGTCAGAAAATCCGAATGAATGCAGCGTTAGTTTGCTAAACAATACACCACAAATTGGAAGTCTTGCAAAAGTTGACGAAAATAAAGTATTTATTGGGACTTGGAATCTTGGACTACATTTACTACGCTACGCGGCTGAAAAAACAACTGTCGAAAATGTCGGGATAATATCAAACATCACCATCAACCAGTTTTATTATTCGAAAGATAAAGGCGATTTATGGATTTGCACTAGCGATGGAATAAGATTGCTGCAACCAACATTTTTTGCGACTTTGACAATCGAAAACAAGAGTGGACTCAAAGCCAATATCGATTTTATACAATCAATTGCACAGGGCGCAGATGGTTCGGTTTATATTTCATCCGGTCCCGGCGTATCATTAGTCAGCAAAGTAGATAAAAATATTACCGGCGATTTTATTGCAATCTGGGGACAATCAGGATTCATTGCACGAATTCAGCCAGTAGAAACCGGTTTATATCTTAGCGATTCGCATGGTCAACTATTTTTTTACAACTTCAAAACTAAAAAATATCAACCATTGACCGACGAACCCATTGGTAGATTTGGGATGTTTATGACAATCGACAAAGAAAAGAATATCTGGGCATGTCAGGAAGCATTTAATGGATTAGTAAAAATTACACCCGGTAACAAAATAATAAAATACCAACAAAACGAAGGCATCGGCGTACAACCCAATATTATCCGTTGTGCAGCCGACGGAAGTTTATTTGTGGGCAGCATCACAGATAGCGCATATCTGTTTAAATATGATGCTTCAAAAAACACATTTACAAATTTAAGTATTCCATTAGGTATAAACAATGCAGCAAACTTCAAAGTGAACGACCTTGCAATTGACGATAAAAATGTCGTTTGGCTTGGAACATCGCAAGGATTATTTAAATATCACGATAAAAAAATAGAAAAAATTGATCTGGGCGAAATTTATACCAACCTGCCAATAAAAGCGCTTGCTATAAACAAAGAAGGTTTGTGGATTGCAAATACGTTCGGAATATTACTTTATACCGACAACTCTATTTTCTTCTACGACAAATCGAGTGGACTTCCGGCAAATACAATAACAGTCCGCAATTTATTAATCGACAGTGAAGACCGTTTATGGGTAGGGACACCTAAAGGTGCAAGTTTTTCGCTTAAAAGAAGTTCGACTGCAAAGAAAACCGAGTGTCCGCTTGTGTTAAACGTCAGCGCAAATGGACAAAAACTTTTGTACTTTAAAAATAATCAGTTCACAGTCAACAATCATTCATTCATCGAAATCGATTTTGCATCATTGTCGTTCCCAAATGATAAAATAAAATATCAATATCGCATTGCAGACATTTCGCCCAACTGGTCGAAAGCATTTACCGACCGGAAACTTTTGCTGACACCTTTAAGTACCGGGAAACACAACGTCGAAATCAGAGCAATTAAAGATGGCGGAGATTATCAATGGAGCGACGCGGTTACAATTGTTTTTAATGTTGACATGCCTTGGTACTCGACATGGTGGGCAATATTTTTGTACATAATGGCTTTTCTTTTAATCCTGTATTTTTCCGTCAGGTTTTATACGTGGAAACTGGAGCGCGATAAAATCCGTCTCGAAAAAATAATAATGCAGCGCACCGCCGAAATACAAAAACAAACAGAGGAAATAACAGAACAGCGAAACAATATCGAACTTCAAAATCAAGAATTGCAGCAACAGAAAGAAGAAATTTTGGTTCAAACAGAAAAATTAGAAGACACCAACAAAATACTCGAAGACCAGAAAGGTGAACTGGAACTGCTCAATAAAACAAAAGATAAATTTTTCTCAATCATTGGACACGACTTGAAAAATCCGATTGGCGCACTTATGAATTATACCGAAATTTTGATGAACGCCGATATGGATATTAAAGAAGCAGAACGGGCAGAATTTTACGAAATCATCAACTTTTCCGCCAAACATACATTCAGCCTTCTCGAAAACCTACTCAACTGGTCGCGCACGCAAACCGGCAGCATCCGTTTTGATCCGAAACACACCAGTCTGACAGAATTAGTCAACGAAAATATTACGCTACTCAAAGCCAATGCAAAAAGCAAAACTATCAATTTATATACTGACATTAAAGACGACCTTCGCGTTTTTGCTGACCCGAATATGGTCAAAACTGTCATTCGAAATTTGATAACCAATGCAATTAAATTTACACACGAAAACGGAAGTATCAAAATTTCGGGTTTAATTGATGCCGACAAAATTATCGTATCGATTACCGACAGCGGCGTTGGAATAAGCGAAGAAAATATTGCTAAGATTTTTAAAGTCGGCGAACACCACACCACGCAAGGAACCAACAACGAAGCAGGCACCGGTCTCGGTCTTGTTATCTGCCGCGAATTTGTTGAGAAAAATGGCGGCAAAATATGGGTTACAAGCGACATTGGTAAAGGTACTACGTTCAGCTTTACAATACCACATTCGACAGAAATTCCGAATGATGCCGACGATTTGTTTGAAGTTTAATTTTTTTATAAATCAGATTTCTTAAAGAAATCTGATTTATAAACGCAACAAAACAATAACATGAAATTAATTATTGTAATATTCATTTTACTTGGCTATGCTGTTCATATAAACGCACAAGTTTCAGAAAAAATTAATATCGGCGAAAAAACAATTACATTCAACGACAGTCTGCGAAAACGTCCACTGAAAACCGAAATCTGGTACCCGACAAAAGACGTCCTAACAAATTTGAATAATGCAACTGCCGATTTTCCATTTGTTCTGCAACCGACAGTTCGCAATGCAAGTCTGACCAATAAAAAATGTCCGCTCATATTATTATCGCACGGCACAGGTGGCAGTCGTTTGGCATTGGCTTGGCTGGCTTACAATTTAGTACAAAAAGGTTTTATCGTTGCAGCAGTTGACCATTGGGGCAACACTTACGACAATAAAATACCTGAACAATTTGTAAAACCTTGGGAAAGACCGCAGGACATCAGTTTTGTTTTGACACAGTTGTTAAACGACACTTTGTATCGAAAAAATATTGACGCGAACAAAATTGGTGCAGCCGGTTTTTCGTTGGGTGGTTACACTGTCATTGCGCTTGCCGGTGGTCAAATGGATTTGCAGTCTTTGAATAAATTTGCAAAAACAAAAGAAGGCAAGCAAGAAATGACCATTCCGGAATATGGCGACCTATCCAAACTTTTTGCAAAACCCGAAATTGAAACGTCATACAAAAATTGTCCAGACTTAAAAGATAATCGAATCAAAGCATTTTTTGCAATTGCACCGGCAATTGGTCAAAGTTTTGAAACAGAAAAACAATTCGGAAAAATTACAAACCCTGTTTATATTGTCGGTATAGAAAATGACAAAATTGCGCCTGTAATTTACAATGCGTTGCAATACCACAATCTTATAAAAAACTCGGAATATTATTTGGTCAGTGGCAATGCAAGTCATTATGTAATGTTGAATGTTGCGAAAGACGAATTGAAAAAAGAAGCTAAAATATATTATCAAGACGTTTCGGGTGTTGACCGACAAGCAATCCACGAATTGATTTCGGCAAAGGCAATTGAGTTTTTCCAAAAATCGTTGAAATAATAATAAAATGAAATATGATAAAATACGCTCACACAAATATCATTACAGACGATTGGAGAAAACTGGCTGATTTTTATATTAACGTTTTCAATTGCAAAGCGCTTTATCCAGAGCGCGATATTAAAGGCGAATGGATTGAACGCGCAACCGGAATTGATGCTGCACACATAACCGGTGTTCACTTGGCATTGCCGGGTTACGAAGAAAATTTGCCAACGCTCGAAATTTTTCAATACGACAAAAACGAAACGAATTTAAAATCGTTGCCAAACCGCAAAGGTTTTGGTCACATAGCATTTCAAGTTGACAGTGTACAAGAAGTTTTGGACAAGGTTTTATTGCACGGTGGTTCGCAGGTTGGCGAAGTGGTAGAAAACGAAATTAAAAACAAAGGCGGCATTATTTTCGTTTATGTGCGCGATATCGATGGAAATATAATTGAATTACAATATTGGAAAGATTAAAACAATGGCGAGAGTTTACGTCGAAGACAAAAATTTTCAGGGAACAGATTTTTCGAAAGACGTTATAGCAATTGGCGATTACGACAATTGTAGTTTTGTAAATTGCAATTTTGCAAAAGCCGATTTGTCGGAAATTAATTTCGATACCTGCCAATTTAATAGTTGCGATTTCAGTTTGGTCGCAATTAAAAATGTTGCATTTAGAGACATTGCTTTTAAAGATTGCAAATTACTTGGTCTGCATTTCGACGATTGCAACAAATTTGTGTTTTCTGTCAGGTTCGAAAATTGTCAATTAAATCTATCGTCATTCTTTAAAATGAATTTGATTCATGCAAAGTTTAAAGACTGCAATTTGCAGGAAGTCGATTTTTCAGAATCAAACCTTACAGGAATTGTTTTTAATAACTGCAACTTAACCGGAACTATTTTCGACAACACAATTATAGAAAAAGCAGATTTCCGTTCGGCCATCAATTATTCAATTGATCCCGAAAAATGTCGCATCAAAAAAGCAAAATTTTCCATTCACGGAATACGTGGTTTGTTAGATAAATATAATATTGTGATAGAGTAACATCATATTAAACGCTACCATGTCCTACGGACGATGGAAGGTTTGGGTCGGTGCAAACTTTGCAATGAAGAATATATTAGAGAAGTATTGTCTTTTTAAAGTTGTAAACAACTACAAGTTTCAATTTGATTTTATACTAAAAAAAACTATATTTGCATAAAAAGTTAAAATGGCAAAAGTTAATGCGCAAATAAAAAATCTATTACAAGATTTTAAAACCGATTTGCAACATTTATACGGCAAGCGGTTGGTTACGCTTTTGCTGTACGGTTCGTATGCGCGTGGTCAGGAAACCGAAACATCTGATATTGATGTATTGATTATTCTCAGCGATATGCAATCGCCCTATTTCGAAAGCCGACAAATGACTGATATTAAATATAAAATACTCGACAAATACGAACAAGTTATTAGCGTATTACCTACCACCCAATCGCGTTACAAAAAAATGGAAATTCCATTATATAAAAATATTAAACGTGAAGGAATTAAAATATGAATGTTGAGAAACGTTATTTTGAAATGGCTGATGAAACGTTGCAAGAAGCAATACTGATGAAACAAAATCTACATTTTCGTGCAGCAGTTTCACGTGCATATTATGCATCGTATTATGCTGTACAAGCTGTTCTGACCAGCATTAATATAAGTGCAAAAACGCACCAAGGCACACTCACAATGTTTAGTAAACATTTCCCTGCTACCCAAACACTTTGCTAAATTTTTGCAAGAAAATCTCGACCAGCGTATAATTGGCGACTATGAAATTGGTTTTAATGCCGAATTGAATGATGCTAATATTGCAATTGAAAATGCCACAGAAATTATTTCAGGTTTAAAGAATTATTTAAGTACGAAATTATAATTTTTGAAAATGAGATAACTTCCCATAAGTGCGTTAAAATATGCGCTTTCGTTATACTTATACCAAATGGTTGCGCCAAAATAAAATGAATGATAAGGCAGCCGGTAATGATATTTTCGTTTTAGAATTTTAAACGCTTCCATGTCCTGTCGGACGATGGAAGGTTTGGCGCAGTGAAGACTTTCCAACGTCCGCAGGACTTGGAAACGTTAAAAAATTAAACCGGTTACGTTTCTTTATATGGTACCAGTCATTTTTTGGCGCGATGGTAAGTGGTACCGTAATTTGTTTTCAGAGCTTAAACCTATAAAAATTTAATGGAACAATATTTTTCGGGATGCAATGTATTCTTTTGAACATTTTTAGTATTTCGTGTCGAAAGTCAATTGAAAAACCGTCTAACTATTTGTATGCGGTTTAGGTTTTTGAATGTCTCTGTGTTGCGCGTAAATTGCAGTCAACATAATTTTTATTTTTGGTAAAACTGTCAGATAAACCACAGCGCCTGCGATGCAAAAAATTCCGCCGATAATTAATGTCGCCGGAGCGCCAATAATATTTGCCGACCAACCGGCAATTAAACTTCCGAAAGGCGCTGTACCCATAAAAGCCATCGCATAAAAACTTATTACACGACCGCGTTTTTGTTCGTCAACTATTGTTTGAATAATTGTGTTGCTGGCAGCCATCTGAAAAATCATTCCCAAGCCGGTGAGCAATAGAAAAAACAGCGAAATATACAGATTTCTTGACAACGAAAAAGCAATGATACCAAATCCAAAAACCAATGCAAATATGGGAATCAATTTTTCTAATCCGGCGACATGCTTGCGCGACGCCAGATATAGCGAGCCGCACAAAGCGCCAATTCCGGTTGCTGCCATCATAAAGCCAAATGTATGCGACGAGCCATGAAGAATTTTGTCGGCAAATACCGGCATCAAAATGGTGTATGGCATTCCGACAAGACTGATTAAGGCAAGAAGCAAAATTAAGGAGCGAATGGCTAAATTGCTGAATGTATAATGGAAACCTTCTTTAAATTCCTGATACACATTTTTTCCCTTTTTTAAAATTACTTCCGGTTTTATTTTTATAAACGCCAATGTTGTGATGACAAAAATATAGCTGATACCGTTTATCAAAAAACAATAACCTTCGCCCATGTATGCAATTAAAATTCCTGCAAATGACGGACCAATAAGTCTTGCAGCATTTACCATCGACGAATTTAAAGCAATTGCATTTGCCAAGTCTTCTTTTCTGTCAACCATTTTTATTACCAACGATTGCCGTGCCGGTACGTCGAAAGCATTGATAAGACCTAAAAAGATGCCAAGTGTAATAATTTGCCAGACTTCAATAATATTCATAAAATAAAGAATGCACAAAATAAATGCTTGCAACATTGCTAATATTTGCGTAGCCATCAAAACTTTGTAACGGTCAATGCGGTCTGTTATTACTCCGGCGTAAGGGCTTAATAAAAATGTCGGCAATTGTGTAGCAAAACTTACCAATCCCAGAAGAAATGCCGAATGTGTCAACCGGTAAACAAGCCAGGGTGTGGCAAGGCGCTGTGTCCATGTGCCGATTAACGAAATACTTTGTCCGCTAAAAAAAAGTAAATAATTCCGGTACCGAAGCGACCTGAATGTCTCTTTTATATTCATAAATAAATTGAAAAACAAAAACCGCAGATAACCAAGAATATCTGGATTGAATCAATTCAACCAAATGTTTCAGGTTCTCTGCGGTTAACCTAAATTAAACTCTATTCTAACTACGCTGTTTCAGCCAATACAATCACTCGGTTGTCCGATGCTTCAACTACACCGCCTTCTACTTCGAAATATTCTGTTTCGCCTTTTACCGGAATTGCTTTGATTGTTCCGTTTTTCAAAGTCGAAATAATGGGCGCGTGGTTTTTCAATAATTCGAAAGACCCTGTTGTACCCGGCAATTGTACTAATCGAACTTCGCCGGAATAAACTTTTCTATCGGGTGTTATTATTTCTAAAATCATAATTTTAATTAAATCAGTGAAGATGAAATTGCAAAAATTAATCAATTATATAAATATTCCCAATTTCAACAGTCGGTAAAAGGGTAATTATTTTGGGTATCAATGGCTCAATAAATGACCATTTTAATAATAACACATCCAAAACAATTACAGCGATACCAATTTTTTTTATATTTTGTTGAAATTGTAAATTTTTATCAGTAGTAATAAAAACATTAAATTCATTTTCTACTGTTTGTTGTAAGAGTTGCCCATTCTTTAAACTATTCCAATTCATTTCGTGAACAGTAAAAACTGAAAACCCGATTAATCTGCTTTTAAGCTGAATAGGCAAATTCTCGTCTATTAAAATTTTCATTAAATATGGTTTCGGTTGTCCTTTGAAATAAATTGAAAAGAAGTGTCAGTAGTGCTTGAACTTGTTCCTTTGTTACATAAGGATAATCTTCTAAATACGTTTCAATACTTTCACCTGTTGTAATATAATCGAAAAATGATTTGATAGGAACTCTTGTTCCAGTGAAAACCGGTTGTCCACTTTGGATTTCAGAGTCTATTGTTACTACAGATGTTTGCATAAATTCGTATTTTAAAATTAACTAATGCAAAGTTACGATTTAATTAATAATTATTTCGCTTCTGCAATTAATTTTTCACCTTTTGCAATTGCTTCTTCAATTGTACCGACCATCATAAAAGCCATTTCGGGCAAATGGTCAACTTCGCCGTCGAGTATCGCTTTGAAACCTTTGATGCAATCTTCGATACCAACCCAAGTGCCTTTTTGTCCTGTAAATGCTTCGGCTACGTGGAACGGTTGCGACAAGAAACGTTGAACACGTCGTGCGCGGTGAACAATTTGTTTATCTTCTTCGCTCAATTCGTCCATTCCAAGAATTGCAATGATGTCAAGTAGTTCGGTATAACGTTGCAAAATTTCTTTTACACGTTGAGCAGTATTATAATGTTCTGCGCCCAAAACGTCGGCAGACAAAATTCGTGAGCTTGATTCTAACGGAGAAACTGCAGGATAAATACCTAATTCAGATATTTTACGACTCAAAACCGTTGTGGCGTCCAAGTGCGAGAATGTTGTGGCAGGAGCAGGGTCAGTTAAGTCGTCAGCCGGAACATAAACTGCTTGTACCGATGTGATGGAACCGCGTTTGGTCGAAGTGATGCGTTCTTGCATTAAACCCATTTCTGTTGCCAATGTCGGTTGATAACCTACTGCCGATGGCATACGTCCCAACAAAGCCGAAACTTCCGAGCCTGCTTGTGTAAAACGGAATACATTGTCCATGAAAAATAAAATATCGCGACCACCTGATTTTTCGTCTCCGTCGCGGAAATATTCTGCAATTGACAAACCAGATAATGCAACGCGGGCGCGTGCACCGGGTGGTTCATTCATCTGACCGAACACCATGGTTACTTTCGATTCTTTCATTTTTTCGACTTCAACTTTCGAAATGTCCCACAAACCTTTTTCCAATGCTTCGAGAAAACCATCGCCATAAATCATAACTTTCGATTCGAGCATTTCGCGCAACAAATCGTTTCCCTCGCGAGTACGTTCTCCAACACCTGCGAATACCGACAAACCACTGTATGCTTTTGCAATGTTGTTAATAAGTTCCATAATAATTACAGTCTTACCAACACCAGCGCCACCAAACAAACCGATTTTACCGCCTTTGGAATAGGGCTCAAGTAAATCGATAACTTTGATACCGGTATAAAGCACTTCTTTTTCGGTAGTAAGCTGGTCATAAGCCGGTGGTTGACGGTGAATGGGATAGCCGCCTTTTTTTGATAAAGGTCCGATACCATCTATCGCGTCGCCCACAACGTTGAGCAGTCTGCCTTTTATCTGATCGCCAACCGGCATTGTGATTGGTAAACCTGTTGCTACGACATCCATACCGCGTCGCAAACCATCCGTCGAATCCATCGCAATACAACGAACAGTGTTTTCGCCAATGCCTTGTTCAACTTCAATTATCACTTTATTTCCGTCCTCGCGCGTAATTTCTAACGCGTCCAAAATGTTCGGAAGCTGGTTGCCTTCTTGCTCGAATGTAACATCGACTACCGGTCCGATAACCTGTACAATTTTTCCAATATTATTTGACATTTTACAATTTTATATGATAATTTCGCATCGTTTTTGATAGGCACAAATTTATAATATTTTTGATTTAATTTTATTTTTATTCCATTTTTTTTAATAACAAGATGACAAAAATTTCGATTTTCGATTTTGACGGCACAGTATATTATAAGGATTCTCTTTTTGAATTTTGGAAATTCGTGTTGAAAAAGAAACCATTGCGAATTATTTTTTTACCCATTCAACTTTTCGGATTTTTGTTATTTAAACTTTATCTTTTTCGAGGAAAGGGTTTCAAAAACTTTTTTTTGACGTATCTTTTTTTTATCGACCAGCATCAATTAAAATTGTGGATTGACCAATTTTGGACTCGGGAATTTCCTGTAAATTTCAGAACTGAATTATTAGAGCGCATTAAAATTCACAATCAATCCGACATTCAACCTGTTTGTGTTTCTGCATCAGCGTCAATTTTTATTCAAAATATCTGCGAAACAATCGGCATCGACCAGTTGATTTGTTCCAAAGTAAATCGTAAATTTGGTTTTTATTATATCGACGGAAAAAATTGTCGCGGCGCTGAAAAAATTGTTAGACTTAAACTTGCTTTTAATTTGAATGAAATTATTATAACCGAAGCCTATAGCGACAATCGAGACGATAAAACATTGCTGGAAATGGCTGAGAAAGGAGTTTTTATAAAATGACAAACAAGGAATTGGTTGATTTTTTAAAATCGCAAAATTTTGATGGCGGAACAGTTGACAAACTTAAAGTTGTTTACCGTCCATACATTTGTCCGTTTGTGGAATTACTTCAATTTGTCAAACCAAATGATTCTGTTTTCGATATTGGTTGTGGCTCCGGTCAATTTGCGCTGTTGGTTGCAAACTTCACAAAAGCAAAATCAATTTCGGGAATCGAAATTTCAGAAAGTCTTATAAACAATGCAATTCAGCTTTTCAAAAACCGTCAAATAATAATTGATTATACATTTAATAAATATGACGGAAAAAATTTGCCGGACCAAATCGCCCAACACGATTTAATTTTTATGATAGACGTTTTGCACCACATTCCCAAAAGCGAACAAATTGATTTTCTGACTCAACTTTATACTAAAATGAGTGTCGGTTCGCGTTTAATTATAAAAGATATTGATGCCGATTCAGTTTTTGTTTACGCCAATAAATTGCACGACAAACTTTTATCAACCGATGGCGGCAACGAAATAAGTTTGAAATCGGCGATTGAAAGTTTTAAAAAAATAGGTTTCGAAATTATTGAAACGTCCAAGAAATTAATGTTCTGGTATCCACATTATACAATTGTAGCAAAAAAATGAAATAGATAATGCAGTAAAAAATTATCTACAAAAAACATTAAAGACATTGTAGTCTTTTTTTAATGAAAAATCGTGTAATTCCAAAAAAAAATTTACTTTTGCGGAAAATAATTTGAACGTAAAATAATGAATTCATTACACGAACTTAGCGAACAAGAAATTATCCGTCGCAACTCATTGGACGAAATCAGAAAAAGTGGCATCAATCCATATCCGGCAGAAAAATTTGATGTCAACGCAACATCAACCCAAATTTTGACGCAATTTGATAAAGAAAAAAATAATTTTCAGGACGTCAGCATTGCCGGACGAATTATGACGCGCCGCATTATGGGCAGCGCTTCGTTTGCCGAAATTCAGGATTCCGAAGGTCGCATACAAATATACATTAAACGCGATGACATTTGCCCTGACGAAGACAAAAACGTATACAATAATGTTTTCAAAAAATATCTTGACATTGGCGACATCATTGGCGTAAAAGGTTATGTATTTCTGACGCAAACCGGTGAAATTTCAATTCATGTTCGCGATTTCAAATTACTTTGCAAATCGGTTCGACCAATTCCGATTGTCAAAGAAAAAGAAGGTGTTACTTACGATGCATTTACTGACCCGGAACAACGCTATCGTCAGCGGTATTTGGATTTGATTGTCAATCCGCAAATCAAAGATACATTTATAAAACGTACCAAACTCGTCAATTCGATGCGCGAATATTTAAACGGTTTTGGTTACATTGAAGTCGAAACACCGATACTTCAACCTGTTTATGGCGGCGCTGCTGCACGTCCGTTTAAAACGCATCACAATAAACTAGATCAGACTTTATATTTACGTATTGCCAACGAACTTTATCTGAAACGTTTGATTGTTGGTGGATTTGACGGTGTTTACGAATTTTCGAAAGATTTCAGAAATGAAGGAATGGACCGTTTTCATAATCCCGAATTTACGCAAATGGAATTGTACGTTGCTTACAAAGATTATTTTTGGATGATGGACACCGTCGAAGAAATGGTAGAAAAAGTAGCGATGGATTTACATGGAACAACGCAAGTGAAAGTCGGCGAAAATGTTATTGATTTTAAACGTCCTTGGAAACGTTACACGATGTACAGCGCAATTCAAGAATTTACCGGCATTGACATTTCGAACATGAACGAAGAAGAATTGCGCACAACTTGCAAAAAATTAAATGTCGAAATTGACGAAACAATGGGCAAAGGCAAATTGGTTGACTCCATTTTTGGTGAAAAGTGCGAACCATTCTTGATTCAACCAACTTATATTATGGATTATCCAATCGAAATGTCGCCATTGGCTAAAAAACACCGCAAAGTTGAAGGTTTGGTTGAACGTTTTGAAGCAATTTGCAACGGTAAAGAAATTTGCAATGCTTATTCCGAATTAAACGACCCAATTGATCAGCGCGAACGTTTTGAAGAACAACTTGTTCTTGGTCAACGAGGCGACGACGAAGCAATGATGCTTGACGAAGATTTTCTTCGCGCACTCGAATTTGGTATGCCACCAACTTCGGGCTTAGGAATTGGCATTGACCGTCTTTCAATGATTATGACTAACTCTGTTTCTATTCAAGACGTTTTGTTTTTCCCACAAATGAAAATGGAGAAAAAAGCTGTTGCCGATGGTCCCGAAAAATTTGTAGAAAAAGGAATACCGGAACAATGGGCAATTGTTATTCAGAAACTTGGTTATTCGACAATTGAAAAAATGAAAGCTATCGAAAAACCAACAAAATTGCATCAGGAACTTTGCGGATACAACAAAAAGAATAAATTGGGTTATCAAAATCCAAGCTTAGATGAAGTTACAAAATGGATGAATGATTAATATTTTCGCAAAATGGTGCACCGTTCAACAATATTTAATTTAGTAAAACATGCAGTTCATGAAGTAGATAATGATGCTAAAATTATTCTTTTTGGTTCACGAGCAAGAGGCGATTCTCGTAAAGATTCTGATTGGGATTTTTTAATTTTATTGAACCAAAAAGTATCGCCCGAAATAGAAAGAAAAATTATTGATAATTTGTTTCAAACTGAATTACAAACAGAGCAAATTTTCATGCCGGTAATTTATAATCAAAGTGATTGGACAACAAAATATTCGATCACTGCCTTATTTCAAAACATTAAAAATGAAGGAATATTGATATAATTATATGATTTCTGACTTAATAAAATATAGAATTTCATTGGCTTTTGAAACTTTGGATGAAGCAAAATTATTATTTGAAAAAAAGCATTATAGAGGCTCGGTGAACAGGTTATATTACAGTTGCTTTTATATATTATTAGCTATTTTAGCAAAACAAAATATTAAAGCACAAACACATTCAGGTATTAGAAATGAATTTCATAAAAATTTTATAAAAACAGATATTTTGGATAGAAAATTTGGAATATTCTATTCACACATTTTTCAAAAACGTCATGTTGGAGATTATGACGATTTTAAGGAAATAAATGCTGAAGAAGTTCTACCACTTATAAAAGAAGCTGAAGAATTTATTTTGGCAATTAATTTATTAATTAGTAACGATTTAAAATAAATTTGCAAACTACCCAAAATGTTAAAAATAATCAACCTCCACGCCGCAATTGATGGCAAGGAAATTTTAAAAGGAATCAATCTCGAAATTAAAGCCGGCGAAATTCACGCCATTATGGGACCGAACGGTTCCGGTAAAAGCACGCTGGCGTCGGTTCTTGCCGGACGCGATGTTTACGAAGTTACCGAAGGCGAAGTTATTTTCGATGGACAAAATTTATTGGAAATGCCAGCCGAAGTTCGTGCGCGTGCTGGTATTTTTCTGGCATTCCAATATCCGGTGGAAATTCCGGGTGTCAGCATTACCAATTTTATGAAAGCTGCTGTTACAGAAATGCGCAAACATCGCGGGCTACCAGAATTGTCGCCCGGCGAATTTCTTAAACTGATGAAAGAGAAAAAAGCATTGGTCGAAATGGAAGCAAAATTAGAAGGACGCTCGGTAAATGAAGGCTTTTCGGGTGGCGAGAAGAAGAAAAACGAAATTTTCCAGATGGCAATGCTCGAACCGAAATTATCAATTCTTGACGAAACGGATTCAGGACTTGATATTGACGCATTGCGAATTGTTGCAAACGGCGTCAACAAACTAAAAACAAAAGACAATGCATCGCTTGTCATTACGCATTATCAGCGTTTGCTCGATTATATTGTGCCTGATGTGGTGCATGTTTTATACAATGGACGAATTGTAAAAACCGGCGGCAAAGATCTGGCACTCGAACTGGAAGACAAAGGTTACGATTGGATTAAGAAAGAAGCAGATAATAGTTTATAATTGTTAATGGTTAATTGTTAATGCGTTGATTCGAAAGTCACATTAACAATTAACCATTAATAATTAATAATTAAAAAATTATGGCATACAACATATCGAAAGAATATTTTCTTTCTCTTTATAAAACACAAACCAATTTCATTGCCGGCGAAACTGCACGGGCAAAGGCATTGATGTATATTCAATCGAATGACTTTCCAACTTCGAAAACAGAAGAATGGCGTCACACAATTTTGAAAAATTTATTGCAACCCGAATATCAACTTGCAAATCAAAATAATTCAATTGAAACAATATCAGATTTTTTAATTTCTGAATTGAAATCGAATGTGTTGGTTTTAGTTAATGGCATTTTAAATAAAAAACACAACCAATGGTTTGAAAAATCTGACAAAATTATTGTCGAATCTTTGCAATCGGCAAAACAAAATAATTCTGATATTTTTGAAAAATATTTTGACGCAACAAATAAATTTGAAAGTATTTTTGACGCACTGAATTCGGCTTTTGCAAGTGACGGTTTGTTTATAAAAATTCCTAAAAACACAATTTTAGAAAACCCGATTCACATTGTCAATATTATTTCAGCAAACCATAAATCGCAATTCATTCAACCACGCAATTTATTTGTCATAGAAGAAAATGCGCAGGCGATATTTTTAGAATCGTTTCATTTTGTTGGACAATCGAAAGAAAGTCAATTTCAAAATCAAATCAGCGAAGTTATTCTGAGAGGAAATTCAAGATTGGCATATTATCAATTATTTTCGTCGCCGGTAAATTGCCAATTCATCAATGCGTTGAAAGTTGAACAGGAAAACAGCAGCGTTTTCAATACCAATTCTGTTTTGCTTGGTGGTGGATTGGTGCGCAACGAAATAAAAGTCAATTTAAATGGTCAAGGTTGCGAAACAAATTTGAATGGAATTTATCTACCAAATGCAAATCAGTTTTTCGATAATTACACGTCAGTCATTCACGCACAACCGCATTGCGCGAGCCATCAGGTTTACAAAGGTATTATCGGTGCTAATGGCAGTGGAAATTATCTTGGAAAAGTATATGTCGCAAAGGATGCGCAAAAAACCGATGCCACGCAGTCGAACAAAAATATTTTACTTGACGCGACTTCGCAGGCAAACAGCAAACCGCAACTCGAAATTCATGCCGACGACGTAAAATGTTCGCACGGCTCGACAA